>Ga0299914_10000071_pt1 | contig 57761 bp, 53 predicted proteins | sample RVTome_10_FD_201361 | JGI IMG/M metagenome (GOLD analysis project Ga0299914, IMG submission 201361) | Soil microbial communities from uranium-contaminated site in the Upper Colorado River Basin, Wyoming, United States - RVT153D57 (version 2) ... | reverse complement strand
CCACCTGCGAAGTCAACGCCGCGGTCGAAGCAAAAGCCGGCACGACAACAGGCACATTGTTGCACTTCAACATCGGCACTCATAGTGAATGCGTAAGCGAAGGATCGCTTGCCGGCTGCGAAATCGAAAAAGCGACAGTGACAAACGAAACAAGTGGTGAACACATCACAGACGACCCGGCCGTCGTACACATTGGGGCAAACGACGACCTCATCGTTACACACATCACAATTGACACGACATACACAGAATCGCCGCTGTGCCCTGCGACACACAACCAGATTCATATAAAAGAAGCAACACTGACGCCGGACAATGCAACGACAATCAAACATTTCACCGTTTCGGGTGTAGGTGTACTGACACTGGCTCTCAAGTCGATGGAAGGACACCCGACAGCTCCTGTGGGGAATGTCACTCTCGACGGCACAGTCGCTGTCTCGCCGGAAGGCACATGGGGTATCGAAGGCTGAGCGATCCGCTCTGCCTGATTTAGCGAGTGTGGCACGCGGAGAGGCCGCCTACGGCCTCTCCGCGTGCCCGTATTCGAGGCGCCGTCTGACGGAAATAAGTTGCGAAGGGGCGCCGGTTAGGGTACGGTGTCGGTGGGCAAGAGAAACGCAGGGATATTCTGCATGACAGGGAGGAAAACTTGATCTCGAAGCTATGTGTGCCGTCCGACGGAGGGCAAGCGGTCGACCTGAGAGGTCACATGCCGGCACTTGCCGTGGCCGCGGCTCTGTTCCTCGTGCCCTTTCTCCTTCCGCTGCCCGAGGCGCGTGCCGACGGGACCGTCAACGTCACCGTCGGCGGCAGCGGAGAGGGGACCGTGACGAGCACCTGCGCCAGCAGCAACGTCGGCGGCACCTGCACGCCGACGCCCGGCCAGCTGAGCTGCACCAAGGCCGGTGGGGCGGGCTGCAGCACCTTCTTCGACTTCGACTTCTTCGGCTTTTTGCACGAAGGGACCGCTATCCTCACTGCGACGCCGGGGCCGGGCTCGCTGTTCACCGGCTGGACCCAGAGCGGGGCCACGAGCACCCAGCGCTGCACCACGCCACCGCAGGCCGACCCGACCTGCGTGGTCGCGCTGAACCCGGCTGCGCCTGGCCCGACCTCGACCGTGACCGCGACCTTCGTCGCCGTTCCCGATGTCGACCCGCTGCCGCTCGCGACCGGCAGCAGCCCGGGAGCGGCCCCCTACCTGCGGTCCCTGGAAGGGACCGTCGACCCGGAAGGCTTCGAGGTGACCGGCTGTCACTTCGAATACGACACCGTCCCCTACGCGCCCGGCGAAGCGGGGCACGGCACGCGTACGCCCTGCGTCCCGGCGGCGGTGGGCGGCGGCGACGCCCCCGTCTCGGTGAGCGCCTCGACCGAACCGCTCGAGCCCCAAACGACCTACCACTTCCGCCTCGTCGCCTCCAACGTCATATCCACCGGCGACGGAGGGACGGCCGCAAGCATCGAGTCGACGTTCACGACCGACGCGATCGACGACGAGTGCTCCGATCCCGAGACCGGCAAGCGACGCGCGGAACAGGGCATCGCTGCGCTTCTCCTGCCCGACTGCATGGCACTGGAGATGGTCAGTCCACCTAAGAAGGGTGGGCAGCCGGCGAAGAACCCGCACGTCTCGGCCGACGGGAACCGGGTCAAGTTCTTTTCGTCCGCGGCGCTCGCGGGCACCCCGCTGGTCATGGGACTGAGCGGCAACGCCTACGTGGCGACGCGCGGCGCCTCAGGCTGGATGACCGCCTACACCATGCCGCCGTGGCCGCTCGCCGGTGGCTGGAGTCGCGACCTCGAAGCGAAAAGCTTCACGCCCGACTTCTCGCGCTGGTTCCATATCGCCGGCAGCGAGGCGCAGGTGCAGCTCGGGATCGCACGCGCCTACCGTGGAGCCCTCGGAGGCCTCTCCGAACCGCTCTCGCCCTTGCTGGTGCCAGAGGGGGGTGGCGAAGGACGGTTCGTGGTGACCCGCAGCAAGGCCCAAGCAGTCTCCGCCGATCATTCCCATTTAGTCTTCGAAGTGGGGGGCGTCGAGGTCGGGCCGAAAACCACCTCCTACCTAGCCGGTGATCCCGAGCCCGCCCCCAACAACGCCAGCTCCCCTGCGACCAGCAACGTCTACATCGCCAAGCTGGGCGCAACGAGCGATCCTTCGATCGAGTTGCTCGCCCGTGGCATCGACGCCGCTGACGGCAAAGTCAAAGTCTTCGGCGGCAACTGCGGCGCCCGCGTCGGCAACATCGAGGGCCCCGCGCCCAGCGCGCCCAAGAGGAATCAAGGGGCGATCTCCAGCGACGGCTCGCGCGTTATCTTCTCGACGCGGCCGACGCAACCGGCGACCGGAAACTGCTTGGCCGCCAACAACCTGCGCATCTTCGAACGGGTCGAGACGGCGAGCGGGCCGGTGATTCGCGAACTCTTTAAATCGGAGTGCGACCGCAAAGAACCGACCTGCAACCTGGTTGGCGGCGACGACCTATTCCAAGGCGCATCGCTCGACCAGGGCAAGGTCTACTTCACGACCACCCGCCAGCTCGCCGCCTCTGACCTCGACGCGCCTTCGTTCAGCTCGTGCACCGGGGCCCTGGTGACCGGCTGCGACCTCTACCTGTACGACTCGAGCCGACCGGTCGGACAGCGCCTGATCCAGGTCTCCGCCGGCGAGAGCGTCGCCGGGCACGAAATCGGCAGTGGCGCGAAAGTCCACAACGGCACGGTTGCGATCTCCGCCGACGGATCGCGCGTGTACTTCGTCGCCGAAGGGGTGCTCACCGACGATCCAGGCCCAGAAGAGGACAAAGCGAGTGACTACGCCGCCAACGCGCCCAAGCTCTACGTTTGGGATGCCGAGGCCGAGGTTCTCGACGATGCCGACCCCCTCAATGACGGTGAGGCCCTCGCCTTCGTCGGCGCGCTCAGTCCTGCCGACAAAGGCATCACGGATCTCTGGGGCGGCCAGGGAACCTGGCGCAACGAGGCCTACCCGGTGCCGGTGCGCGACGAATCCGGAGGCGGCGTCGGCGACGGCCGCGTACTAGTCTTCCTTTCCAAAGCCTCGCTGACCGCGGACGACGGCGACGAGGGCTTCCAGGACGCCTTCCGCTACGACGCCGAGGCCGACGAGCTGGTCCGGATCTCGGAGGCGTCCGCAGGGGGCTCGAACGACGGGCCCTTCGACCTCGCCCCGCTGGGCGACGAACTCGCGCTGGACCCGGCGGGAACCGATTTCGCCGAGGCCGGCCGCTGGGTGAGCGAGGACGGCGATACCGTCGTCTTCCAAACTGCGGAGCCGCTCGTCCCCGGCGACGCCAACGGACGGTCGGACATCTACATGTGGCGAGAGGGAGAGCTCTACCGTCTGCCGGGCACGACCGAATCGAACCCGCCAACCCTCTCCCACGACGGCAACACGGTCGCCTTCCAGGCCGACCCCCGGCTGCTGCCTCAGGATGGCGACACCTCGTCCGACATCTATGTCGCCCGCGTGGGGGGCGGCTACCCCAACCCGGTCGCCGAGATCCAGTGCGAGGCCGACCGCTCGCAGCCCGGTCCGCACTGCCGCGACGAGGCCGCCTCTTCGCCGGAGCAGGCCACCCCCGGCACCGTCTTCGCGCCCAGCGCCGGCAATCTCTCCCCTCGCCCCAATTGCGGCGGGTTGGGTCGGCGCGCACAGAAGCTGAGCACCCGCGCCAAGCGTCTCAGCCACAAGGGCCGGCGAATGGAGCGACGCAACCCCAGGCGCGCAAGGCGGATGAACCGCACGGCGAAGCGCTTGGCAAAGCGCGCCAAGGGCTTCAGCGATCGGACAAAGCGCTGTAGACAGTCCAGTCGGAGGGCGGGTCGATGAGGCGGAACCACACGACCATCAAGGAGACGCGAACGATGCCAAGGCAGGGAACGCTTCTCGGCTACGTAGTCGGAATCGCCATGCTCGCGCTGGCTTTCAGCGCCTGCCCGGCGCTTGCCGCACCGCAGCTCGACGTGCAGATCGAACATGACGAGACCGTCGTCACCGACACCGACGAGCGGGTTGACTACTCGGTCGCGGTCTCAAACACCGCTACGGCCGATACCTCGCCCGAAATCGGTGAAACGCTGACCTGCGATAACACGGGTGTATGGAGTGGGACTCCAACCCCAACTCTCTCCTACCGCTGGCTACGCAACGGGGGCTCGATCGACGGCGCAACGGGCTCGATCTACGTGCCGAGCACGAGCAGCACCACGACCCCCGCGACGAGCGTGGGGGACGAAGGCAAGGTCGTCCAGTGCGAGGTCACCGCCACCAACGCGACGGGCACCGCCGTTCAGGCTTCGATGCCAGTGACCGTGGTCAACCCGCCGCCCGCGCAGGCACCTCTGCGCTGCACGAGCGATTCAATCCAGAATTGCCGGCCGGTGTTCGACAGTCCAGTGGCGGTCAGCCCAGGCGAAACGCGCGAATGCATCGCACCGACCGGCGCCTGGGATGGAACCGGGCTCACCTGGACGCTACGCTGGTTGGTTAACGGCGCGGTCGTCGCCGAAACTGCTGGCACGACGAGCACCTACGAATTCCAGGCCGCTGACGAAGGCACGATCTTCCAATGCGAAGCTACTGTAGCCGACGACACGGGAGCCGTCGCAAGTGTGCATTCGATCAGGCGTTCGGTGACGGAAGGGGGGATAATTGTCACCGGCAATGCCCCTGATTTCGCCGCCTCGGGGTTTCCGCGGGTGCTGTTCGATGCCTTGACCGCCAACGACACGGCCGGCCCGGTGACGCTCGAAGTCGAGCTGCCGCACAGCCCTGCCACCTACGCCTACAAAATCTCCGGCACGGGCTGGAGCTGCGTGAATCTGGACCCATCTCCAACGCAGCCCGCCAGGGTGATCTGCGACCGCTCAGACCTGTTGAAAGCGGGAGGCTCCTACCCCGACCTGGTCGTGATCGCCGCGCTCGACGAGGCCTACACGGCCCCCGAATCGGCGATCGCGACGGCGACGGTCGGCGGTGGCGGCTCGCTCGAAAACGCGAGCGACAGCGACGAGATCGAATTCGTCCCAGGGCCCTTCGACCTCACGGTCTTCGAAACCGGCGTCTGCGACGAGACCGGCGTCGGGACCGGCGTGTGCGAAGGCGTCGGCGACGACTACACCCAGGCCGGCGGGCACCCATTCGTCGGCATCGCCGAGTTCGAGTTCTCGACGAAGCGCGTGCTGAATCCGCCGAGCGTCGCCGAGGCGCTGATTCCCGTCGAGAACGTGAAGCAGGTCCTCACCGACCTGCCACGCGGCCTGGTCGGCAACGCGCTCGCGGTGCCCGCGCTCTGCCCCAACGCGGCCGACCTGGGCGCCTGCCCGCCGGAAAGCATCGTCGGCTCGGTCTTCGTCGACCTCCCCACGGCCGAATCGAACTTTCCCCTCTACGCAATCGAGCCGGAATTCGGCACCCCTGCTCAATTCGCCTTCGAAGAAGTATTCGAAAACGTCTTCACTCTGTCCGCACGATTGCGGCCCGAGGACGGCTACGCGGTCAGCCTCGACCTGGCACCGAGCGTGAAAATTGACCTGCTGGCCTCGATCGCGACGGTCTGCGGCTACGGCGGCAGGCGGAACGAGCCCGCCGGGGACTTCGCCGGCTGCAGGGAGAAAGGCGATGCAGACGCCAACCCGAAACCCCTCTTCACCAACCCGACCCGCTGCGAGGGCCCGCCCCCGACGGTGAAGGTGAAGCTCAACTCCTGGCAGAACCCGGATCGGTTCGTCGAGGACGAATGGGCGACGCCGGCGATCACCGACTGCGACAAAGTCGAGTTCGAGCCGGAGATCGAGCTTGAGCCCAGCACCTCGCGGGCCGACTCGCCGACCGGGCTCGACGTCGAGCTCGAGATGGACACCGACGGCCTGGAAACCAAAGAGGGCATCGCGCAGGCGAATATGAAGCGGGCGCGGATCGTCTTCCCGCGGGGGATGGCGATCAACGCCTCCGCTGGGCACGGCCTGGGGGCCTGCAGCGCCTCGCAGGTGAAGCTCGGCACCAACCAGCCGATCTCCTGCCCGGACTCCTCGAAGGTCGGCACGGTGGAGATCGAGACGCCGATCCTGCAACGGACGCTGGAGGGCTCCGTCTACATCGCCAAGCAGGGCGAGGTCGGCGGGGCGCTGATCGGGCTCTATCTCGTCTTCGAGTCGAAACGCGACGGGATCATCGTCAAGGTGCCGGGTCGCGTCGACCCGAACCCGCGCAACGGCCGGCTCGTCGTCACGGTCGACGAGAGCCCGGAGGCGCCGTTCTCGGCCGTCAGGATGCACTTCCCGGGCGGCGAAGGGGCGACCCTCCTCACGCCGCCGGAGTGCGGCGAGTACAGCATCAGGGCGGAGCTCTCCCCCTGGAGCGCCAAAGACCCCGACAACCCGACCGACGACGAGACGGTGACCGAGGTCTCGCGCTTCGAGATCGACGAGGGGCCGGGCGGCGGGCCCTGCCCGGAGGAGGAGCTGACGCCGCACCTCGAGGCCGGCACGGTCAACCCGGTGGCCGGGGCGACCAGCCCGCTCACCGTGCGCCTGGCCCGGCCCGACGGCAGCCAGCGCTTCGAGGCGCTCACCCTGAACATGCCGCCGGGGCTGGCCGCCTACCTGAAGGGCGTCCCCTACTGCCCGGACGCGGTGCTCCGCTCGATCTCCGAGGAGCCCGGCACGGGGCAGGACGAGATCGACGACCCGTCCTGCCCCGCGGCGAGCCAGATCGGCCGCGTGATCGCGGGCGCCGGCGCGGGTGAGAACCCGTTCTACGTCGACACCGGCAGGGCCTACCTGGCCGGCCCCTACAAAGGGGCGCCGCTGAGCATCGCCGCGGTGACGCCGGCGGTCGCCGGCCCGCTCGACCTGGGCACGGTCGTCGTCCGCAACGCCGTCGAGATCAACCCCGAAACCGCCCAGGTGAGGGTCGTCTCCGACCCGATCCCGACGATCCTGCACGGCATCCTGCTCGACGTGCGCGACATCCGGGTGGAGATCGACCGGCCGGGCTTTACCCTCAACCCGACCAACTGCGAGGAGATGTTCCTCGGCGCCGACGTCCGCGGCGAGAAGGGCGACGTCGCGACGCTCGCCAACCGCTTCCAGGTCGGCAACTGCGCGGCGCTGAAGTTCAAGCCGCGCCTCTACACGCGCCTCTTCGGCGGCACCGGCCGGGGCGCGTTCCCCAAATTCCGCGCGGTGCTGATGGCCGGGCCGGGCGAAGCCAACATCGGCCGGACGGTGGTCACCATCCCCCGCTCGGAGTTCGTCGAACAGGGGCACTTCCGCACGATCTGCACCAGAGTGCAGTTCGCGGCCAACGCCTGCCCACCGGGCTCGGTCTACGGCCACGTCAAGGCGTTCTCGCCGCTGGTCGACTACCCGCTTGAAGGGCCGGTCTACCTACGCTCGTCCGACAACGAGCTGCCCGACCTGGTGGTGACCGTGCAAGGACCGCCGCACCAGCCGGTGAAAGCGGCGGTGGTCGCCAGGATCGACTCGATCCGTGGCCAGCTCCGCGCCACGTTCCCGAGCTTCCCGGACGTGCCGGTGACGAAAGCGATCGTGACCATGCAGGGCGGCAAGAAGGGCCTCCTGGTCAACAGCCGCAACGTCTGCAACCGGACCTACCGGGCGATCGTCAACATGAAAGGCCAGAACGGGAGGATCAGCCGCTCGCGGCCGGTGCTCAACAACGGCAAATGCAAACGCCGCCCGGCCAAACGCAGCAGGGCGGCGCATCGCTGATCTGGCACAAAAGCTCCGCGCGTCCAGCCCCTGGCTCTAGCTGGAACTTACCCAGTCCAGCGGGACGCGAGGAGACGCCCCCGGCCCGTGTTCCCTGCCCGGGCCGGGGGCCTCGCTACCCGACCGGCTCGCGCTCGGGCGGCAGCTCGCCGCCGCGCTCGGTGCCGGCGATCAGCTCGTCGGGGGACTTCTGCTCGGGGATGAAGCCCGACTTCATGCCGAAGTAGACGGCCTGCGGGTGATGGGCGACGATCGCCACCGTCGACTGCTCGGGCATCACCGCATAGCCGTCGGAGAGGGTCATACCGATCTCCTCCAGGCCGAGCAGGCGCCAGACCTTCTCGTGCTCGGCCTGATCCGGGCAGGCCGGGTAGCCCCAGGAGTAGCGGCGGCCCTGGTCGAGCTCGATGCCGAGGGCGCGGCGCACCTCGGCGTGCAGCCACTCGGCCAGGCCCTCGGCCGCCTGCACGCCGAGCCCGTGGACGAAGAGCTGCTCGGCGAACTCGCCTTCGCGCTCCAGCCGCCCGATCAGCTCGGTCACCTCGGGGCCGACGGTTACGCCCTGCAAAGCGACCACGTCGCGTTCGCCGCTGTCCAGCGGCCGGAAGAAGTCGGCGAGGCAGATGCGGTCGTGCCTGGGCTGGCGCGGGAAGACGAGCCGCTCCAGCTCGCGCTCGCCGTGCTCGGGGTCGAAGACGATCAGCTCGTTGCCCCGCGCGTTGCAGGGGAAGTAGCCGAGCCGTGCCCGCGGCTGCAGGTAGTCCTGCTCGCGCCACATCCGCTCCAGGCGCGGCGCGAAGCCCTCCTCGGAGCCGTTGCCCTCGACCAGCTCGCGCCAGGCCTCGCCCTTCACCCCTTTGCCCCCCCAGTGCAGCTTGAAGAGCACGTGGCGGTCGAGGTAGGGGAAGACCTCGTCGAGGTCGACCTCGACCTCGCGCACGCCCTCATAGGGCGGCTCGGGGATCGGCGCGTCGGCGCGTGCCTTCGAGCGCACGCCGGCGTCGGTTACCGGCGGCGCATCGTCGGTTTTCACGGGCTTCTCGCGCAGTGTCTTGGCCTCGGCGCGGATCCGCTCGACCAGCGCTGCGCTTGCCTGCTCGTCGACCAGCTCGTCCATCGTGTCGAGCCCCTGGAAGGCGTCCTTGCAGTAGAAGACGCCCGGCTCGTAGACCTCGTCGGACTCCTTGCCCTTCGGGTAGAGCGTGCGCCGGCCGAAGTCGCGGTTGATCGCCGCGCCGCCGATCAGCACCGGGAACTCGAGCCCGCGCTGGTGCAGCTCCTGCACGCAGATCGGCATCTGCTTCGAGGTCGAGACGAGCAGGGCGGAGAGGCCGATCGCATCGGCCTCGTTCTCCACCGCGGCGTCGATGATCGTGTCGACCGGGACCTGCTTGCCGAGGTCGACCACGGTGTAGCCGTTGTTGGTGAGGATCGTGTTGACCAGCGACTTGCCGATGTCGTGCACGTCGCCGAACACGGTCGCGATCACCACCTTGCCCTTGCTGTGGCCCTCGATCCGGTCGAGGTAGTCCTCCAGCCGCGCCACGGCGCGCTTCATCACTTCCGCCGACTGCAGGACGAAGGGCAGGATCAGTTCGCCGGCGCCGAACTTGTCGCCGACCTCCTTCATCGCCGGCAGCAGCACCTCGTTCAGGGTCGGCACCGCGCCGATCTTCTCGTTGGAGCGGTCGATCCACTCCTCCACCCCGTCCTTCTTGCGGCGCAGGATGTGCCAGTGCAGCGCCTCCTCGGGCTCCATCCCCTCGGTCGGGTCGCCCGCCTCTTCCGCGTCCTCCTCGCCCTTCGACTCGAAGTGGGCGATGAAGCGCTCCAGCGCGTCCTCGCGCCGGTCGAATACGAGGTCATCCGTGAGCTCGCGCTCCTCCGCGTCGATCTCCGCGTAGGGGGTGACGTGGTTGGGGTTGACCATCGCCAGGTCGAGCCCGGCCTCGACGCAGTGGTGGAGGAAGACCGAGTTGAGCACCGCGCGCGCCGGCTGCCCGACGCCGAAGGAGACGTTGGAGACGCCGAGCGAGGTCTTCACGCCGGGGATCTCGGCCTTGATCCGGCGGATGCCCTCGATCGTCTCCAGCGCCGAGGGCCTCCACTCCTCGTCGCCGGTGGTCAGGGTGAAGGTGAGCGCGTCGAAGATCAAGAGCTCGGGGTCGAAGCCGTGCTCCTCGCAGGCGAGGTCGCGGATCCGCTTGGCGATCTCGACCTTGCGCTCGGCCGTCTTCGCCATCCCGACCTCGTCAATCGTCAGGGCGATCAGCGCCGCGCCGTGTTGCCTGGCCAGCGGCACGACGACGTTGGCCTTGTCCGGCCCCGCCTCGAGGTTGATCGAGTTGACGATCGCCCGCCCGGGGATCTTCTCCAAGGCCGCCTCGATCACCTCGGGCTCGGTCGAGTCGACCTGGATCGGCGCCGGCTGGGTCAGCGAGACCCGCTCGACCACCGCCCGCATCTGCTCGTCCTCATCGGAGCGCTCGGTCAGCGCCACGCAGACGTCGAGCACGTGGGCGCCGCCTTCGACCTGGTCTTCGGCGACCTGGACGAGGCCGTCGTAGTCCTCGGCCAGCAGCAGCTCCTTCGCCCTCTTCGAGCCCTGCGAGTTGACCCGCTCGCCGACCAGGGTCGGGCGCGGCTCCTGCGCCAGCGGCGTCGCGGTCATCATCGAGGAGACCTGCGGCGGCCCCGGCGGCGGCCGCTCGCCCGGCACGGCGCCGTCGACCCGCTCGCGGATCGCCGCGATGTGCTCCGGCGTCGTCCCGCAGCAGCCGCCGACGATCCCGACGCCGTAGCGCTCGACGAACTCGCCCAGCGTCGCCGCCAGCGGCTCGGGCCGTTCGGGGAAGATCGTCTCCCCGTCGGGCCCCTGCAGGGGCAGGCCGGCGTTGGGGATGCAGTGGACCGGCACCGGGCTGGCCTCGCCCAGGTAGCGGATCGCGTCCCGCATGTCCTCCGGGCCGGTCGAGCAGTTGAGCCCGATCACGTCGACCCGCAGCGCGGTCAGCGTCACCAACACCGCCGATATGTCCGTGCCGAGCAGCATCTTGCCGCCCTGCGGCAGCAGCGAGACGCTGGCCTGGAGCGGCAGCGTGCGGCCGGCCTCGGCAAAGGCCTCGCGGGCGCCGAAGATCGAGGCCTTGACCTCGAGGATGTCCTGCGCGGTCTCGACGATGATCAGGTCGGCGCCGCCCTCGACCAGGCCGCGCGCCTGCTGGGCGAAGACCTCGACCAGGCGCCGGAAGGAGATGTCGCCCAGGGTCGGGTCGTCGGAGGCGGGCAGGAACCCGGTCGGGCCGATCGAGCCTGCGACGAAGCGGGTCTCCCCCGCCGCCTTGCGGGCGATCTGCGCCGCCTTCAGGTTGATCTCGTGCGTGTGCTCGCCCAGCCCCCACTCCTCCAGCTTCAGCCGCGAGGCCTGGAAGGTGTCGGTCTCGACCACCTCGGCGCCGGCCTCGAGCATCGAGGCGTGGACGCCCTCGATCACGTCGGGGCGGTGCAGGACGAGCGCCTCGTGGCACTTCCCCTCCAGGCCGCCGTAATCGGCCTGGGAGAGGTCGAACTGCTCCAGGGTCGCGCCCATGCCGCCGTCGAAGACGACGACGCGCTCGCCCGTCGCGGCTATGTAGTCGCGCTGGGACATGCCTGCAAAGGAGGCTATCGAGATGCCCCCGACCGCCCGCGCCGACGCCGCACCGGGGTTAGTCTGCTAACCGACGATGATCGACTCCCACGCCCATCTCTTCCTCTGCGAACGCGACGAGGACGAGCTCGTCGCCGGCGCGGCCGAGGCCGGTGTCGAGAGGATCCTGAACATCGGGCTAGGCAGGACCAGCAACGTGCAGGCGATCGGCGCGGCGGAGCGGCACGAGATCGTCTTCGCCGGCGTCGGCCACCACCCGACCGAGGCCGGCCTCTTCGACGAGGCCGAGCTCGAGCACCTCGTCCAGCAGGCGGAACATCCCGACGTGCTCGCGGTCGGCGAGACGGGGCTCGACTACTACCGCGAATCCGCCGGCGCCGCCGAGCAGCGCCACGCCTTCGAAGCGCAGGTCGAGCTCGCCCGCAGCCTGGAGCTGCCGGTCGTCATCCATGCACGCGATCGGGACGGCGAGACGCGCGCGATCGACGACGTGTTCGAGGTGCTCGACCGGCTGGCCGACGGAACGCCGGTCGTCCTGCATTGCTTCTCGGCCCCCACCCACGCCGCGGCGGCGGCGGAGCGAGGCTGGCACTGCTCGTTCGCCGGGCACACCACCTACCCCAAGTCGGAGGAGCTGCGCGCGGCAGCCGCCGAGCTGCCCGAGGATCTGCTCCTGGTCGAGACCGACTCCCCCTACCTGGCGCCGCAGACGGTGCGCGGCAAGCCGAACGAGCCCGCCTACGTCGTCGACACCGCCCGGGTCGTGGCCGAGGCCCGCGGCGTCTCCTACGAGGAGCTGGAGCGCACGGTCGAGGCCAACGCGCGCGAGCTCTTCGGCTGGTAGGAGCCGGCATGGCGAGGCTCGGGCAGAACTTCCTCGCCGATCCGAACCTGCTCGACGCGATCGTGCGCGACGCCGCCCTCGATCCCGGCGACGTCGTGCTCGAGGTCGGCGCCGGCGAGGGGGTGCTGACCGGGCGGCTCGCGGCGGTCGCCAAGCACGTCCACGCGATCGAGATCGACCGGCGCCTGGAGGGGGCGCTGGCCCCGTTCGCGGCGCGGCCGAACGTCGAGCTGCACTGGGGCGACGCCATGCGGATCGACCTCGCCGCGCTCCACCCCGTTCCGACCGCCGTCGTCGCCAACCTTCCCTACTCGATCGCCACGCCACTGATCCTGCGCACGATCGATCGACTGCCCTTCGTCGAGTACTGGACCGTGATGGTGCAGCGCGAGATCGCCGAGCGGCTGCGAGCCCGCCCCGGCAGGCGCGAGTACGGCGCGCCGAGCGTGCTGGCGCAGCTCGGCTGCGAGGTGAAGATGCTGCGGACCGTCCCCCCCGAGGTCTTCAATCCCCGGCCGCAGGTCGAATCGGCGATCCTCGGGCTGCGGCGCACCGGCCCCGGCGCCGACCAGGCGACGCGCGAAGTCGTCCACGCCGCCTTCGCCCACCGCCGCAAGACGCTGGCCCGCTCGCTGGAGCACGTGCGGCCGGGCACGATGGGGGCGACGCGGTCCTGCCTGCGGGCGCTGGAGCTGGCGCTGGACACGCGGGCGGAGGCCGTCTCACCGAGGAACTTCGAGATCCTCGCGCACGGCATTCCATGGAGACCGCGCCGCGATGGATGACCGGGCGCCGCTGCGCCTTACGGCCCCCGCCAAGCTCAACCTCTGCCTCTACCTCGGTCCGCGCCGCGAGGACGGCCTGCACGAGCTCTGCTCGCTGTTCGAGCCGCTGGAGCTCGCCGACAGGCTGGAGGTGGGCGAGGCCGGCCACGACGAGGTCCTCTGCCCCGGCGTCGCGGGCGAGAACCTCGCCGCGCGGGCGCTGGCGGCCCTGCGCGAGAGCGGCTGGAACGCCCCGCCGCTGCGGGTCGAGATCGAGAAGCGGATCCCGGTCGCGGCCGGCCTCGGCGGCGGCAGCGCCGACGCGGCGGCGGTGCTGCGGCTCGCGCGTGGCGCCTTCCTGCCGGATAGCGCCAGAAAGGCGCCACGCGCCGACCTCGCCGCGATCGCCGCCGCGCTCGGCGCCGACGTGCCCTCGCAGCTGGCTCCGGCCTTCGCTCTGGTGCGCGGGGCGGGCGAGCGGGTCGAACCGCTGCCGACCCCGGACCCGCACGCCGTCGTCCTGCTGCCCGGCGGCGGCGGCCTGAGCACCGCGGAGGTCTTCGCCGAGGCCGACCGGCGGGGCCTGGGCCGCGACGCGGCCGAGCTGGAGGAGCTCGCCGGCCGGCTGCGCGCCGCGGCCGGGGCGGGCGCCTCGCCGCTCGACTACGCCTCGCTGCTGGTCAACGACCTCGACCCGGCGGCCCGAGCGCTGCGACCGGAGATCGGCGCGGCGCTCGACGCCCTGCGCGCTGTCGGAGCCCCGCACGCGGTCCTCAGCGGCTCCGGGCCCACCGCTGTCGGCCTTTTCCCCACCATAGCCCGGGCAAGGTCGGCAGCGGCGCAAATCGACCGCGCGGACGCGATCGCCTGCGAGGCCGGCCTCGTCCCGTAAGACTGCGACCTCGTGAGACTTGAAGGTCCATCCGAGAACCCCGCGTGTGTGACTGGCGCGCGCCGGACCAAGCGGGGCAAGGACGCAGGGTGCAGCCTTTGGTGGTGCCAAAGGCAAACCCGAGGACGCAGCACCGCGCAGTGTCCGCCGCCGCCAGGCGCGCGCGGGGGGTTCTCGGATGGACCTTAAGCTGCCCGAAGACCGCCGCCGGCGCCGCCTCGTCATCCTGGCGATCGCCGCTGCGGTCGCCGCCGGCTATTTCCTGCTCAGCCGCCTCGTCCCGCACGAGGACCTGCAGCAGATCCTCGAGGACGTCTCGAACACGCTCGGCGCCTGGACCTACCTCCTGGTCGGCGTCTTCGCCTTCGCCGAGACCGGCGCCTTCATCGGCCTCGTGGTGCCCGGCGAGACGACGATGCTGCTCGGCGGCGCCGTCGCCGGCCAGGGGGCGGTCGACGTCTACATCCTGATCGGGATCGCCTGGTTCGCCGCCTGGGCGGGCGACACGACCAGCTTCTTCGTCGGCCGGCGGCTCGGGCGCGGCTTCGTGATCCGCCACGGACCGCGCTTCGGCCTGCACCGCGAGCGCTTCGAATGGGTCGAGGACTACTTCTCCCGCCACGGCGGCAAGACGATCTTCATCGGCCGCTTCGTCGGCATCGTCCGCGCCCTGGCGCCCTTCATCGCCGGCAGCTCCGGCATGCGCTACGGCGCCTTCGTCCCCTACAGCGTCCTCGGCACCGGGATCTGGTCCTCGATCCACATCGTGATCGGCTACGCCTTCTCGCGCAGCATCGACACCGCCGCCGAGTACGCCGGCCGCGGCGCCTTCCTGCTCGGGACGCTGATCGTCGTCGTCGGCGGCTCGATCCTGCTCTACCGCCACCTGCGCAGCGCCGAGAACCGGCGCGCCGCCGTGCGCCACCTCGAAAGCCGGCGGGCGACCCGCTGGCCGGTCACGCTGGCGCGGCGCTTCGAGCCGCAGCTGCGCTTCCTCTGGGCACGGGTGACCCCAGGTGGGACCTTCGGCCTCGAGTTCACCTCGCTGATGGCGATCCTCGCGGTCGGCGGCTTCGTCCTCGTCGGCTATACGGAGATCGTCAGCGGCGACGCCGGGCCGACCCCGGGCGACATGACCGCGATCGACGTCGCCGCCGCCCTGCGGACCGAGTGGCTGGTCGACGTCGCCAAGGCGGTGACCGGGCTGGGCGCGGGCACGCTGGTATACCCGCTGGCGGCGGTCTGCGCCGCGGCGCTGGCCGCGCGGCAGCGCTGGGCGGAGCTGGGCGTGCTGGTCGCCGGCATGGCGATCGTCTACGCCGGCGCCCACGAGCTGAAGGCCGCGGTCGACCGGCCGCGGCCGGAGGGCGGGCTCGTCACCGCCTCGGGCTCCTCCTTCCCCAGCGGCCACGCCGCCTACTCGACCTTCTACGTCTGGCTGGCGGTGACGATCGTGATGCGGCTACGGCCGGGGATGGCGCGGCGGGCGGCGGTGGTGTCGGCCGGGATCGCGCTGACCGCCCTGGTCGGCCTCTCGCGCGTCTACCTCGATGTCCACTACATGAGCGACGTCAACGCCGGCTGGGGGCTCGGCGCCGCCACCTTCGCGCTCTGCGCCGCGGTGGCGCTGGTCATCTCGACGGTACGTCAGAATGGCCTGCGTGAGCGACGTGCTGCTGCCGCTGGCGCTGCAGAAGATCGAGGATGAGTACCTGCTCTTCGTCGCGGCCGGGCTGGTCAGCCTGGTCGCCTTCGTCGCCCTGATCTTCGTCCCGGCGGTCAGCTCCTACGGCCGGCTCTGGGAGAAGGCGGCGGCGGGCGCCCTCTCGCTGATCGTCCTGGTCGCCCTCGTGCTCACCGGCGTCGTCGTCGGCCTCGCGGTCGTCTACTACTACGACGAGCTCGCGCACCTGCTGGGCTGAGCCGGCCGGCCGGCCACGTCCGGGGATAATGGGCGGATGTCGACGACCTCCAAAGAGGGAACCTTCGACGCGGGCTAGGGCCCTGTCTCCCGCACTCATTGGTAGTGCATTTTGATAGGGTGCTCGAATTAAATTAAGTGAATTAAGATTAGGTAGGGAGCGTATGGCCGTCGGGGTTCTAATCGGATGGGCGCTCCTCGCAGGATGCGGAGGAGGCGACGACGGCGACTTGGCCGCCGGCGAGACCGGCGGCAACGCCTCCACGATCGACTCAGGCGAAGGGATCACGCGGGACGAGTTCGTCGAGAGGGCAAACGGTATCTGCCGCACCGCGGTCAAGGACTTCAGACGCGACGTTAGGGAGAACGGCCTCGAGCGTTATCTCGAGTTCGTTCACGCCACGCTCGAGGACGAGGTCACGCAGATCGAAGCGCTTGGGGCGCCGGCGGGCGACGAGGACCAGGTGGAAGGGATAGTCCGCGAAGCCCGTCAGACGATCGACCTGATCGAGTCGAAAGAAGAGGGCTGGACGATCAAGGCCAACGAAGCCTTGCCCAGAGCGGAAGAACGCGCCGCCGATTACGGCATCGGCGCGTGCTTCATCTCGCTGCCCCGAGGGTAGGCCCACCGGCTCATCGTCTTCACCCGAACCGCACGAGGGTGCTGTGGATGCCTTCGACCAGCGAGCGGGGTAGGTCCGGATCGACCCCGCCGATCCGGAGGGCGAACGTGCGGTCGTCGATCAGCGCCTCGTACCAGGCCGTCATCGAGCCGAGTGCCCACGAGGCCGGCTCGCTGCTGGGGGAAGTCGCTACCGAGGCGACCGCCCCCTTCTCGACCTCGACCTCGACGCTCGCCAACGCGTCCTGAGCGCCGCCATCGGAAGCTGTCTCCCGGTCGGAGGTCAAGATCGCCAGCGTGCAGGCCCCAGAGGCACGATCGGGCAACTGCAGCAGCGGAAGCGTGAGCAGGAACGCCGCCTCGACCTCCGTCCGCGAGACCGGCTCGGAATCCGGGTCATGGAGGTGTTCCCAACGGGAGGCGACGGCGATCGGGGCCATCGCCCGGCGCAGCCATCCGCTCGCCGCGTAGCCGGCGGCCGCCCCCGCCTTGACCGGGGCGACGAGACCGAGCGTGCGCAGCTTGGCCAGACGCCGCTTCAGAGCCGGGTAGCTGAGTTGGGTGTTCCCGGCGTCCAGCTCGGCGAGCGAGAGCGGGCGCTCGGCGATGGCTCGCACTATCGCCGAGTCCCAGCCGGCCGTGAGGACCCTGACGATCCCGTGTGCCGCCGGGTGGTCGAGAGCGACCGCCCCGCCCGGCGCCAGCCGCAGCCAGTGCTCGAGGGTGTCGGCCACCAGAAGCAGCTCGTGGCCGGGGTAGGTCAGCTCGCAGGCGACGCTCCGCTGCGGGCCATCCGAGTCGTCGAGCCGGGCCATGGCACCGATCTCACACATCTTGCCGACTGACGCGCGCAAGCTCGACTGCGACGCCCAGCCGATCTTTTCCTCGAGCTCGCCCAGACTCAGCGGGCCTTCCGTGTGCGCGCGCAGGACCGTCGCGTTGAGGGAATAGGCGAAGATCGACAGCGCCCTGCTGCCTGCGCGCACCCGCCTAGGCACAGCACTCACGGTTGGGTTGTGCATTTCTCCCGCGTCACCGAAGCTTCGATCCGGAAAGCTTCCAGCGACGCTCCTCCGCTGCAAGCCTAGCGTGCACTAAAAGATATTCAATTACTTGAATATTAATATCGCTACATCGCCTCGTGCAAAGGCTACCGGGCTCCGCGTTTGGCGGCGGTTGCGAGCCCGAGCAGTGGCGAACGCTCCTTCTGCGGAAAGTCGCGCGGCACGCTCGAGATCGGCAGCTCCGGGTTGTCGCTGCCCTGACGCGATAATGGGCGGATGTCGACGACCTCCAAAGAGGGAACCTTCGACGCGCTCGCCGAGGCGGTCGAGTCCGGCGCCGGGCTGCCCGCGGTGGCACGGGCGGCGGCGCGCCTGCTCGACGCCAGCGTCGCCTTGATCGAGCGCTCCGGCGCGGTCCTGGCGGTGGCCGGGGCCTCGCCCGACCAGGAGGAGAAGCTGCTGGCCGGCGGCGAGCGGGTGACGACGGTCGAGCTGCGCGTCGCCGACGCGGCGGTCGGCGAGCTGCGCTACCGCGCCAAGGCGGAGCCGGACGCGGCCACCGCCCGCATGGTGACGACGCTCCTGGCGCTGGAGCTGGAGCGCTCGCGAGCGCCGGATTGGCAGAGCGAGGAGGTCGCGGGCGCCTTCGTCGCCGCCGTGCTGGGCCGCGAGGTGACCGACCGCGGCGACATCGTCGCCCGCGCCGCCGAGCTGGGCGCCGATCTCGCCAAGGGCGCCGGGGCGCTGCTGGTGCGCGCCGCGCCGCGCACCGCGCAGACGGGCGAGTGGCGCGCCCGGGTGCTGACCCTGACGATGCGGACGCTGCGCTCGCTGGCGCCGGGGGCGCTGGCCACAGCCGAGGAGGGCGAGCTCGCCGCCGAGCTCGCCGTGCTCGTCCCCGCCGAGGCCGAGGGGCGCCTGCAGCGCGCCGCCGCCGGCCTGGCGCGGGAGCTGGAGGACGCGCTGCCCGAGCTCCACCTGACGATCGGCGCCAGCCGCCGGGTCGCCGACCCGGTCGACCTCTACCGGGCGGGCAGCGAGGCACGCCTCGCGGTCAACGTCGGCGAGGCCGAGGGGCGCCTCTTGACCGCCTTCGAGGACACCGGCTCCTACCGCCTGCTGCTGCCGGCGGTCAGCGAGGACCCCGGCGAGCTGCAGCGCTTCTACGCCGAGACGATCGAGCCGCTGGCCGCCTACGACGACCAGTACGAGACCGAGCTGGTGGCGACGGTCGAGGCCTACCTCGGCAACGACGGCAACGTCGCCGCCACCGCCAAGCAGCTGTTCACCCACCGCCACACGATCCGCTACCGGCTGGAGCGGGTGCGCGAGCTCTGCGGCCACGACGTCTCCGCCACCGAGGGCCGCGAGAAGCTCGGCCTCGGCCTCAAGGCGATGCGGGTCCTCGGCATCGCCTCCCCCCGCGGCCCGGCGCTGGAACCGGGCGCGGAGGGCGGCAAGGTGCCGCGCGGCTCCGACGAGTGACGCCCTACGCCCCGATGCGTTCGCGCCCGGGGTCCGACTGGAGACGGACCGGGGCGGAGGAGAGCGCCTGGACGCGCAGATCGCTCCAGGTGAGCCCCTCGCGGACCAGCGAGGGCAGGCCGAGGGCGGCGGCGGTGGCGATCTCCACCGCCTGCAGGATCACGCCGTAGGCGAGCGCGTCGGCCGTGCCGATGCCGAAGCCGGTGTGCAGGACGCTGATCACGGCCAGCTGGAAGACGCCGATGTTTGACGGGGTCGCCGGCACGACCGCGGTGACGTTGACCGCGAAGAGGACCGCCGCGGCGGCGCCGATCCCGGCTTGCCCGCCTAGCCCGAGGGCGGCGAACAGCGCCCAGCAGGCAGCCAGCTGGATCGCCCAGGCGCCGAGCTGCGCCCCGGCGGCGAGCGCCCCGCGGCGCGGCTCGCGGAAGACGGTCAAGCCCAAGCGCACCTGCACGAGCGCGCCGCGCAGCGTCGCGCCCAGCCTGGCCAGGCGCCCGTCGCCCCCACGCCGCATCAGCGTCGGGCCGAGCAGGACGAGGAGGAGCAGGCCGAGCGGCACGAGGCTGAAGAGGAAGAGCTTCTCGGTGCTCGAGTGGAAGAGGTCGGTGCTGGAGACGATGATCACGCCGAGCAGGAGGAGCGCGACGAGGTTGAGCATCGTCTGCGAGACCAGCGTCCCCAGCAGGACCGGGAAGGTCTCGCGCATGCGGCCGATCCGCCGCGCCAGCGTCATCGCCCTCGCCGGCTCGCCGAGCCGCGCCGGCAGCGTCGCCGACATCAGCACGCCGATCATCGTCGCCGAGGTGACGTCGCGGCGGCGCACCGGACGGTTGGGTAGCGCCGCCCGCACGATCCCGTACCAGGAGGCGGCGCGGAAGAAGAGCGAGGCGGCCATCAGCGCGCAGGCGACCAGCACCCAGGTGAGGTCGGAGCGGACGATGCTGGCGAGGACGTTGTCGACGCCGATCTTCTGCGCCGCCAGGGCCGTCAGGCCGAGGCCGAGCGCGCCGGCGACGCCGAGGCCGGCACGGCGGGCGATGCGGCGCTTGCGGCTGCCGTTCTGGGCGAGCGGGGGATCGAGCGAGGGCAGGCGCTGCGGCGGGCTCGGCGGGCCGCCGTCGGCCGAGCGCACGCCGATCCAGTGAGCCGCCCGCTCGGCGGCCCCTTCCGGGCGCGGCGCCTCGACCGCCTGCTCGTACACGCCACCGACCCGGTCGGCCACTCGGGGCCAGGCGTAGCGCCGGGCGCTCTCGCGCGCCGCCTCGCTCATCGCCGCCAGCCGCGCCGGCTCGTGGTGGGCGCGCTGCAGCTCCTCGGCGAGGCGCTGCGGGTCGCCGGGCGGGACGAGGATGCCGTCGAGGCCGTCTGTGACCACGTCGCTGTAGCCGGCGATGGCCGAGGCGATCGCCGGCGTGCCGGCCGCGAAGGCCTCGGTGAGGACCATGCCGAAGCTCTCGCCGGAGAGCGAGGGCGCGCAGAGCAAGTCCGCCTCGTGCAGCGAGGACCAGAGGCGCTCGCCGGAGACCCGGCCGCGCACGTCGATCCAGCGCATCGTCTCGCGGTCGACGAGGTAGCGCAGCACGTCCTCGCGCTCGGCGCCGATCACCACGAGGCGGCTGGGCACGTGCTCGACCAGCGCTTCGAAGGCGGTCAGCAGGATCGGCAGTCCCTTGCGCTCCTCCGGACGGCCGACGAAGAGCAGCCGCAGCTCGCCCCCGGGCGGCTTCGGCCCCGGCGGCGCCGCGTCGACGTCGACGCCGTTGGGGATGACCGTGTAGCGGCCGCCGAACCAGCGGCGGCCGGTCCAGGCGGCCGCCTCGGAGACGGCGATCCGCGCGGAGAGCCGGTTGAAGACCCGCCGCGCGCCGAGCGCCGAGCCGATGTGGTTGGGCAGCGGCCTGGTCGAGTAGGCATGGAAGGTGCCGACCGCGGGCGTGCGGGTGCCGAGCGCCGCGTTCCAGCCGACCAGCGGCACCAGCGGCTCGTGGATGTGGACGACGTCGTAGCCGCCCTGGCGCAGCTCCCTGCGGACGCGCGCGACGCCGCCGGCGGGAAAGGCGGAGAGGTTGGAGACGGCGCCGTTGGCGCCAAGGCCGATCGTGCGGCCGAGCGGGACCAGGTAGTCGGGCAGCTCGCGCGCCTCCGCCGGGGCGCGGTGCAGCGCCCGGCTGAGCCGGCCGGGAGGGTCGACCGGGGCAAGCACGCGGACGTCCTCGCCGCGCCCGAGGAACTCCTCGGCCAGCGCCTGGACGTGCCGGTTCACGCCACCCTGGTAGCTCCAGGAATATGGCGAGACGAGGGCGATTCGCACGAGGCGAACAGGGTAGAGGATGCGGCGGCAGGGATCGGCGGCCGTCGCCCGGTGGCCCCTACTCTGCCCAGGCGAAGGCGAGCAGGGCGGCGAGGTAGACGGCGCCGAGCTCGAGCAGGAGGGCGCCGGAGTCGTTGGCCACGGTGGCGACGAGGATCGCCGCCGTGGCGCCGCCGAGGCCGGCGCGCATCGCCGGTACCGGCCGCAGCCAGGCGGCGATGCGGTCGCGGCGCAGCCAGGCGAAGGTGGCGCCGGCGAGGACGAACGGCAGGCCGGCGAGCAGCAGCGGCCGGCCGAAGCTCTCGCCGGCCTCGCGCAGGCGGCGCCAGAGGACGTCGAGCACATCGCCGCCGCTGCCGGCCTGCAGGACGGTGCTCGTCAGGTGGGCGTCGGCGCCGCTGAGCAGGTCGGCGACGGCGAGCAGCGCCAGCGCCGGCAGCGGCAGGAAGAGGGCGAGCAGGGCGAGCCGGGGGCGCTCGAGGAGCAAGGCCGCGGCGATGGCGCCCCCGAGGGGCAGCACGATCGCCGCGCCGACGTCGGCGCCGTAGCGGCCGTAGGCGAAGACGAAGGCGGCGGCCACCGCGATCGCGAGGAAGGCCCCGGCGCCGCGCAGGCGCGCGGCGGCACCTTCCGGTTCGCCTTTTGCTCCCATGAGTGGCATAAAGCGAACCGGAACGGAGAGGGCCGCGCCGGCGCCGCCCAGGACGAGCACCACGAGGATCGCCTCCAGCTCGTTGCCGATCCCGTAGTAACGATGCCCCGCCGCCGGGTTGGGGCCGGCCAGCGAGAGCTGGGTCAGCGGCGAGCCGGCGACGAGGTCGATCGCGTGGGCGAGCACGGTCGCAGCGCAGGCGAATGCCAGCGCCCGGTAGCCGCCCAGCGTTGCCAGGGTCAGCGCCGCCAGCGCCGGCGCGCCGAGCATGACCAGCAGCCGCTCGACGGCGGCGCTCGGCTGCAGCGCCGCGGCGAGCAGGAGGACCAGCGGCAGGTAGACGAGCGAGAGCGCCAGCAGGCGCGTCGCGACCCGGCCGGCATACCCGACCCGCCCACTCCGCCCACGCCCGACCGCCGGCGCCGGCCCGAATGCCACGAGCCAGGCCAGCACGGAGACGCCGACGACGGCGTCGCGCCGGTCGGCGACGTCGAAGAGCCTCTCCCCCGCCCCCGCCTCCCGCACCACGTCCAGCGGATCGCCGCGGAATCCCGCCCCGGCCGCCGCCAGCGCCAGCAGCAGCGCGATCGCCGCCGCGGCCAGCCCGAGCGGCGCTATCGTGGGCCCGATGGCCGACCGCACCTTCGCCAAGTTCACTTTCTTCAAGATCGACCCCGGGTGGCGCCGCCGCGACGCCGAGCTGCGCGCCGCCGACAAGCGGGAGTTCCTGGCGGCCTGCGAGGACTTCGCCCTCGACCGCTCGCTGCGCGCCTACTCAACCATAGGCACGCGCGGCGACGCCGACCTGCTCGTCCTCTCCCAGAGCCCCAACCTCGACGACCTGCACACCTTCCACGTCGTGCTCGGCCAGAGCGGCCTCGCCAAGTGGGCCGACACGCCCTACTCCTTCCTCTCGATGACCAAGCGCTCGCCCTACTCCGAGGAGCGGGCGCGGCCGGAGATCTGCGTCTCGGAGCGCAAGTACCTCTTCCTCTACCCGATGGTCAAGCAGCGCCGCTGGTACGGGTTGCCGGCGGAGGAGCGCCGGCGGATCATGCAAAGCCACATCGAGGTCGGCCGCCGCCACCCGGAGATCACCATCAACACCTCCTACTCCTTCGGCCTCGACGACCAGGAGTTCGTCGTCGCCTTCGAGGGCGACGACCCGGGCGAGTTCCTCGACCTCGTGCAGGAGCTGCGCCCGACCGAGTCGAGCGCCTTCACCGAGCGCGAGACGCCGATCTTCACCTGCGTGGCGATGTCGGTGCGCAAAGCGCTCGACGCGCTCGACGGAACGGCCAGCGTCGCCGCAGCCCTCTAGACGTACTTGCTCGCCGCATAGGCGCGAGGCCCCCGGTTCCCTATCCTTCCCGCCTCGCTCGGGTGCAAGCTGCATACCAAGCACCAATCACCCTATGACCCAGATCGGAACCGAAGACAACCCCGTCCGCGTCGCGATCGTCGGCGCCGGCCCGTCCGGCTTCTACGCCGCCGAGCACATCCTCAAGGACGCCGAGACGCACGCCCAGGTCGACCTCTTCGACCGCCTGCCGACCCCCTTCGGCCTGGTCCGTGGCGGCGTCGCCCCCGACCACCCGAAGATCAAGTCGGTGATCCGCGTCTACGAGAAGACGGCGGCGCGCGAGGGCTTCCGCTTCTTCGGCAACGTCAAGGTCGGCCACGACGTCGAGGTCGAGGACCTGGAGCGGCTCTACCACGCGATCGTCTTCACGGTCGGCTGCGAGACCGACCGCCGGCTCGGCATCCCGGGCGAGGATCTGCCCGGCAGCCACGCCGCCACCGCCTTCGTCGGCTGGTACAACGCCCACCCCGACTACTGCGACGAACGGTTCGACCTCTCGCACGAGCGCGCCGTGGTGATCGGCAACGGCAACGTGGCGATGGACGTGGCGCGGATGCTGGCGCTGACCGAGGACGAGCTTCACCAGACCGACACGGCGGACCACGCGATCGAGCAGCTCGGCCACAGCGGCGTGCGCGAGATCGTCGTCCTCGGGCGGCGCGGCCCGGCCCAGGCGGCCTTCACCAACCCCGAGGTGAAGGAGCTGGGCGAGATGGAGGACGCCGACGTGGTCGTCGACCCGGCCGAGGTCGAGCTCGACCCGGCGAGCCGCGCCTACATCGAGTCCGACGAGGCCGACAAGACTTCGCGCGTCAACGTCGAGATCCTCGAGGGGTTCGCGCAGCGCCGGCCGAGCGGCAAGCGCAAGCGGATCGTCTTGCGCTTCCTCGCCTCGCCGGTCGAGATAAAGGGCGACGGCAAGGTGGAGAAGGTCGTGATCGGCCGCAACGAGCTGGTCGAGGAAGGCGGCGCGCTGCGCGCCCGCGACAGCGGCGAGCGCGAAGAGCTCGAGTGCGGGTTGGTGCTGCGCTCGGTCGGCTACAGCGGCGTGCCGATCGAGGGCGTCCCCTTCGACGAGAAGCGCGGCCTGATCCTCAACGAGGGCGGCCGGGTGCTCGACTCCCACGACTCCGGCCACAAGGTCGGCCACTACGCCGCCGGCTGGATCAAGCGCGGGCCCTCCGGCGTGATCGGCACCAACAAGAAAGACGCGCTGGAGACGGTGCGGCACCTGCTCGCCGACGTCGCCGCGAGCAAGCTGCTCGAGCCGCAGAGCCCCGAGCCCGAGGCGGTCGAGGCGCTGCTGAGCGAGCGCGGCGTCCGTTTCGTCAGCTTCGAGGACTGGCAGGCGATCGACCAGGCCGAGGTCGGCCGCGGCGAGCCGCACGGCCGCCCCCGGGTCAAGTTCGTCCGCGTCGAGGAGATGCTCGAGACGCTGGGCGAGAAGATCACCGGCTAGAACCACTCCGTCTCGCCCTCCGGCCGCCCGGCTAGTGTTCGCCGCGTCGAAGCTAAAAAGCTTCGACGACGGAACATGTCAGAGGAGCTGCGACAGAAGCGGTACATGCGCCGGGACGGCACGGTCCGCGGCGATCGCGCCGGCTGCCTGGAGGCGTTCAACCTCGGGGCGTCGACGCTCGCGCAGCTGGCCCGCGCCGGCATCGTCCCCAAGCGCGACTACGGCGCGAGCGCCGGCCTGCGGCCCGACGGCCTTCTCGTAGATCGCGGACGCGACGCGCCCTCGGTGCGCCTGGTGGTCGAGTTCAAGGACGCCGGCGAAATGGAAAGCGCCGCAAGGCTGGCCGCAGCGCTCGACAAGCTCGCCTCCCGGTACTGCGCCGCCCTCGACTGCAGCCTCGCGGTGCTCAGCGACGGCGCTGCGGCCCGCTGGATCTCGGTCGACCCGCAGACAGGCGCCTGGCGGGCGATCGAGCGCGAGGACGGCTACCCGTTCGATCCTGGCGTCGACCTCGTCAGCGAAGACGGCCGCGCCGACCTGGCGAGGACGGTCACCAGGATTCAGGCCGAGCTCGACCCCGCGACGGGGCGGCTGAAGGTCCCCGAGGCGGTCGACCCGACCAACCTGGCGGACCGGACCTGGCAGGCGATCTGGCTCGCCTCGGGCGAGAACCCGGAACGCTGCCTCGCCTCCTTCATCGAGATCCTGCTCTTCAAGTTCCTCTCCGACCTGGGAACGCTCACCCATGACCAAGGTGGCCGCGACGTCGGTTTCGACCACGTCGCAAGCCTCTCCTCCGACGAGGGCCTCCGCTACTACATGGAGGTTGTCCGCCCCGAGATCCTGCGGCTCTTCCCGCCCGGCATCGACGGCACCAGCGTGGTCGGCGGGCTCGTCCTCGCGAAGGAAAATCTCGACCACGGCCGCCTCTTCGCCGAGATCCTCGCCAACTTCCGCAGGGCCGAGCGGCTGCGACGGATCGATCCGGAGTTCAAGTCGCGGATCTTCGAACGGTTCCTGAAGAAGAGCATCAGCCAGAAGAACTGGGGGCAGTTCTTCACGCCGCGCAACGTGGTCAAGGCGATCGTCGAGATGAGCGGGATCGAGCGCATGGCTCCCGGCGAGGTCGTCGCCGACCCCTTCTGCGGCGTCGGCGGCTTCGTGCTCGAGCCGCTGGTGCACAAGCGACCGCACGACTTCCGCGCCGATCCATCGCGGGCGCTCCTCTACCGCGGCTACGACCGCGATCCGAAGGCGATCGCCCTGGCCAAGGCGAACATGCTCATCCATCTCTCCGAGGTGCTCGAGGGGGAACCCGAGCCGGCGCCGGCGCGCCTTGCCCCAGTCCTCAACGAAACCTTCAAAGCCACCGACGACTCGATCACCGGCTCGCTGGCGCTTGCCCCGCGCGGAGACTGGGACCTGGTAATGACCAACCCACCCTACGTCGTGACCGGGACGACTGTGCAGCGCAAGATGCTCGCCGAGAGCCCAGCCCTTGCCGCCTACTACTCGGTTCCCGGCTCGGGCGTCGAGAACCTCTGCCTGCAGGAGGTGATCGCCGGCCTGCGACCCGGCGGGCGAGCGCTCGTGGTCGTTCCCGACGGCCTCCTGCTGAGGCACTCGGAGGAGGCGCTGAAGCGGCACCTGCTGCGGAAGTGCGTCCTTGAGGCGGTCATTTCGCTGCCCGAGGACACCTTCTACTCGACTCCCAAGAAGACCTACGTTCTCGCCTTCCGCAGGAAGCAGTACGAGCACGAAGCGCAGCGGCCCGCCGTGCTCACCTACCTCGTCGGCGAGGTCGGGGAGACCCGCGACGCGAAGCGCTTCCCGATCGAGACGAACGACCTGCCGGGCGCCGTTTCCGCGTTCAAGAAGTTCCGGGCCGATCCCGACGCCTACTCCGGCGAGGACCCGGCGGAGCGGATCGACGATCCGCGCGCCAGAGTCGTCCCGATCGAGGCCTTCCTCCCCGAGGAGCACTGGCTGGTCGACCGCTGGTGGCCCGAGGAGGAGCGGCGGGCGCTCGGCGACCTCGACGAGGCCGAGGCGATCTCGGCGGCGGAGCTGGCGCCGCGGCTGCGCGACGAGGCGGAGGCGCTGCAGCGATTGAGCGAGCTGGTCGACGATACGGCAGCCGTCGAGGGCCCGGCGGCCTTCAGGACGATCTCGCTCGGGGACCCGGCCTGCTTCCGCCTCTCGATCGGCACCCGGGTGCTGAAGGAGCAGCTGTTCGGCAAGGTGCCCGGACCGATTCCCCTCTACAGCGCCAACGTGACCCGGCCGTTCGGGCACGTCCACCGCTCCAACCTCGAGGACTTCAGCCGGCCCTCGGTCCTTTGGGGGATCGACGGCGACTTCCAGCTGGCCGTGAAGCAGGCGGGGGTCGAGTTCGCGACCACCGACCACTGCGGGCGGATCGAGATCCTCGACGACCGCCTCGACCCCGCCTACTGCCGGGCGGCGATCGCGCTGGCGCGGGCGCACGGCTTCGATCGCACCCTGCGGCCGTCGCTGCGACGCGTACGCGCGCTGGAGATCGCCGTGCCGATCGACTCGGAGGGCGGCTTCGACCCGCACAGCCAGAGGGCGCTCGCCTCGCTCTACGACGCCGTCGTGGACAGCCTCGCCGAAGCCGCGGCGCGGCTCGAATCACTGGCCTCACTACAGCCGCAGGTCGTCTTCCCGGCCGCCGGGGAGCACCGCCGCGACGAGCCGGCGGCCCCGGATAGGGAGCTGGTGGCCTCCGGCTAGGATCTCCTCCGTGGCCGATCTGGGGGAAATCGAGGCGATGATCGCGGCGGCCCTGCCGGGCGCCGAGGTCGAGGTCGTCGACGAGACCGGCGCCGGCGACCACCTGCGGGCGACGGTGGCGGCGGCGCAGTTCGAGGGGCTCTCGCGGCTCGACCAGCACCGCCTGGTCAAGGCAGCGGTGAAGGAGCGCTTCGAGGACGGCCAGATACATGCGCTGTCAATCAGGACGCGGGTCCCCGGGTAGCTACCCTGTGGCCATGGCCGATCCACAGCTGAAGGAGAAGGTCGAGCAGCTGATCGCCGAGAACCCGGTGCTGCTCTTCATGAAAGGGACGCCGGAGATGCCGCGCTGCGGCTTCTCGATGCGGGTCGTGCAGGCGCTCGACTCGATGGACGTCGAGTACGGCGCGGTCGACGTGCTGCCGGCCCTGCAACCGCTGCGCGAGGTGACCGCCGAGATAGCGGACTGGCAGACCTTCCCGCAGCTCTACGTCAACGGCGAGCTGATCGGCGGCGCCGACATCGTCGAGGAGATGCTCGCCTCCGGCGAGCTGGCCGAGGCGCTCGGCGTGGAGCAGCCCGAAACCACTCCAGCGCCTACCGCGCCGGCACAATCGCCACCGCTGCAGATCGACGGCAGCTAAACGGCGGCGGGCTCCGCAGAATCCTCTTTCACCTGGAAAGAGGAACCGCAACCGCAGGCAGCAACCACGTTCGGGTTGTTGACTTGAAAGCCCGCCCCCTGCAGCCCTTCGACGTAGTCGACCTCCGAGCCAAAGACGAACTGCATGCTGACCTTGTCGACGACGACGGAGACGCCGTCGACCTCGAAGACGTGGTCCTCCTCCTTCGGCCGGTCGAAGGCGAGCGCGTACTGAAAGCCCGAACAGCCGCCGCCGCGCACGGCGACGCGCAGCGCCTGGCCCTCGGCGTCCTCCTGGCCGCCCAGCAGCTCGCCGATCTTGGCGGCCGCCTTGTCGCTGAGCGCGATCGCCTCTTGCGGGGTATCGGTCACTTCACTCAGTGTAGCGATGGCGCCTGCCACGTCTGCCACTTCGGCGCCCCGCGGAGCGGCTCCGGTTTGACAAACTAAGACGTGTCTTGAGCCCCGGGCCCCAAACCGCGGTCGTCTGCGACACGACCGCCTACCTCCCCCCCGAGCTGGTCGCCGAGCGCGGCATCGACGTCATCAGCCTCTACGTCGCGATCGACGGCGAGCAGCGGCCGGAGTCGGAGATCGACGACTACGCCGCCTTCTTCGAACAGCTGCGCGCCTCCGAAGGCGGCGCCACCACCTCCCAGCCCTCGGTCGGCGACTTCGTCGCCGTCTACGAGCCGCTGCTGGCCGCCGGGCGCGAAGTCGCCTCGATCCACATCTCCGCCGGCATCTCCGGCACCTACGAGGCCGCCTGCCAGGCGCGCCGGCAGCTGATCGACGAGGGCAAGGGGGCCGAGCGAATCCGCGTCTACGACTCGCGCACCGCCTGCGGCGGGATCGGCCTCTGCGTGCTCGCCGCCGCGGCCGCGGCGGCGAGCGGCGCCGACGGCGAGACTGCTCTGGCACGGGCCAGGCAGGCGCGCGAGGAGCTGAAGATGTGGTTCGCGATCGACACGCTCGAGTACCTGCGGCGAGGCGGCCGGATCGGCAGCGCCAGCGCCTTCATCGGCTCGGCGCTGAAGATCAAGCCGATCCTCACGCTGGAGGACGAGATCACCCCGGTGGAGCGGGTGCGCACCCGCTCGCGCTCGATCGAACGCCTCCACGACTACGCCCGCGAGCGACACGAGTCTGGCGCCGACGCCTGGGTCGTCCAGCACATCCGCGACGACGAAACCGCCGCGACCCTGGTCGACGACGCGCGTCAGATCTTCGGTTGCGAGCCGGCCTTCGTCTCCGAGGTCGGCCCGGTGATCGGCGCCCACGTCGGACCAGGACTGCTGGGGATCGGCAGCGTGACGAAGGCGGCGCTGGAGCAGTCGCGCGGCGCGCTCTAGCGGCGCCGGCGCAGCGCCAGCAGGCCGCCGATCGCGAAGCCGGCGACGGCGGCGCCGACGATCAGCTGGGAGCGGTGCTCGCGGACCTGGCGGCGCCAGTCGGTGAGCTCGGCGACGCGGCCGCGCAGGACGGTGACGGAGCGGGTCAGGTCCTGGCGTTGAAGCTCGATTTCGCGGCGGATCTCGGCGGCGGAGCGGTCGCTCATTTGGATGCCCCCTCCCCTTCCAGCACGGCCTTGGTCCGCTTCGCCTCCTCGATCGCCTGCTCGGGCACCGGCGGCGAGCCCTTCTGTAGAGCGCGGTAGGCGGCGAAGCCGGCGGCGGCGGCGATCAGCAGGAAGAGGGCGGCCTCGATGAAGTAGCCGGGCCAGACCTCGTCGCCGAAGAAGAGGTCGTTGAGCAGCCAGGCGATTCCGTGCATCGCCAGGATCAGGGCGAGGAAGGCGAAGACGCCGGCGGCGACCCCGACCGCGGAGCCGCGCAGGATGCTGCCGACCTTCTCGGAGACCTCGGTCTTGGCCAGCTCGATCTCCTCGCGGACCAGCGAGGAGGAGCGTTCGGCGACGTCGAAGGCGAGCTCCGCTACGGACCTCGCGTCCGGGCTCGCCGGCGGCTTGACTGGGGGCTCGGGCATGCGGAGGGCTACTCGGGCGGGTCCTCGTTGTAGATGCGGCGCCAGATCAGGCCCGCCGCGCGGGTCGCGAGGATGCTGGCGAGGGCCCCGGTGCCGGCCAGCAGGCCGCTCCAGACGAGGCGCTTGACGAGCTCGTTCTCCATCGGCCCCCGACCTTACCTGTCTCGCGGCTCGAGCCCCTCGCAGATCGTCGCGGTGAGAAGGATCTTGGCCTGGTCGTAGTCGGTGTCCGAGGCGGGGGACAGCTCGAAGATCCAGCCGGAGAGCAGCTGCTCGATCGCGCCGTAGAAGGCCATCGAGGCGAAGGCGGGGTCGATGTCGCGGCGGAACTCGCCCGACTCCTGGCCGGCGGCGACGATCCTGGCGATCGAGTCGTAGGCGCGGCGGATCTCCGGCAGGTGGGTGCGGCCGAAGGAGTTGGCGGCGCGGGTCACCTCGACGATGATCACCTTCATCAGCTCCGGGTCGTGGCGGTAGGAGTCGACGATGAAGCCGGCCACCGCCTCCAGCTTGGCGCGCGCCGCGAGATCGGCGGCGTCGACCTCCTCGATCGCCGCCAGCAGCAGCGACCAGCGCTCGCTGAAGAGCTCGTTCAGCACCTCCTCCTTCGACTTGAAGTAGTGGTAGACGAGCCCGTAGGCGACGCCGGCCTCGTCGGCGATGTCGGCGACGCGGGTCGCGTGGAAGCCCTGGCGGGCGAAGACGCGGACGGCCGCGTCGAGGATCTGGCGGCGCTTGTCGGCGGGAGGCGCCTTGGGCCGCGATGCCATCAGGCTCGGGCCTCCTGCAGCTGCGGCCAGGCATAGGCCTCGGGGCGGCGGTTGGCGAACGAGGGAAGCTTCTCGCGGATCTTCTCCTGGGCGGCGAGGTCGAGGTCGGCGGCGATGAAGCCCTCGCCGTCGGGCGCCAGGGCGAGGGTCGTGCCCCAGGGGTCGACGATCGCCGAGCGGCCGTAGGAGCTGTAGTGAGGCGGCGCCTCGCCCCACTGGTCGGGGGCGAGGACAAAGGCCTGGTTCTCGATCGCCCGGGCGCGCAGCAGCACCTGCCAGTGGTCGCGGCCGGTGGCCAGGGTGAAGGCCGAGGGCACGGCGAGCAGGCGGGCGCCGCGCAGAGCGAGGATCCGGTACAGCTCCGGAAAGCGTAGGTCGTAGCAGACGCTGAGCCCGACGACGAGGTCGCCGAGCGGCGCGGCGACGATCTCCGTCCCGGCCCGCTCGTGCTCGGACTCGCGGTACTCGACCCCGCCCGCCTCGACGTCGAACATGTGGATCTTGCGGTAGACGGCGAGGTCCTCGCCGTTGGGCCCGATCAGCACCGAGGTGTTGGCGGCCTTCTCCCCCGCCTCGCCCCGCTCGGCGATCGAGCCGGCGAGCAGGTGGACGCCCAGCTCGCGCGCCCAGCCGCGGGCGGCGCTGAGGCTCGGGCCGTCGAGCGGCTCCGCGCCGGCCGCCATCTCCTCGCCGGAGCCGAGCAGGTTCCACTTCTCGGGCAGCCCGACCAGCTCGGCGCCCTCGGCCGCAGCGGCGCGCACGAGGCCCTCGGCGGCCTCCAGGTTGCGCCCCTTGTCCCCGTTCGAGTTGAGCTGTACCGCGGCTACACGCATCGCTTCCCCTGGCTGACTGACCAGTCAATCGGTTTGCCTGCTCAGTATAGGTGTGAGAGGGGCGTACGATCTCTGGCAACGGTGAGCAGTGCGGATCGGATTGAGCCCGACGGCGAGCGCAAGCAGGTCACCGTGCTCTTCGCCGACGTCAAGGGCTCTATGGACCTCGCCGAGGGACAGGACCCCGAGCAGTGGCGGGGGATCATGCAGGGCTTCTTCAACATCCTCGCCGACGAGGTGCGTCGCTTCGAGGGCACCGTCGACAAGTTCACCGGCGACGGGATCATGGCCGTCTTCGGCGCCCCGATCGCCCACGAGGACCACGCCCAGCGTGCCTGCTACGCCGCGCTGCGCATGCTCGACGACATCGCCGAGTACGCGGCCGAGCTGCGCCGCAAGCACGGCCTCAGCTTCTCCGCGCGGATCGGGATCAACTCCGGCGAGGTCGTCGCCGGGCCGATCGGCGAGGCCGGCGACGGCGCCTACACCGCGATCGGCCACACGGTCGGCCTGGCGCAGCGGATGGAGGCGCTGGCCGAGCCCGGCAAGGCCTATCTGACCGAGGCGGCCGCCGACCTCGCCCACGGCTTCCTCGAGCTGGAGGACCTGGGCGAGTTCGAGATCAAGGGGGCGAGCCGGCCGGTGCGGGTGTTCGAGCTGGCCGGGATCGGCAGTGCCCGCAGCCGCCTCGACCTCTCGCGTGAGCGCGGCTTCTCCAGCTTCGTCGGCCGCGACGCGGAGATGGGAGTGCTGGAGCAGGCGCTGGAGCGGGCCAAGGCGGGCGAGGGCGCGGCGGTCGGGATCGTCGCCGAGCCGGGGGTCGGCAAGAGCCGCCTCTGCCACGAGTTTGCCGAACGGGGGCGGGCGGTCGGCGTCGAGGTCTTCGAAGCGCAGGCCCAGGCTCACGCCGTCGAGATCCCCTTCGTGCCGGTGCTGCAGATGCTGCGCGCCTACTTCGGCATCGCCGCCGAGGACTCGGAGCGGATCGTGCGCGAGAAGGTCGCCGGACGGGCGCTGCTTCTCGACCCCGAGTTCGCCGAGGAGCTGCCCTTCCTCTTCGACTTCCTCGGCGTGCCCGACCCCGACCGGCCCCTCCCCCAGCTCAGCTCCGAGGCGCGGGCGCGGATCCTGCGCAGCGTCGTCTGCCGGCTGGTCCGCGCCCCCAACCGGCGCGAGCCGATCGTCACCGTGATCGAGGACCTGCACTGGATGGACGAGGGCAGCGAGGCGCTGCTGGGGAACCTGCTGGGCGCGATCGAGGGGACGAAGACGCTGGTGGTGGTCAACTACCGCCCCGAGTACGAGCGCGGTTGGAGCGGGCCGGCGGGCTACCGGGAGGTCGAGCTGCAGCCGCTCGGCCCGGACGACACCGGCGCGCTGCTGCGCGACCTGGCCGGCGAGGACCCCTCGCTGGCGGGGCTGCCGGAGCTGATCCACGAGCGCACCGCCGGCAACCCGTTCTTCATCGAGGAGATCGTGCGGGCGCTGGCCGAGGCCGGCAACCTCGAGGGCGGGCCGGGCGCCTACCGGCTGGCGCGGCCGGTCGACGAGGCGGTCGTGCCGGCCGGTGTGCAGACGGTGCTGGCGGCGCGGATCGACCGCCTCTCGCCGGAGGCGAAGCGGCTGCTGCAGGTGGCCTCGGTCGCCGGCAAGGAGGTCGCCGAGCGGACGCTCGGCCTGGTCGCCGGGTTCGAGCAGCGCGAGGAGGGCGAGGTGGCGCTGCGCGAGCTGATCGACGCCGGCTTCCTCTTCGAGCTGGAGCTCTACCCGGAACGGGTGCTCGCCTTCCGCCACCCGCTGACCCGCGAGGTCGCCTACGGCAGCCAGCTCGCCGCGCAGCGGGCGGGCGGCCACGCCGCGACCGCGCGGGCGCTGATCGAGCTCAACCCCGAGCGCCACGAGGAGCTGGCGGCGCTGATCGCCAGCCACCTTGCCGAGGGGGGCGAGCGGCTGGAAGGGGCCCGCTGGTCGGCCCGCGCCGCCTACCGGGCCGGCCACAGCCGCCCCCACGACGCGCTGCGGCTCTGGCGGGCGACGATGGAGCTGGCCGATGGGCTGGAGGAGGACGAGGAGACCGTCGCGCTGCGGATCGGCTCACGCCTGCAGCAGCTCGACTACGCCTGGCGGCTGGGGATGGCGCCCGAGGAGGTCGAGCGGCTGGAGCACGAGGCGGAGGAGCTGGCGACCGGCGCCGGCGACCTGCACTCGCTGACCCTGCTGCGCATGCTGAGCGGGGTGCGGCCGGGGATAGCGCACGAGGTGACGGCCTGGACCGCCGCCTCCGAGGAAGTGAACCGGCTGGCGGACGAATCGGGCGACCGCCACCTGCAGGTTGCGATCCGGGCGGCCGGCTCCTACGTCTACCTCTGCGCCGCAGAGTTCGAGCGGTTCGACCGGATGGCCGACGAGATCCTCGAGCTGGCGGGGGACGACCGGTCGGCCGGGGCGGGGATCGTGATCGGCTCGCCCAACGCCTGGGCGCGGATGGCGAAGGGCATGGTGTGCCGCGAGCGGGCCGAACCGGAGGAGGCGGAGCGCTGGCTGAGCGGCGCCCTGCGCGTCGCCGAAGAGGAAGGCGACCCGGAGACGGCGAGCTGGACGCGCGGCTCGATCGCGCTGCTGCTCGAGACCCGCGACGGGAACGGGACGGGCGTGGCGGCGGCGCGGCGCAACTGCGAGCTGACCGAGCGGCTGGGGGATGTCTTCTCGCGCACCCTGGCGCGGAGCAACCTCGCCGCGGCGCTGAACATGGCCGGCGAGCACGCAGCGGGGCTGGAGGCGATCGGCGAGGCCGAGTCGCTCTACCGCGAGGCGATGGGCGGCGGCGGGGAGATGGACACCTGGCGCGCCTCGGTGCGGGCCGAAGCATTGACCGGCGTCGAGCGGGCGGAGGAGGCGATCGAGCTCTCTGAGTGGGCGGCGGAGGAGGCGCGGGCGCGGGGGATGCGCTGGCCGCTGCCGCTGACCCTGCTGGCGCTGGGCCGGGCGCGGTTGGCCGCCGGGGGCGGCGACGCCCGAGCGGCTTTCGGCGAGGCGGCGCGAATAGCCGGCGAGACCGGCTCGCTCTCCGTGCTCGAGGCGGCCGAGGAAGAACGCGACGCCCTCGCCGCGACGCGCTGACTACAGAGCCGCAACGTTTACGCTGCAATGACCTGTACGGTCAAGGTAGCGGCGAGAATCGCGTCAGCCGCGGCTGGCGCGGTGGCGCTCGAGCTCGGCTACCAGGAGCTTGGTGTGGAGGGCGGCGATCAGGTCCTTGAGGGGCTGGGCGCCGGATTCGAGCATCTCGACGACGCGCTCGGGCGGCACCTCCTCGGCGAGGCGGTCCATGACCATCTCCACCTCCTGCTTGACCAGCGCTTCGAGAGCGGTCTTGTAGCGCAGGGTGTCGTAGACGGTGAAGCCGATCTGCTCGTCGTAGCCGCCGGCGCGGAAGCGGGAGATCGCCTCGATGATCTTCACGTCGGAGGGCGAGTAGCCGCGGCTGTTGGGGCTGAGCACCTCGAGCTCCTCCAGCCGGTCGAGCACCTCCTTGGGGACGCCGTAGCGCCGGCGCGCCACGGCGGCGCTGGTGCGGGTCCGCTCGCCCGCCAAGGCGCGCTCGAGGATGCGGTCCTCGAGGTCGACCAGGGCGCGGGCGCGCTCCGGGTCCTCGTCGAGCACCGCCTTGATCGCCCGCAGCGGCATGAAGCGCTCCTCCTGCAGCTGCTTGATCAGCTTCACCCGGTCGACCAGCTCGGGCGGGTAGTAGGCCATGTTGCGGCTCGTCTTGGTGCCCTCCGGCAAGAGCCCCTCGCGCAGGTAGTGCTTGATCGTCGGGACGGGGACGCCGGAGGCCTCGGCCAGCTCGCCGATCCGGAGGAGCGAGTCGGTCTTCATGCGCGGAAGGTCGCGGCGGAGTCGGCGCTCGGGCCGGCCGCGGCGCCGGATTTCAGCATCGCGGCGACCTCCTCGCCCGAGTAGCCGGCCTCGCGCAGCGCCTCCTCGGTGTGCTCGCCGAAGGCGGGCGCCGGCCGAGTTGGGTCGCCCGGGGTGCGGCTCATCTTCACCGGCACGCCGAGCTGACGCACCGGCCCCAGCTCGGGCTGCTGCAGCTCGACCACCATCTCGCGGGCGCGGACCAGCTCGGAGTCGAGCGCCTCGCCGACCTCGAGCACCGGCTCGATGCAGCAGTCGTGCTCGTCGTTGAAGGCCTTCCACTCGGCGCGGGTGCGGCCGCGGAAGACCTCGGCGACCTTCTGCCAGGCGTCGGAGCCGGGCGCCTCGAACTGGGCCTCGATCAGGTCGGGGCGCTCGACACCGTTGCAGAAGGCGGCCCAGAACTTCGGCTCCAGCGCGCCGCAGGTGACCCAGCCGTCGGCCGCCTCGTAGGGGTAGTAGCAGAGCAGCCCGCCGGCCAGCTGCTGCTCGCCGCGGCGCGGCTCCTCGCCGTCGCAGAAGAAGCGGCCGGCGACCAGCGCCAACCAGGAGAGCGCCCCGTCGGCCATCGAGACGTCAACCGCCTGGCCCTCGCCGCTGCGGCGCCGCTCGTGCAGGGCGGCCAGCACGCCGACCGCCGCCATCAGCGCGCCGCCGCCGATGTCGGCGATCTGGCCGGCGGACTGGACCGGCGGGCCGTCGGGGGCGCCGGTCAGGCCAAGCAGCCCGACCAGGCCGAGGTAGTTCATGTCGTGGCCGGCGCGCTGCGTGTAGGGGCCGTCCTGGCCGTAGCCGGTGATCGCGCAGTAGACGATGCCCGGGTTGGCCTCGCGCAGGCGCTCGTAACCGACCCCGAGCTTGTCGAGCACGCCGGGGCGGAAGCCGTCCAGCACCACGTCGTGGCGCTCGACCAGGCGCAGCAGCGCCTCCCGCCCGGCCTCGCTCTTCAGGTCGAGACGCACGGAGCGCTTGCCCCGGTTGAGCGCCAGGTAGAGCGCGGAGCGCGTGCCCAGCTCCTGCTGCTCCTCGCCGCCGTAGTAGGGCGGCGCCCAGCGGATGTAGTCGCCCATGCCGGTGTCCTCGACCTTCAGCACCTTGGCGCCGAGGTCGGCGAGCAGCAACGAGCAGAACCCGCCCGGCAGCAGCCGGGTCAGGTCGAGGACCCGGACGTCGCTAAGCGCACCACCAGCCGGCGGCTGCTCCGCTTCGCGTCCGCTGCCGCCGGTCGTCATCGCACACCTACGCGGAGGCCCTGGCTTTCAGCCCGAGCAACGCCCGTGCCTCCTCAACGGTTGCGGCGCGGCGGCCGACGTCCTCGGCCATCTGCCGCGCCTTGGCGATCAGCTCGCCGTTCGACTTGGCCATCTCGCCGTTCGGCAGGTAGAGGTTGTCCTCGAGGCCGGCGCGGACGTTGCCGCCCAGCACCAGGGCGGCGCCGAGCAGCTTCCACTGGTCGCGCGAGATGCCGATCGTCTGCCACTGGTTCTCGCCCTGCGGCCCGCCGGGGATCTGGTCGGCCATCAGGCCGACGTTGCGGGCGTCGGCGCGGATGCCCCCGGTGACCCCCATCACCAGCGAGATCTGCAGCGGCGGCTCGAGCAGGCCCATGTCGAGCAGCGGGTCGAGGTTGGCGACGTGGCCGGCGTCGAAGCACTCGTGCTCGGGCTTGATCCCGAGCTCGCGCATCGCCGTGAGGAACTCGATGATCGTGTCGAAGCTGTTCTCGAAGACCGCCTTGAAGACGAAGTCCTTGCGCCGTCGCGAGTACTTGGCGTAGTTCATCGAGGACATGTTCAGCGCGGCCACGTCGGGCTTCAGCTCGCGCAGGTACTCGATCCGCTTGGCGATCGGGATGCCCACCGCCCCGGTCGAGTAGTTGACGATCACGTCGTCGACCGCGGCCAGGATCGCCGCGGTGATCGCGCGGAAGTCCTCGACCTCGTAGGAGGGCGTGCCGTCGGGCTTGCGGGCGTGGATGTGGATCTGCGAGGCGCCCTCGTCGACCGCCCGCCGCGCCTCCGCCGCGTACTCCTCCGGCGTATAGGGGATCGCCGGGCACTGCTCGCGGTTGGCGGCGACGCCACTGATGGAACAAGAGATGACTACGGGATCGTCAAACGAGCTCATTGCCAACCTTTCCCAGGGCGCGAAAACCAAGCAGATCGGGGGATGCAGGGAGGGGGGTGAGGGGAGCGCACTGTTCGTGCGTGACCCGAACCGACCGACCGAAGACCCCGAGATGCGCCGGTTTGCAGCGTCCTGGGCTCATACCGGCATCACCCCGTGCCGTTTCTGGGGCTTGCTGACACGCTTGCCTGCCGCCATCCGCAATGCCTTCGTGATTACCCCTCTGGTTTCCCTTGGGTCGATGATGTCGTCGATCACCGCGTTGCCGGCGGCGATGTAGGGGTCGATCTGCTCGCGCACCGCGTTCAGCATCGCCTCGCGGGTGGCGTCCGGGTCGTCGGAGGCCTCGATCGCCGAGCGGCCGATGATGTTGACGGCGCCCTCGGCGCCCATCACCGAGATCTCCGCCCCCGGCCAGGCGACGATCAGGTCGGGCTCGTAGGCCTTGCCGCACATCACGTAGTAGCCGGCGCCGTAGGCCTTGCGCACGATCACGGTGATCTTGGGGACGGTGGCGCGGCTGACCGCGTAGAGCATCTTCGCCCCGTGGCGGATGATCCCGGCGTGCTCGACCTTGGCGCCGACCATGAAGCCGGGCACGTCCTGGAGGAAGACGAGCGGGACGTTGAAGGCGTCGCAGAGGTTGATGAAGCGGGCCGCCTTGTCGGCCGAGTCGTTGTCGAGGATGCCGGCCAGCTGCTTGGGCTGGTTGGCGACGATCCCGACCGGCCGGCCGCCGAAGCGGGCGAAGCAGGTGATCAGCGTCCTGGCGAACTTCGGCTTTATGTCGAACCACTCGCCGTCGTCGACGATCTCGGCGATCACCTCGTACATGTCGTAGGGCTGGCGCGAGGACTCGGGAACGATCTCCAGCAGCTTCTCCGAGGCGCGGTCGTCGGGGTCGTCGGTGGGGACGACGGGTGGCTTCTGCTCGCAGTTGGGCGGGAAGTAGGAGAGGTAGCGCTTCACCGCCTCGATGCACTCGGGGTCGTTCTTGACCTCGAGGTCCCCCACCCCCGACTTGCGGCAGTGGACCTTGGCGCCGCCCAGGTCCTCCATCGAGATGTCCTCGCCGGTGACCGCTTTGGTCAGGTGCGGGCCGGCCAGCGCCATCGCCCCCTGGCCGGAGACCATCGGCACGAAGTCCGAGAGCGCCGGGATGTAGGCGGTGCCGGCGGCGCAGGGACCCAGCATCGCCGCGACCATCGGGATCACCCCCGACATTTCGACCTCCTCGCGGAAGAGGTGGCCGGAGCCGGCGAAGAGCGAGCCGGCCGCCTCCTGGATGCGGGCGCCGGCCGAGTCGAGCAACCAGACGAAGGGCATCCGCTTGGAGAGCGCCATCTCGCGCAGGCGGGTGACCTTGAGCTCGCCGGTCATCCCCATCGAGCCGGCCATCACGGTGAAGTCGTAGGCGGCGATGCAGGTGGGGCGGCCGTCGACGTCGCCCCAGCCGGTGATCACGCCGTCGGCGGGAGCCTCCTTGCCCTCCATCGCCCGCTGGGCGAAGTGGGGGCGGCCGTGGATGCCCATCTCGACGAAGCTGCCCTCGTCGACCAGGAGGTCGATCCGCTCGCGCGCGGTCAGCTTGCCGCGCTCGTGCTGCTTGGCGATCTTCTCCGGGCCGCCGCCCAGCATCGCCTTCTCGCGGCGGGCGCGCAGCTGCTCGGTCAGCTCGCTCAGCGGCGCCGTGCCGGGGAGGAGGTTGCGGTCCTCCCCGCCCTCCGCCGGCCCAGCCGGCCGCTCCTCGGTGCTCGCCATCCTTACCTCCCCTTCCATTCGGGCTCGCGCTTCTCGAAGAAGGCGCTGACGCCCTCGACGATGTCCTCGGTCGAGAAGGTGAGCGAGAGCTGCGAGCGCAGGTACTCGAGCGCGTCATCGACCGCCATGTCCTGCTGCCGGTACATCGCGTCGTGGCCGAGCCGCATCAGCACCGGGCTCTTCGAGGCGAGCTTGCCGGCCCAATCGGCGACCGCGGCATCGAACTCCCCTGCCGGCACGACCTTGTTGGCCAGCCCGTACTCGACCGCCTGCTCGGCGCTCAGCCGCTCGCCCAGCAGCATCATCTCGTTGACCTTCTTGCGCGGGACGTTGCGGTAGATGATCGCCATGATCATGTAAGGGAAGGCGCCGACGTTGATCTCCGGCGTGCCGAAGGTGGCGCCCTGCTTGGCGATCACCAGGTCGCAGGAGAGGGCGAGGCCCATGCCGCCGGCGAGCACGTGGCCGTTGGCGGCGCAGAGGCTCGGCTTGCCGAGCCGCGGCATCAGCCGGAAGAACTCGAGGAAGAGGTCGGTGGCGAAGTGTTTGGCGACCAGCGGCGCGTCGGCGGCGAAGCCGCCCAGGTCTGCGCCGGCGCAGAAGGCCTTCTCCCCCGCTCCGGTGAGGACGACGGCGCGCGCGCCCTCGTCGTCGCGCGCCCGTTTCATCGCGTCGACCAGCTCGCTCAGCATCTGGCCGGAGAGCATGTTGCGCTTCTCGGGGTTGTCGAGGGTGACGGTGGCGACGCCGTCGGCGACCTCGTAGGCGATCAGCTCGTAGTCCATCCGAGCGGGACCATAGCCGAACCCGGCCCTCGCTGGAAGTGGAAAGTGCTACTGTCCACTCGCTCCCGGCGCGTAATCGACTTCAGGAGGAGAGACCAGTGGCTACCGCGACGACGAACGGCTCCAAGGTGATCAAACCCGACTTCGAGTCGGGCCGCAAGCACTTCATCTTCACGCAGGAGCACGAAGACCTGCGCGAGTCGATGCGGTCCTGGGTCGAAAAGGAGCTCTGGCCGCACCGCAACGAGTGGGAGGACACCTACTGGCCGACCGAGAAGATGAAGCGGGCGGGCGAGCTCGGCTTCCTCGGCCTCTGCTTCCCCGAGGAGTACGGCGGCCAGGGCGGCGACTACTTCTACTCGCTGGTGCGGGCCGAGTGCATGAGCTACTCCGGCTCGGGCGGCACCAACATGGGCTTCGCGGTGCAGACCGACATGGTGCTGCCGCCGATCCACCTGCTGGGCAGCGAGGAGCAGAAGCAGCGCTACCTGGCGCCGGGCCTGAAGGGCGAGAAGGTCGGCTGCCTGGGGATCACCGAGCCGGGCGCCGGCTCCGACGTCGCCGGCATCCGCACGTCCGCGATCCGCGACGGCGACGAGTACGTGATCAACGGCTCCAAGACCTTCATCACCAACGGGCCGCGCGCCGACTTCATCGTCCTCGTCGCCAAGACCAACCCGGAGGAGCGCCACGCCGGCATCACCCTCTTCGTCGTCGACCTGCGCGACGAGAACGGCGAGAAGGTGCCCGGCTTCAGCGTCTCGGCCGAGCTGGAGAAGATGGGCATGCACTCCTCCGACACCGGCGAGCTCGCCTTCGAGGACGTCCGCGTGCCGGCCGATGCGGTCCTCGGCGAGGTCGGCAAGGGCTTCTACCACATCGCCTGGGAGCTGCAGGGCGAGCGCCTCGTCGCCGCCGCCGGCTCCCACGCCGGCTGCGAGCGGATGATCGAGAAGACGCTCGACTACGCCAAGGAGCGCGAAGCCTTCGGCCGGCCGATCGGCAAGTTCCAGGCGATCCGCCACAAGTTCGCCGAGATGGCGACCAAGACCGAGGCGGCGAAGCAGTTCACCTACGCGACCGCCTGGCGCTTCGCCAACGGCGAGTACCCGGTGCGCGAGATCACGATGGCGAAGCTGTTCGCCTCGCGGGTCGGCTGCGAGGTGGCCGACGAGTGCATCCAGATCCTCGGCGGCTACGGCTACATGAAGGAGTACGAGATCGAGCGCGCCTACCGCGACGTCCGCCTCAACCGGATCGGCGCCGGCACCGACGAGGTGATGCTCGACGTGATCGGCCGCTCCTACGGGCTGTAGGGGCGGAGCGGCTCGGCGCGCCGCGTTTCAAGCCCTGGCCGGCGCAGCCTGTGCGGCCTCCGCCTCCAGGTGGCTGTGGACCTGCTGGATCACCACGGAGCCCTCGCCGACCGCGGAGGCGACCCGCTTGACCGAGCCGTGGCGCACGTCGCCGACGGCGAAGACGCCCGGCAGGCTGGTCTCGTGCATCTGACGATCCGGATGGCCGGTCGTCACATAGCCCCACTCGTCGCGCCCGAGCTCGGGCGGCAGCCAGGCGGTGCCGGGGCGGGCGCCGATCATCACGAAGAGGGCATCGGCCTCGACGGTCTCGATCGCGCCTGACACCCGATCGCGCAGGTCGAGGCGCTCGAGCCGCCCCTCTCCCCCGCCGCCCGTGACCTCGGTCTCCAGCGTCACCTCGACGTTCTCGGCCGCCTCGATCTCGCCGCGCAGGTAGCTGGACATGCTGGCGGCGAGCGAGGAGCCGCGCACGAGCAGAGTGACCCGCTCGGCGTAGCGGGCGAGGTGCATCGCCGCCTGCCCGGCCGAGTTGCCGCCGCCGACCACGAAGGCGCGCCGGCCGGCCAGCGCTTTCGCCTCCGCCGCGGAGGCGCCGTAGAAGACGCCGCTTCCCTCCAGCTCGGCGAGGCTGGCGATCTCCAGCCGCCGATAGGAGACGCCGCAGGCGAGGACGACGGCGCGGGCGCGCACCTCAGCGCCGTTGGAGACGCGCAGGGTGTGCATCCGGTCGCCGGGCGCGGCGGGGACCAGCTCGACCACGTCGCGCATCAGCATGAAGGAGGTGCCGAACACCCAGGCCTGCTGGTAGGCGCGCTGGGCCAGCTCGGCGCCGCTCACCCCGCGCGAGAAGCCGAGGTAGTTGCGGATCAGCGAGCTGGAGCCGGCCTGACCGCCGATCGCTTCGCGCTCGACTACCAGCGCCCGCATCCCCTCCGAGGAGGCGTAGACGGCAGCGGCCAGCCCGGCCGGGCCTGCGCCGACGACGACCACGTCGAATTCGTCCTCCTCGCCCAGCTCGGTGCTGACGCCGAAGGCGGCGGCCAGCTCGACGTTGCTCGGGGCGACGAGGATCTGGCCGTCGCGGATGCGCGCAACCGGCGCCGAGGCGTCGCCACGGCCGGCGGCGGCGAGCAGGGCGCGGCCGGGCTCCGAGTCGGGCCGGTGGCAGACGTAGGGGACGCCGTTGCGGCTGAGCACGTCGTGCAGCTCGTGGGTGCGGCGGGAGGCGGGGTCGGCGACGAGCTCGATCTCGCCCTGCACCGAGGACTCGGCCCGCGCCCACTCGAAGAGGAACTCGGCGACGGTGCGGTGGAACATCTCGTCGCGCGCCGCCTCGGGCTTGAGCACGTAGTAGTCGATCCGGCCGAGCGCCATCGCCTCGAAGATCGCCGCGGCGGTGTCGGGGTCGCCCCAGGCGCCCCAGGCGATCAAGAGGCCGCGCTTGGCGCTCGGGTGGAGCGCCTTCGTCCGCGCCAGCAGCTCCGCCCCGGTCGTCCCACCCCCCAGCCACTGGTCGGCGAGGACGAGGGCGACCGGCTCGCCGGCCTCGCGCAGCTCCTCCAGGGCGGCCTGCGCGGCAGCGGCGAAGGGCTCGGCGCGGATGGCGTAGTCGGCGCCGTAGCGGCTGCGCAGCTGCTGCTCGGTGCGCTGCAGGCAGCCGGGATCCTCATCGACGACGAGCAGCACCGGCTTCCCCATACGGCGATGGTAGCGGCGCAGGCGCCAGTACACGCGTGTAGCGTCTGCCGGGTGACGGTGGTCAAGGACACGGGCGCGCGGGCGACGCTGCCGCCCTTCGGCGAGGAGCACGAGGAGCTGCGCGAGACGGTCGGCCGCTTCGTCGCCAAGGAGATCGCCCCGCACGTCGACGAGTGGGAGGCGGCGCGCGAGTTCCCGCGCGAGCTCTACCGCCGCTGCGCCGAACTCGGCTTTCTCGGCCTCAAGTTCCCCGAGGAGTACGGGGGCCAGGGCGGTACCCACCTGCACGACGCGGTCTGGGTCGAGGAGCTGGCGCGCTCCGGCGGCTCGGGCGGCGTCGCCGCCGGTCTCAACGCGCACACCTCGATCGCGATGCCGCCGATCTTCAACTTCGGCACCGAGGAGCAGCGGCGCCGCTGGCTGGTCCCCGGCATCGCCGGCGAGAAGATCGGCGCGCTGGGGATCACCGAGCCCGGCGCCGGCTCCGACGTCGCCGGCATCACGACCTTCGCCGAACGGGTCGACGGCGGCTACGTGGTCAACGGCGCCAAGACCTTCATCACCAACGGCGTCCGCGCCGACTTCCTCGTCTGCGCCGTTAAGACGACGCAGGAGGGCGGCCACGACGGCATCTCCTTCCTCGTCCTCGAGCGCGAGATGCCCGGCTACGAGGTGGCGCGGAAGCTGGAGAAGATGGGCTGGCACTCCTCCGACACCGGCGAGCTCTCCTTCACCGACGTCGAGGTGCCGGCCGAGAACCTGCTCGGCGAGGAGAACGAGGGCTTCCGGCTGATCACGGCCAACTTCGCCTGGGAGCGGCTGCTGATGGCGATCGGCGCGGTCGGCGCGATGCAGCGCCTGATCGAGACCACGGTCTCCTACGCCCTGGAGCGCCAGGCCTTCGGCCGGCCGATCGGCAAGTTCCAGGCGATCCGCCACCAGGTGGCGGAGATGGTGACCCAAGCGGAGGCCGCCCGCGCCCTCACCTACAACGCCCTGCGCCTCTTCCACGAGGGCCAGGACTGCATCCGCGACGTCACCATGGCCAAGCTGGTCACCCAGCGCGCCGTCCTCGACATTGCCGACCAGGCCCTTCAGATCCACGGCGGCTACGGCTACATGCGCGAGTACGGCATCGAGCGCGCCGTCCGCGACGCCCGCTTAGGCCCAATCGGCGGCGGCACCGACGAGATCATGAAGGAGATCCTCGGCAAGCAGATGGGGCTGTAGGGATTTCCAGGGTTTTCTTGGGATTTCTCCGCTTTGCCTGGGACAGGCGGACACAATCCGGACACATCGCGCCGTGCCTGCGTGATCTGATCCTCGGCAGACACGCGCTCGGCGATGTCGAACTCATCGAAGACGTGGGCGTAGACGTCGAGCGTCATCGTCGGTGAGTGCCCGGCCTGGCGCGCGACCTCGACCACGCTGCGCCCTTCGTGGATCAACAGCGAGACGAAGCTGTGGCGCAGGTCGTAGGGACGTGCGCCCTTCAAGTCGATGGCACGGCAGCCGGGCACCCAGGCGTCCCGGTGCCAGGTCTGCCAAGCGGGGTCGTTCCAGACGCCGCCTGAGCCGTTCGGGAACAGCAGCGCGTCGTCGCCGGGGTCGGCGCACAGCTCGCGCCACTCGGCCAGGTCGGCGACGAGCGGCGCGAGCAGCCGCACAGTCCGCGCCTGTCCGGTCTTGGTCGTCTTGACGCCGCCCTGCCCGTCTGCCGCCTTCTCGACCAGCAGCGTCCGCTCGCGCACGTCGGCCCAGAGCAGCGCCTGCGCCTCCTGCGGGCGCAGACCGGCATAGGTGAGCACAGAGAGCAGAGTGGCGTTACGCGCGCCGTGCTTGCGCTTCTGGGCGGCGACAGCGCGCAGCTGCTCGACGATCCGGGGCGGCAGCGGCCGCACCTGACGATGCCGCCGAACCTTCGGCTTCTGGACTCCCTTGACCGGGTTGTGAGCGATCCGCCGCCACTCGACAGCGCGACGCAGGACGCCCTGCAGCAGCACCAACGCCCGGTGAATGGCGGTCCGGCCCACCCCATCGCTTTCTAGGTCCGCCCGGAAGCGCTCAACGACCTCCGGCGTGATCGCGCTGAGCCGCATCGAGCCGAGCCGCGGAAGAACGTGCCGATCCCAAAGCCCGGCGTAGCTGCGAAGCGTGCGCGGGGCCAGATTTGGAACGGCGTAGAGCTTCCACCATTCCTCGGCAAACTCGGCGAGCGTTTCCCGTCCGCCCGTGAGCAGATCGAGGTCGCCCGTCCGCTTGCGCCGCACGACCTCCGCGTCGAAGGCTTCGGCGTCGCGCTTGCGGCCGATCACCTTGGACCGCGACCGTCCCTGCTCGTCGCGCCAGCGGACACGCCAAACCGCTTTGCCCTTGCGCTCTGCTCGTTCAACGCTCATCGTCAGTCGCTCCCGACCTCATCCGCCCGTCGAGCAACGCCCGCAGGCTGCCGGGCACCGCCGCGTCGGCAGACACACGCGGCCTCCCCGACACCGGGGGCTCCGGCGCAACGGTCTGCTCCCCGATCCAGCGCTCCAACTCGGCGGGCTGAACACGGAGCCGATTGCACAGCCGCGCCGCCCGCAGCTCCCCACGTGCAATCGCCCGGTAGACCGCCCGCCGCGAAAGCCCGCAGGTACGAGCGACCTCCTCCGGCGAGAGAAGCCGTCCGTTGCGATCTGTCGCGCGCTCGTACATTCCTCTGCACCCGGGTTGTCCACGGAGAGGCCCAACTGCATCGGCCAACCCGAAATCGCTGCGCCGCGACCCAGACCTTCGGTCTCCCCGGGCGGCCATACGCGCGGCCGTCAGCACGGCGCAGCCGTGCCACAATCGGCCGCCGGCCGCCCGGGGCCGAGCGGCCTCGATCCGATTGCTGACCTTGTGGATCAGGAAGGTGCGACTCAGGCATGACCCGGGAGGGTTCCCAATGTGTCGGGTGTCTGGGGTTGGTGCTGTGGGGAGGTCGGAGTAGCTGTCTGGCTGGTGCTGACCTCGGGACAACTTCGAGGACACCCAACTCGGTTGCCCCTTGGAACTCGGTTTGGGTCTTGCTCTCTTCCTGGGTCTGGGTTCTCTGCCTTTGGCCTTTCTCTGGATGAGACCAATCTGGGCTCAATCCTTCTCCCCCTCATCGGGCTCCACCTCGCCGCGCGTTTCGCGGAGCAGCTGGACCACGTCGGTCTCCTCCTGGCCCTCACGGGCCTCGGCAGCGAGCCTCATCGCCTCGGCGTGGCGCTCCTGCCGCGTCGTGAACGTGAACTCCCCCGACGTGGTCGTCGTCTCGCCGCTGCTCCACGAGATGCCCTCGAACAGCGCGCAGTCGATGTGGACGCCGAGGCCGGCGGCGATCTTCACCAGCGTGTCGATGCGCGGGCAGCGTGCGCCGCGCTCGATCAGGCCGATCTCGGTGCGGTGCAGCGAGGCGCGCTCGCCCAGCGCTTCCTGGCTGATGTCCGACTGCTTGCGCAGACGGCGCATGTTGTCGCCGAAGTGGCGGGCGACCTCCTGCGAGGCCGCCCCCATCAGTCCATCTCCAGGCGCTCGAAGTAGATCGCCGCCCAGGTCGGGGCGACGATCCCGCCCCGGCAGGACAGAAGCCCCGCCCCGTCGAGGTCGCGGATCGCGCGCTCAACCGCGTCGTTGGCCTCGAAGTCGCCGGGATGCGCGTAGAGCGCCCGGCACAGCTCGGGAATCGTCAGGTGAGTCGGGTGCTGGTCGAGGACGTAGCCCAGGACGACTGCCTGGTCACGCTCGTCTCTGGGGATGCCGTCGAATCGATTGCTGAGCATGCAACGCGTAGGGTTCTGATCAGCCATGAGGAGCACTGCCTCCTTGTGGTCAGGCGGCCCGTTCGCGCTACCACGCGGCGGGTCGCCGCTTCTTGGAGCCGGTAGCCAGCTACCGTTCCCGCTGCGGCCGGCCTGGGTTTCCTATGCCGATCGCCACGGGGCCGGTGTTCACGCACGCGGCCCCACTTATGTCCGGCGGAGCCTAGCAGAACCTAAATACATGTATTTGACGCTCTAAGGGGTTGATGCCGCAGGGGTCCGGTTTCTGAGAACGTCCGAGCCGATGCGCTACTCGGAGCGCCCCCAACCCGCCCTCGGCGCAGCGATCCGCCAGCTTCGCCGTAAACGCGGCGTCACCCAGGAACGCCTCGCCGAAGACGCCTGCCTCACGGCCGCGACGCTCTCCTTGATCGAGCGCGGTCGAGCCAACCCAACCTGGGACACCGTTAAGAAGATCGCCGCCGCCCTCGACTCCTCATTGGGAGAGCTGGGCACGCTCGCCGACAAGCTCGAAGCCTGACCTGCCCAACCAGCCATCCCGAAAATCCGCCAGTGGACACCGTAATACTCCTTGCAGCTTGACGCCCGACCAGACAAAAACAGCCGCCATCGCCAACAATCCGCCCGTGGCGACAACTCGGATTCGTTATATGGGCAACAAGCACGTTCTCGCACCCGATGTCGCGCGAATTGTTGCTGCGGAGCGCGAAGATAGTCCTCTAATAGACCTGTTCGCCGGAATGTGTTCGATCGCTGCGGCCGTTGCTCCCAGCTCGAGAGCAGTGTGGAGTAACGACGTTCAGGAATACGCCGCACTTGTTGCTCGCTGCCACCTTGCCAGCCAGACTCCACCGATCCGAGCCGCAGATCTTGCCGGAATCCTCACCAGCAACTTCGTCGCAAACGTTCAGAAGCTCCGAGCAAGGTTCGAGAAGCAATTAAACGAAGAGAAAACTGCCTTAGAAGCAGGTGATCCCGCCAGCTATCGAGCGCTTGCTGGTAATTGGAAGCACGTCGGGAATGACCAACGATTGGCCAGCGAGGCAGAGGAGCTAGCGAGCCGCCCGCAGTCGTTTCCGTATCGCCTTTGCTCGATCACCTTTGCGCACGGCTACTTTGGCCTGCGCCAAGCGATCGAGATCGACAGCCTCCGCTATGGGATCGTCCACGCGGAGGCCAGCGGCGAGCTTGATGCCGATGAGGCCCGCTGGGCGCTCCTGGCCCTTCTTCAGGCCGCGAGTATCTGTGCGGCAACCCCCGGGCACTTTGCCCAATTTCTGCGGCCCAAAAGCGATGCAAGCGCCCGCCGAATCCAACGACAACGACATCGGAGCCCTTGGGCCCTCTTCCTAGACGCCGCCGACGGTCAGAACCCATTTGGGACCCGGAGCTGGCGGGCAAAAAACAAGATCCACTGCGCCGATGCCCTTGCCCTTTGGCCGCAGTTGGATACCTACAACCTAAATCACGCGATTGTCTATGCAGACCCTCCCTACGGCAAGGATCAATATTCACGCTACTACCATGTGCTTGAGACGCTCGTCCGATACGACTACCCCAGTTCTTCTGGCGCTGGACGGTACCGCCCCGATCGTTTTACGACCCCATTCTCTCTGAAAACGAAGGTTCGTCCTGCCTTCAAGTCTCTCTTTGAGGAGATATCGAACCGTGGTTGGACCCTTGTCCTGAGCTATCCCAGTAGTGGCTTGCTTCACCGGACTGATTCGCAACCTCTCGATGACCTTCTCAGCAAATACTTTCCCAGGGTAACCCGCAGCCTCGTATCCCCCACTCTCCACTCAACCTTAGGTGCGCGCCACGGCGCCGCACGGACCTCTGTTTCAGAGATGGTGTGGCTCGCCTCATCTTGAACTTGGACCGTCAGCTGGCCTTGCTTTTAGCGATCGTGACCGTTTAGGCTTATCCAATGGATGCAAAACTCAAACAGCTGGATGTCGATGCGATCGAGGCGAATCCAGAGAATCCGCGCCAGATCTTCAAACCCTCTCAAGACGAACGACTGGCAAGCTCGATCGACGAGAAGGGCATCCTGGTGCCCCTTTACGTCTACAAGGGCAAGAAAGATGGTCAATTCATACTTATCGACGGTGAGAGGCGTTGGACTCAAGCTAAACGTCTCGGCCTCAAGAAGGTTCCTGCACTAGTTCGCAAAGACAAGCCAGATGACGCGGAGAACATCGTCGAGATGTTCAACATCCACCTTGTAAGAGCTCAGTGGGAGGAGATGCCCACCGCGTTGGCGTTGCAGAAAGTCATAGACCGAACTGGGACCGAAGACTTAGACGCACTTAAGCGACTTACGGGTTTGTCGAAGGAGAAAATTAAGGATTTTCGGCTGATACTTGAACTGCCGGAGAGGTACAAAAACCTGATTCGCGACCGCGTGGTCCCGATGAACATGTTTGTCGAAATCGAGGAGAACGTGATTAGACCGCTTTCACGACAGCGGCCTAAGGTGTGGGCGACGCTGAGTGCCGATGGAGTTCGCGACTCATTGCTCGCCAAGCGCGATGCTGGTTCGTTGACCGATATCGTGGAATTGAGGAAGATGCGGCCGATCATCAAGCAGGCTGCCGAAGAAGCTGGTGATCCCGAGGAGGACTCAGATCTAGATGACTTGGTCAAGGAACTGATCCAAGACGAGACGACGAACATCGAGGACACTTACGCTGAGGTCGCGCTAGCTGGAGTGGAACTTGGTCGACTGTCGAGTACCGTGAGATCACTGATCACCGCGGTTGACCGGCTGGTCGACGTAACCGAAGGAAGCGACGAGGACCGCACGCAGCTAAAGGAGGTCCTCGATGACACCATCGCAGCCCTTCGGGCTCGTGTTGACGCCCTAGAGTAGTGACCGCGGAGCGGGTTGATCAGCGGCAGGGCATCGTTGAGCTCGTGCTCGAGTCGCTTGACGGGTGGGAGAATCCCAATACCGCGCTAGAGTTTGGGAACGTTCGATGGTTGCCCGATCTCGTCCACTCGAACGGTCTACTTCTCCATCTGGCGTTGGAAGAGATCGATGGACCATGGCGTCGGCGGCTAAAGGCCGCAATGGCTGACGGTTACAAGCTTGTGATCGCCTGCGGTCCGGAGGCGTTAAGTCTCCCTAATCTGGAGTTGATTCAGGAGATTGATGGAAGGCTGTTACTTCTGGATCCAGCTGACGAGGACGTCGAAATCTTCGAGTATGACTCCGTGGCGGACCTAGTCGCCATGCATGAGCTTTCGCTCGGCTCAGAAGGTTTGAATCGGCTTGCCGATCCCTTGTTCGATCGTGCCCTTGAGTGCACGGATACGTACCGCAAGGGGCTGCTGTTCGAGCAGGTTCTCTGCCTGCTGTTTAGCCAGGTGAGCTACCTCCATGTCCTGAAGCACCGCTACATCAATGAGACGGAGGAGATTGACATCGTCCTTGGGAATCGGGCTACTGGCGCTCTTGCTGGGGTACTTGGCAGTCCGATAGTTCTTGTCTCCGGCAAGAATCAAACGAAGCCCGTCGGTGCACCGGATGTCCGCGCCCTCCGGGGCAACATGGGAAATCGACGAGGTAGGTGTTCCTTTGGCGTCTTGGCGTCTGCGAGGGCTCTTGCAAGCACCGCCGGCAAGGAGCAGACTCACGCGACGGACGATCCGACGAAGGCAGTGGCCCTGCTCAGCGGACCAACTATTCGCCGCTTGATTGCCAGTTCCAGGCTTGATGAAGAGATGCAGGCCGAGCTAATGAAGGCGGTTATGGAATAGCTGCCGCTGTGCTGGCTAAAGTCGTGCGGCGCAGACGCTCCGAGACGAACGAGGGCCCTCGGATGATCCAGCGTGCCTGTCCGTGCCATGCTCGGGACCCGCGAGGTAGATGCTTGGAAGTTATGGGCTGTAGCTGCTAATCTGTCGATCGACTCGTTAAGTTAAATGTTAATTCGCATGTCGATCTCATGTTGGGGATAATGATGGAGGCAGCCGCAAAAACAGGCGCCGGGGCCCTCGCTCGAAGGCTCGACGCGATTCGGAGCGAGGCCGGCGTGCAGGGGCGGGAGATCGCGCAGTTGCTCGGCACTACGCCGCAGACTGTCTCGCGCTGGCGTACGGGGAAGGCTGAGCCGCAGCGGCGCAGCCTCGACCGGCTGCTTACTCTCGCTTGGCTCGCCGAGGAGCTGGCGGAGTTCTACCCGCCCGACGAGGCCAGGTTGTGGCTCTTCTCTCCTCACCGGCTACTGGAGGGACAGCGCCCGGCCGACCGCATCGAAGAAGATCGCGTTGATGATGTCCTCGCCCTGATCGCCCAGCTCCGAGACGGCAGTTACGCGTAGGGCGCAGCCGTCGTGATCCACGATCCGGCGCTGCTCGACGCCCTGGAGCGCTTCGACACCGAGCCCTGGCAGGGTCGTGTCTACCGGCACATGCTCGGCTCAGCGCCACCCGAGCTTGCCAACGAGCGCGGGGCTCGGTGGAATCCGCCCGGAACCTCGGCCCTCTATACAAGCCTCGCCGAGACGACCGCGAAAGCCGAGGGCGACCATGTGATCGCCATGCAGCCCGTACCGCCTCGCGCATCGCGAACGATCTACGAACTGAATGTCTCGATCAAGAACCTGCTCGACCTGACAGACGCGGGACGACTCGCAGCCATCGGGATCACCGAGGAGGACTTTGAGTCGATCCCCTGGGAGCCGTGCCAGCGTGTCGGCGGCGCGGTCGCGTGGCTCGGCCACGATGGGCTGCTCATCCCCTCGGTGCGCGACAGCGACGGCGTGAACCTCGTTATTTTCACCGCCAACCAACCACCCGAATCGGAGATCGTCGTGCACGGCAGCCACGTCATCGAAAAGAGATAATCCCCTTCAGCGTGAGCGCCGATCCTGCAAAGCCCTCGAAGGCGGAGCGTCAGGCCGATGAAGCGCTCGTCGTTGGCTATCACGAGGCTCGGCTCGCTGATCTGCTTGAGCGGGTGCGGGAAGGCTTCGAGCGCTACGACTCCGGGGAGTTGGACGCCTTCGAGCTGGACGAACTGATCCACCGCTACAAGAGGGCCGCGCGGGAGCTGTGGAAGTTCTGCGGTGACCGAACCCACGGCCGCAGCGCCGGCTTCATCGCCCGGACGCTCGAAGAGATGCAGGAGCGCGACGACGCGACCGACTGGTGGGAGCGCGGCAACCCCGAACGGCGCCGTCGCTGAGCGCGAGTCGCCGTTGCAACGGACACAATCCAGACACATCAGGCGGACCACCGGCGATCACTCGCGGTCGTCGCTCTTCTCCTCGAACAAGCTCATTTGCGGCAAGTCCTTGCCCTCGGATGATCCCGGGTGGCCTCCTGTGCCACGCTCGTCGATCATGAAGGAGATCCTCGGCAAGCAGATGGGGTTGTAGGGCTCGATCGCAGCTTTTCCCGCCCTATGACCCGGGAAACCCTGCGATCGGCGAGCGGTGCCCCGGATGCCACCTCGACCCTCCCCCTGATCGAGCGCGGGCGTGCCAATCCGACCTGGGACACCGTCAAGAAGATCGCCGCCGCCCTCGACTCCTCAATGGGCGATCTGGGCTCGCGGACAAACTCGGTTCCTAGCTGTCCGCGACTCATTTCCCCGCACTTTCTTCGCGAAACAGCGTCCGAAACCCTCGGCATACTCAAATGAAGAACCCGCCCGGTGCGCAAAACCGGGCGGGTTTCAAAGTCGCAAATCGATTGACGTGTCTTCCGAACAGGCTCCTGCAGGATGGCACGGCGTCCGGACGGAAAGGCCAGGATGCCGCCAAAGCGAAAGAAGAACAAGAGGCGCGGTCTCAAGAAGGGTCCGCAGCTCAACCGCGGTCCGTTCAGTTTCAGGGATCTCGATCGCGCCATCAGGCGAGATGGCTGGGAAGAAGCGAAGCACGGCAACCACCCCAATTACAGGCACCCCACGAAGCCAGGCAAGGTCCAGCTCGACAAAAAGTGGACCGGCATCCGGGCCAACGACACGATGTTCAGGAGCGTTGCCCGCCAAGCTGGCCTGACGAAGAAGGAACTCCTGCGCTTGCTGAACGGCCTCGACCCGAAATAGCAGGGATCCTGGCGTCGTTGACCCCGGTGTGCAAATATCCGTCCGTGGAACTCTCCATGGTGTTCCGGACGAGCATCATCGAGCCGATCCGACCCTACGAGGGTTCTAGACAATGCCCGTCATGAGCGATCAAGCGACCAAGCAGCCGCCAGAAAGTGCGGAAAGTTGGCCGGATGTAATCCGAGTCTCGGTCTGGCTCGTCCGAGAGCAGGGCAGGTGGCAGGCCCTTGCAGCCGAGTTCGACATTGTCGGACAAGGCGCCTCAGAGGGCCTCGCCCTTCGAAACCTGCAGGAGCTAGTCGTCGCCTATCTCGATAGCTGCATCGAGGACGGAATGAGCTTCGAGGAAGCACGCTCCCCGATTCCAGCAAGAGAGCGTTTTCGGCTTGAGCTTGGACGACTGCTGACGCCGCTTCACCGCTTGCGCCACCGCTGGGTGAGCCGGGACGGGCTTATTTTCCCGCTGGCGGACGGCCACGCTCACTGCTAGGACCGCTCCGCGATGCGGCCCAGCGTGTCGGATTTTCACTCCGACCGGCGATCTACCCTGCGACAATGCGCGAAGTCATTCGAGACGGTGTTGCGATCGAGCACCACTTACGTTCCCTGCGCCGTCTTGACAACGGCATCCTTCATGGGCCAGGGCGAGTCATGCTCGATTTCATTCTCGATATGCACGAGGTCACTGTCGAGAAGGGGCCAGGAGACCTTTGGCACGGCGCAAGAATCCCTTTGCGGAACACGCTCTGCCTGTTTGACGAGGACCGCCGCCGACGCCGCGTGAGCGAGATTGCCATCGTCGCGGCTGACCAGCGCGGATGAGAAGCCGACTTCGGCTTGATGTGTCGTGATTCGGACACAATACGGACACATCAGCGGGATCACCGACGATCACTCGCAGTCGTCGCTACCGTTCCCGAACAAGCTCATTTGCGGGGCGTCCTTGCCCTCGGGTGACCGCGCGTGCCCTCTCGTGCCATGCTCGGGAGTCATGAAGGAGATCCTCGGCAAGCAGATGGGGCTGTAGGAGGGCAACCGTAGCGCCGGGGCGCTGCTAGCGTGGCGACCGCAATGGCAGGCGCGGCTCCGCAGATCCCCCCCTACAACGAACTGCTCTGGCCCACGCTTTGCGCCGTCCGCGAGCTCGGCCACTCGGCGCGACTCGACGAGATAAACGAGAGGGTTATCGAACGGGAGAACTTCTCGGACGAGCAGCTCGCCGTCTTGCATAACGAAGGCCCGCGAAGCGAGCTGGAGTATCGCCTCGCCTGGGCGCGGACGTACCTGAAGGGAATGGGAGCCCTGGCGAACACCTCTCGAGGAGTTTGGGAGACGACCTCGCTGGGGCGGGAACTCTCCGAGGAGGCGATCGATCCGCTGTGGCGTGAGTACAAGGCCAAACGCAGAGCCGAGCGTGGGAGGAAACGACGACAGGTGAAGAGCGAAAGCGCCGGCACCGAAGCCGACGAGGAAGCCGCCGACACCGATGACTGGAAAGAGAATCTGCTCGAGCACATGCTCGCAATGTCGGCAACCGGGTTCGAGCACCTCGCGCAGCGCCTCCTTCGAGCCGCGGGATTCATCAACACGACGGTGACCGGGCGAAGCGGCGACGGTGGTATCGACGGCGTCGGGGTGTACCGACTCTCGCTGGTGAGCTTTCCTGTCTTCTTTCAGTGCAAGCGATATAAGGGGACTGTCGGGCCCGACAAGGTCAGGGACTTCCGCGGCGCGATGGCCGGCCGAGGGGATAAGGGGTTGCTCATTACGACCGGCGCGTTTACCCGGGAAGCAAGGAGCGAGGCAACTCGCGACGGAGCCCCGCCGATCGACCTGATCGACGGGGAGCAACTCTGCGAACTGCTCAAGAAACACCAGCTCGGGGTGCGAACCGAGGAACGAAGAGTCGAGGAGGTCGAAGTCGTGTCCTCGTTCTTCGACGAGCTCGGGTAGATCAGCCAGTAGATTTACGGAGGAGCGCGATGAAGCAGCGGGTCAACGTGGTAACGCTCGGGGTCGGCGACCTCGGTCGGGCGCGGCGGTTCTACGGGGCGCTCGGGTGGACGACCAACGCCGGGCCGGATGACGACGTGGTGTTCTTCCAGGTGGGTGAGATGGTGGTCTCGCTGTGGGACCGGGAGAGGCTGGCCGAGGACAGCTGCGTTCAGGATCCGGGTGGTTGGGGCGGGATCACGCTCGCCTTGAACGTCGGCTCGCCGGAGGAGGTCGACGCGGTCACCGAGGAGGCGCGTGCGGCAGGGGCGAAGATCGGGCGCGAGCCGGCCGAAACGTTCTGGGGCGGCTACAGCTCGGTCTTCATCGATCCCGACGGCCATCCCTGGGAGGTAGCCCACAACCCGCACTGGACGATCGCCGAGGACGGCGGCGTCAGGCTCGGCAAGTAGGCAACAGCGCCCGGGGAGGGGAACGGCCGCAGCCGATCGCTCGCGCGCTAGGTTCCGCGGGACCGATCCATGGCGAAGGAGGCGGCATGCTGTCCTGGCTGGCTAAGCGGATGATCGCGCGAAACATGGCGAAGGCGCGGGAGGGGGACCTTGGGCCGACGCTGCGGATGGATGCCGAGGACGTCAGGTTCACGTTCCCCGGCGACAGCTCGTGGGGCGGTAAGTTCAACGGCAAGGCGGAGCTCGAGCCGTGGCTGCGGCGCTTCGCCGAGGTGGGCTTGCAGATCTACCCGGACGAGGTGGTGCTGAAGGGATTCCCATGGCGGCAGACGATCTGCATCCGCGGCACCGACCACCTCGACTCGCCCGAGGGCGAGCGGGTCTACGAAAACCGCTACGTGATCTGGGGGCACATCGCCTGGGGCAAGCTGCGCGAGTACGAGGTCTACGAGGACACGCAGAAGAGCAAGGCGCTCGACGACTACCTGGCCGCGCGCGGCGACCCGCTGAGCCGGCAGGCCGTCGGCGGGGGTGCCTGAGCCTCGCCCGGCATGCGCCACCGCGACGCCCACCTCAACCTGGTCGAGAGCTCACGGCGCCTGTTCGGGCTCGACCCGGGCGCCGAGGTCGAGGCCGGCGAGCGCTGGATGTTCGGCGCCGGCACGCCGACTCACCCGCTGATCTCCAACGCCGCCTTCCGCATCGACGACGCGCTCGACCCGGGCGAGCTGCTGGAGCGGGCCCGCGCCTTCTTCGGCACGCGGGGCCGCGGCTTCGCTCTCTGGGCCCGCGCGGGCGTCCCCGAGGACGAGGACCTGATCGCCGCTGCCGAGGCGGCCGGCCTGCGGGCCGTTCACTCGATGCCGGCGATGGTCTTCGACCGCCGGGTCGAGGCGAAGCCGCTGCCGGCCGACGCAGAGCTGCGCCGCGTCGCCAGCGTTGCGGACGCCGACGCCTACTGGCAGGTCGCCGCCGAAGCCTACAAGAGTAATGGCTTCCCACCCGAAATCTTCGGCCACTACACCGACCATGAGGGCCTCTACCGCGAGGGCATCGCCGCCTTCCTCGTCCGCCTCGACGGCGAGCCGGCGAGCATCGCGATGACGATCGTCACCCACGGCGTCGCGGGCATCTACTGGGTAGGAAGCCGGGAGCGGGCGCGGGGACGGGGTTTCGGCTGGACGACCACCGCCGCGGCCATCGACGCCGGCTTCGAGATGGGCGCCGACATGACCTCCTTGCAGGCCTCACCTATGGGCGAGCCGATCTATCGGCGGATGGGCTTCCAGACGATTTTCGACTACCGACTCTTCCTCTGTGGCCGGCACAACGATCAACCGACTTCGTCCCTGACCTGATTGAGCCTCGAAAAACTCACATGACCGTGGCCTCTGTGGTATGGATAGTGCCGTTTCAATAAACACTACGCGAGCGATGGTGATGAATTGAGCGCACAAGGGGCGGACCAGGCCGGCGAGAACGAGGAGGAGGGTCGCAAACGACTCATCGGCGAACTGATCCAGTTCAACCTCGAGGCGGCTCCGGAGCCACCGGGATGGGCGCGCGGGGTGCAGCTGTTCCTTGCCCTGCTCTGCATCGTCGGCGCGTTCGGCATCGCCGCCTACATGGTGTGCGAGGGCCCTCCTGCGCCCAAGGCGGCCGAGGTCGGCGAGGACGGGGGCGGCGACGAATCCGGCGCGGAGGCCGGCATCGGCGCGCTGGCCGTTTCGAGCGCTCCGCCCGAAACGGCGCCTTCTCCCGGCAACCCGACCACCCCCAATGCCCCCGATTCCTCCGGAGGCGCACCACCCGGCGGCGATGCGGGCGGGACCGATGGCTCCGAAGGGCAGGAGGAAGGTGCGACCGGGACCGACGACGAGACGGCGAGCCTCAACGAGGAAGCGCCGTGGGCCTTCGCGATTGTCGGCCTGATCGTCGGTGCGTTCCTGGCAGCCGGACAGAGCCTCGGCTTCGGCAGCGGAGGCGGGGGTAAGGCGACGGAGGGTAACCCGGCGGCCCCTTCCCAACCCCCCGCGCCGAGCCAGAGTGGCGCCGCGCCGGCGCCTCAACCCCAGCAGCCGCCCGCGCCGCCACCGGCGGCGGCGCAGCCGCAACCGCCAGTGGGTGGGGGGATGCCGCAGCAAGCCGCTCGTCCGGGGCCGCAACCGACTCCCTACCCC
>Ga0299914_10000070_pt1 | contig 58550 bp, 56 predicted proteins | sample RVTome_10_FD_201361 | JGI IMG/M metagenome (GOLD analysis project Ga0299914, IMG submission 201361) | Soil microbial communities from uranium-contaminated site in the Upper Colorado River Basin, Wyoming, United States - RVT153D57 (version 2) ... | reverse complement strand
CAAGGAGGCCTCATGACGACAGTGGACGCGGCGCAGGTGCCGAACTGGCACCACCTCCACATCAGTCGCGACGTCATCCCGGCCCTCGCCGCCCACGGCGTCACCGACGATCAGCTCGAGACGATGCTGGTCACCGATCCCCGGAACTTCTTCGCGCGCCAGGACCCGTACTGACCAAGCGCGTCCTGCTGCGTCGCTCGGTGTATGTTCCCCGGGCGTTGGCAAGACAGTCCCGCCGGTTCGGAGGAGGGGGCATGGCAGACAGGACGCATGGATCTGGCTGGGTCACGTACTCGGGGATCATGCTCGTCATCGGTGGTCTGAGCGCGGTGCTCACCGCGAGCCGAGCGTGGCGCTACGACGAGACCAGCATCGACACGCTCTTCTTCGACGACAACCTGGGCTTCTGGGGCTGGGCGCTGTTCGGGGTCGGGATCCTCACCGTCATCGCCGGGATCTCCGTTCTCGCTGGGAGCGGAGCTCAGTGGTCCCGTTGGTTCGGTGTGGTGGTGGCGGCACTCGTGATCTTCTCGCGGCTCTCGTTCATGTTCACCTACCCATGGGAGTCACTGCTGCAGATCCTGCTGTCCGCTCTGGTCATCTACGGCTTGGTGGTGCACGGAGATCCGCTCTACGGCCGGGTTGCCGCCGCTTCCGATGCCGACGACGCCGACGAGGCCGACGTGGTCATCGACGAGTACGTCGTGGAGACCACCACCGACGAAGCGACCTAGCTTCGCCTCCAGCGCGATGGCTTGAGGTTGGCCAGGTGGGGCAGTCGCCTCTCCTCGGCCAGCTCCACCGTCAGGTCCGCCGCCACCAGCAGCGCCACGCCGATCAGGACGCCGCTCACGACGTCGGTCGGCCAGTGAGCCCCGAGGGCGACGCGGCTCGCCCCCACCCCGACGACCATGAGGGCGGCCAGTGGCCCGGTCATCCACACCGTCCACGCCCTGCGGGTCAGCAGGTAGATGGTGGGCGGCAGCAGGCCCAGGAACAGCGTGGCGTGGATGGCGTGGCCGCTGGGGTAGGCGGCCAGGGCCACGCCGGCCAGGGGATCGTCGGGCCGCTCCCGGTCGACGAGGACCTTCAGCACGACGTTGACGACCGATCCGACGGCGATGAGCACCGGCCAGGTCAGGGCCAGCGACCGGCAGCGGTTCCACAGCACGATGGCAGCCAGCACGGCGACAGGGACGTACACCCTGGACGACCCGTAGTCGGACAGGTGCCGCCACCAGTCCATCGAGCCCCGTCCTCGCAGCCAGTCCGAGATCGGCTCGTCGACGACGGCCAAGGTGCCGGGAGCGAAGGCGGCGGCCAGGGTCAGCAACCCGACGGCGACGGCGACCAGGATCACGGTCCGGCGCAACCGCAGCAGGTGACGAGGTCGGGGCAGGGTGCTGGAGCAGAAGTCCATCGCCCTCGCCATCGTGGCCACATCGGTCATTGCCCTCATCGCGGCACCCGTCCCAGGGGGCAGGCACGAAGCACGGGGCGGGCCCAGGCCGGCACCCCGGGTGACACCGTGCGGCCCCACCAGTAGGCGAGGGCCACGACCGCGGCTGTCACAGCCAGACCGACGACGACTACCAGGCCGGTGTCGAAGTGCTCGGGGCCGGCGGCCAGGCGTAGCACCGCGCCGACCCCGATGACGGCGGCGACGATCGGCGCCCAGGCCGGAGCGAGCCGCAGTGCCACGACGCCGACAACGGCCAGGACCCCCACGGCCAGGAGGGAGACGGCCAGGATCCAGCCGATGTCGGACAGGTATCCCCCCTCGTCGAGGAAGTTCCACATGGCGCCGGGAACCACGAGCACGACGATGGCCAACGAGATGAGCGCCACGATCCCGTACACGACGCCGTCACGCAGGCCGGCCGATGCCACCCGGCCGGCCCCGGCACCGAAGCGGATCTCGGTGGCGGCCGGGGTCGAGGCCATGTTCACGGCTCGGCGGTCGCCGCGGTCGCCGCGGACGCGCCTGACCAGGTCGCCGACCAGTAGGGCGATGGAAACGAGCAGGCCGCCGGCCAGCGCGCCCGGCACGAACACGGCCAGCACCGGGGTCGGCGTCATGCCGCCACCTGCCCGTCCACCTCGGTGTGCGCCGGTGCACTGTCGACGATGGTCACGGTGCCGGCGTCGCCGTCGACGGTCAGGCGGGCTCCCGAACCGCCGATGCGATCGATCAGCCCTCCGACGTTGAGTACGGCGGGTAGGCCCAGCTCGCGGGCGATGATGGCCGCGTGGGAGAGCGGGCCACCCTCCTCGACCACTATCGCCCCGGCGGTCAGGAACAGCGGCGTCCAGGACGGGTCGGTCGTGCGGGCCACGAGGATCTCCCCCGGTGAGATCGCATCCGACGGCCCCGTCAGCACCCGCGCCGTACCGTCATAGGCGCCCGGGCTGGCCGGCCAGCCCGTGAACACGTCGCCCTCCACGACCTGGGTGAGGACCGTGCGGCTGGGATCGCCCGTGAACACCTGGGGCAGCGGTTCGCGCTGGTGGTGGGCGGACAGGACGCGAGCCCGCTGCTCGAGGTCCCAGCGCGACGGCGGCCGACCCTCCAAGGCGTCGGCCAGCTCGTGGCTGTCGAGCAGGTCGACGTCAGCGGGCCGCTCCAGCAGACCCCGCTCGGACAGGCGCCGGCCCACCTCCAGGTGTACCCGTCGCACCTCGCCGCCCAGCTTGAGCACCGCCGACTTCGTCGACTCCCGCTTGTCCAGGAACTCCACGGCGTCGAACACCAGGCGCCGCAGCAGCCGCTTGCGCACGTCCACGACTTGGCCTGTCAGCGTCCGTTGGACGCGGTACTTGACCGAGGTGCGGAAGCGACGCTCGATCTCCTGGAGACGCTCGATCCGCTGGTCGCGCGTCAGCCCGTCGCGGGCTCCCATCCGTTCGAGCTGCACCGACTGGCGGACGAGCTGCCATGCGAGATCCTCGGATTCGGCCCAGGTCGCTCCCCCGAACACGGCTGCGGACCCGGCCCGTCGCAGTTCGTCGTCGAACTGGGCGATGAGCCCCTCGCCGGCATCGAGCCGCCGCAGACGGGCACGGATCTCGCCGATGTCGTCGACGTTGGTGAGGACGTCGGCCACTCCACTGTCGACCATGGCCATGGCTGTGAGCAGGCAGGTGTTGAGCGTCAACTGGCTACCGCAGGGTTGGATGCCGCCCGACGTCAGGCGTTGCGCCGCTCTGGCTGCGTCCTCGGTGCCCACGTGGGGCTCCAGGAAGAGCTCGATCCCCCGGTAGGCCGCCGCCGCGGCCGCAGCCACGGCGACCTCGGCACCCACTGCTCGGCCGGCGAGGTCGAGGAGCCGGAAGCGGTAGGCCATCAGGGCGTCGTCGCCGAGGTCGTCCAAGGCGGGAGGATCGGCCGTGACGTTGCGCACCGTCTCGACGGCGACCTCGGCCTCGAAGCGGAACCTGCGCCGAGCCGCGATCTCGGTCGCACCCCGGGCCATGTTGCGAAGGCCGCGGAAGGGGCCACGACGGGCGGGCGGCGGCTCGTCGTCGGTCGAGACGACCCGGCCGAAGTACTGCCGCTCGACCTCCTGGGCCGACCCGCCGGGGACCCTGCCGGCGGCGGCCCGCATGAGGTCGAGGCTGAGCACGGCACGACCGTTGACCCGGGCCAGGAACGTACGGGTGGTGGACACGGCCGGTAGCGCCCCCATGCGATCGAACAGGTTGCGGAACGCTTCCTCGAGAAGGGGCGCCACCGTGGTCCACTGCAGCGGGGGCAGGACGCCGGGCAGCATCTCTGCCACCCCGGCCGTCGTGTACGTGTGGGCCGAGCCGATCTTGGTGTCGAAGCGGTCGCTGCGCTCGGCCACCTCGATGGTGGTGATCGGCCGGGCCTGCACGATGTACAACCGCTCGCCGTCGTGGGCCCATTCCACGTCCATCGGCTGGCCGAACATACGCTCGATGCCCATCGCCGTGTCCACCACCTCGTCCACGACCGGGTCTATGGGACGGCGGCGGGAACGCTGGCGCGGCATCACGTAGGAGTCGGGGGTGACGCTGCCCGAGACCAGTTCCTCGGCCAGGCCGCTCACCGCCTCTACCCGGCACGACCTCCGATCACCGCCGGGATCGAGGGTGAACACGACGCCCGCCCGGCGGGCCTCGACCATCCTCATCACGACGACGGACATGGCCAGGTCGTGGTCCTCCACCCCGGCGTGGGCTCGGTAGGCGCGGGGGGCGGGGTGCCACAGCGACGCCCAGACCAGCCGGACGGCCCGCTCCACATCGTCGTCGTCGCCCACCTCGAGGATCGAGCGGTACTGCCCGGCGAAGGAGGCGGCGGCCAGGTCCTCAGCGGTGGCCGAGGACCGCACGGCAAGCAGTCCTCCCTGGCGCACCGCCTCGGCCAGGGCCCTGACGGCGGCCCCCAGGCCGGCCGGCATCGGGGCGGCCAGGAACGCCTCGTCGATCTCGGCGGCAGACTCCTCGGCCCTTGCCGTCGCCGGTGGTGACCCGGCGATCTCGGCCAGCTTGTCGCCGAGGTCGCTGTGTTCGACGAACCGGAGGTAGCCGTCGGTGGTGATCACACCCGCCGAGGGCACCGTCAGGCCGAGCTGGATGAGGCGATCCAAGGCGGCACCCTTTCCGCCGGCCAGCGTCGGCGAGATGCCGGTGCCCGTCAGCAGCACCGTGACCTCCCCAGGGGCAACGCCTCCGCCTGGGCGTCCGCTCACTGCACCAGCTCGACGTCGGCCACCGCGCCGAAGCGCTCGCGGTAGTGGCTCACGGCCCGGTCGGCGATCACCGAGATGGGCTCACCGGACAGCTCCGAGCGTTCCCTCAGCCATTGCACGAGGTCACGCCGGAGTGGCACCGGCTGGCGACGGGACCGGGACCTCACGATCAGGACCAGCTGCAGGCCCAGGGCGATGGCCATGACCACGAACAGGTCCCATTCGGCGCCGATGGCGGCGTCGAGGAGGCCGACACCGAGGACGACCGCCACCGCCAAGAGCAGGAACATCACCGCGTTGTTGGGGTTCATCAGACCTTCCCTCCCACCGAACAGTACGCCTGAGCAGGCTCGCGCATTCCCAGTGTGGCCCCTGTCACCGAGCCCGGCACTTGCCCCCGCTCTGATCTGTCATGGTTTCCGGGCGCATGCTGCCGAATGTCGGGGAGGAGCGAGATGAGGATTGCGGTCATCGGTGTGGGGATGGTCGGCTCGGCCCTCGGCCCACGTTTTGCCGACGCTGGTCACGAGGTGGTCTACGGCGTACGAGATCCCGGCGCCGATCGCCACGACGAGCTGCTGTCGGCCACCCCTGGGGGCACCACGGCCATCATCGCTGACGCAGCCGCCGGCTCCGATGCCGTGCTCCTCGCCGTGCCTTGGGAGGCCATCGACTCCGTCGTGGGACAGCTCGGTTCGGCCTCGGGGCTGGTGTGGGATGCCACCAACCCCCTCAGCCAGGACATGCGCCACCTTCGAGAGGACGCCGAGCCGTCGGGAGCGGCCGTGGTGGCGGCCCGGCTCCCCACCGCCAAGGTGGTCAAGGCGTTCAACTGCACCGGCGCCCCCAACCTGGCCAGCCCCGCCTACCCGGCCGGCCCCATCGCCATGTTCCTGGCCGGCGACGACCCCGCGGCCAAGACCACCACAGCGGCGGTGTGCCGCGAGATCGGCATGAGCCCCGTCGATCTCGGCCCGCTGGAGATGGCTCGCTCCCTGGAGCACCTGGCCCTGTGCTGGATCCGCCTGGCGTACGCGCAGGGCATGGGCCCCGACTTCACAATCGGCATCCGCCACCGGGCTGTCGGCTGACCCCGAGCGCCAGGTTCAGGCCAGCTCGACGACCTCGTCGACCAGGCGGGGCATATCGGGCACGGCGCCGGGACGGGGCACGAACCGCGGGGACCCCGGTGGCGGGTCCGTCGCCGCCACCCAGTCCTGGGCGGGCAACGTGGCGTCGAGGCCGATGGCGTAGAGCCGCAGCGATCCCTTGGCGTCGAGGTGGAACCGCACGAAGCCCTTGTAGCCCTGCTCCCCGACCGCGGAGAAGGTTTCGGTGTCGTTGATGCCGGCTGCCTGACCGGCCGCCAACAGGTAGGTGCCGACGACGAGGGATCCGGCGGTGGCGCCTGTGGCCGCCAGCCCGGCTGCTCGCCTGGCGACCGGGGCTCGGCGGCCACCGGCCAGCAGGCCCGCGGCGGCCATCACCACGGCATGGCCGGCGGCGTGACCGCCGCCCCAGGCCAGACGCTGCCGCCAGGGCCGGCCACGCACCGCCAGGGCGGCGCCCGCTCCCAGCAGGCCCAGGGCCGCCGCTCGCAGCCTGGCGGGAAGCAGCCACAGCAGGTAGACGGCGGCCGGGATCAGCCAGAAAGAGCCTTGGCGGCGGCCCGCCAGCAGCACCCGCCTGCGGACCCGCCGCGAGGCTGCGGCTGACGGGTACTGAGCCGCCAGTCGCGCCCTTCCCCCGGTGGCGCCGCCCTCGACGGCGATCTCGTCGGGCACCCGGTCGGTGGCCGACAGGAAGGCCCCTCCACGACCGTTGACGACACGCACCGGACCGCCACCCACCGGCTGATGGCGGGCGTAGAAGTGCTTGTCGCCGGTCACCAGGGCCACCACTCGCATGCCGCGATGGCGGGCCACGATGCCGTCCACGACTGCCAGGGCGGGATCGCTCTCGCTCTGGAGCCAGCTGGGGGTGGCCACGAAGACCACGACCCGCACCGCGCCGTCCATGTCGCCGCCCGCCTCGCCGTCCGTCTTGCCGTCCGTCTCGCCACCCGTCTCGCCACTCCCACGACGAGTCGTGGCCAGGGCCATGGCGCGGGCCGCCATCTGCTCGAAGTAGTCGACCTGGGGACCGTCGAGGCTTCCGGTCAACGATGCGTCGATGCCCCACAGCCACCAGTCCCGAGGAAGCCGGACCGAGAAGTAGCTCCTGGATTGCGGTACCCGCCAGGCCCCGACGTGGGTGCCGGAGCAGAACACCTCGACGAAGGACTCCAGGCCGTCCCACCAGTCGTGGTCTCCAGGGATGGCGACCATGAAGCGGTCGGGCGAACCGCCCGGCGCGGCGGGGCAGGCCGCCGCGTAGGGCCCGACGAAACGGTCGCGGTACTGGTCGCCGTAGGGATGGGCGTAGACCTGGTCACCGCCGCACACCACCAGCGATCCCGATGGCAGGGAACCCTCGAGGCCTTCGACATCGAGCCCTTCGACTTCGAGGCGGGCGCGGGCCAGCAGCTCTGCCACAGCGAACGTGGCCCCGAACCCGTCGCCGCTGTCGGCCACGTGATCGAACCACACCTCGCCGGCCTCGGAGAGGTCGACCGTCTCCACGGCGGGTCCCGCATCGCCGCGGGCGCGCCGTTCCCGGATGTCGTAGGCCGCCGCCCTGCGGTGGGCGCGCCACTCCCGCACGATGTCCCCGAACAGCTCGACGGGGTCGAACCATCGCACCGGGCCCTGCCGTCTGAAGGTGGGCTCGCCCGTCTCCCGGCCCGGTGTGGCCATCACTGCACGGGTGCGGTCACGCGGCCGAGCACCCGATCGGTGAAGGCGTTGCTGAAGGTGCCCTGGGGGTCGGCTCCGGCCCGTACCCGCTGGAACGCGGCGAAGCGCTCGCCGTGCAGCCGCGCCAGCTCCCCGGGCTCGCCCGACTCCCACCACTTGCCCAGGTGCGGCCTGGCGTCTGTGGTGCGCATCCAGCGCTCGATGGCGTCGAAGTAGGTGTCCACCTCACCGGACTGGTTGAGGCAGAGGCACAGCCACGCGGTCCGCCGACCGGTGCCGGGCCCCAGCAGCGAGCGCTCGTGTCCCTGGGGGGTGAACCGGACCTCGATCAGCAGGAAGGGCAGGTCGTGATCGGGGTAGAGCCGCTCGTAGATGGCGACACACTCGTCCACCGCCTCCCACACGTCCTCGGCCGGAACCGCGAACTCGAGCTCTTGGTGCAGGTGGTAGAGAGTCCGGGTGAAGCTGTCGTAGGAGTGGAACACCAGGTTGGTGGCTGACTGAGTGCGCATCCCGCCCTCGGCCTTGGTTGCCAGCATGCCCAGGTGGGCCGCGCCGTCGCCGATCAGAGCAGCGCCGAGCGCCGCCTTGGCCTCGTTCAGGGACTCGCGGAAGGTGGCGAACGGCGAGCGCGGTGCCTCTGTCCGGTTCCACAGGTGCACGTGCAACAACTGCGTGAAGGGGTAGACGTAGAAGCTCACGTGGTCGTTGGCGTCCAGCAGGCGGTCGAGCTCACGGCGCGCCCAGCCGCGGGTCTCCACCCAGGAGGCCTGGCGGAGGTTGAACGCGGCTTCGCACTTCAGGCTGACCTGGGTGATGACCCCCACTGCTCCGATACCGCCGACGGCGGCCTTGAACAGCTCGTCGTCGGGTGTGACGGCATGTACGGAGCCGGTGCCGTCCACGATCCGCATGCCCGTCACGGCGTCGCTGAAGTGGGCGGCCAGGCGTCCGGTGCCGTGGACGTCGGTGGACACGATGCCGGCCAGGCTCTGGGCGTCGTGGCTGGCCAGGGTGCCCAGGGCGAGGCCGTGCTCAGCCAGGGCCCGGTTGAGGTCGCGCAGGCGGGTCCCGGCCCAGGCCGACACCACCCCAGAGCCGGCATCGACGGAGACGATGCCGGCCAAGCGGTCGAGCGACACCGTGGCGCCGGCGGTGGCGAGCCCGTCGTTGAAGGAGTGGCCACTGCCCACCACCCGGACCGGGCGTGAGGCGCGGACGATCTCACTGACCTCGTCCTCGGTCGTGGGGTACATCACGCGGGCGCGGTGGCAGCGGTCGTAGGACCAGTTGTGGTACCAGCCCCGCCAGGAGCGGCCTTCCAGGAAGATGAAGCGGCCACCGGTGAGGGCGTACACCACGACGTTGAGCAGCGTCGCCAGACCGGAGACGATGAAGCTCGGATAGCGCATCGGTCTGATCCTCCCATCCCCGGGCGGGGAGCGGCGGCTAGCGAAGGTCGAGCTCGGCCAGGACCTCGTCGGTGTGCTCGCCCAGGCGGGGAGCGCGCCGTACCCGCATGGGGGTCTCGGTGAAGCGGATGGGCGGTCCCGGGTAGAGCACGGTGCGGTCCAGTTCGTCGTGGTGCACCTCGGTGGGGAAGCCGCGCTCGACGAAGTGCGGGTCTGTCATCACCTCGTCAGGTGAGTAGACGACCCCGGCCGCCAGTCCGCGGTCCTGCAGACCCAGGAACGCCTCGTGGGCCGGGAGGTGCGAAGCGATGAGCGCCACCGCGTCCCGGCCGGCGCCGAATATCTCGGCCACCAACGGGTCCTCCTCGATCATGGCCAGGGTCATGTGCTCGTACTGCCCGGCCATCTCGAGCAGGGCCACGATGGCCGTGTCGCCGTCCAGGTCGAGCTCTGTCAGCCACTCCTGCAGCGACGCGAACTCGACCGGGGTGCGTGGCGGGACACCGGTGTTGAGCCAGCGCCCGTCGGCACACTGCACCTGCGTGGGATCGGTGGGACGGGGCGATGCGTGGCGCCCGGTCTGGCGCTGGACCGTCTGGCGGGCGGCCAGCCAGGAGTAGCTGGCGAACTCGGTGGTGACGTTGGCGGCGGCGAGCATGCTCACGTCGACGTGCTGACCGCGGCCCACCCGGTGGCGGGCCACGACGGCGGTGAGCACGGCCATGACCGCGAAGTGCGCGGACGTGCGTATCCCCTGGTCTCCCCCACCCCGCACGGGCGGCAGGTCGTGGTCGTCGTATCCGCAGGACCACACCGGCCCACCCTCGGCCAGCAGGGTCAGGTCCGCAGCCGGCTCCGACGAGCGCGGCCCGTGGCGGCCGTAGGGGGTGATGGTGACGTGGACGAGACCGGGGTTGCGGGCCTGGAGCTCGCCCGGCTCGAGCCTCAGGACGGACGCTTCGGCGGCGGTCAGGCACTCGACGAGCACGTCGGCTCGGTCGACGAGGCGACCGAGGTGATCGAGCCCGGCGGGGTCGCCGAGCTCGAGTACCACGCTGCGCTTCGAGGTGTTCTCCGCCCACCAGACCAGGCTGCGCTCGGGCCCCGACTGGTCCTGGGCGAAGGGCGCGTAGCGACGCTGGCTGGCTCCGCCCGGAGGTTCGACCACGACCACGTCGGCCCCGGCGTCGGCCAGCATCTTGCCCACCGGGGCTCCGAAGGGATGGGCCAGCTCCACCACCCGCAGATCCTCCAGGGGGCCTGGACCGGGCGGGGGTAGCGGTGTGGGCACGTGGGGTGCCGCCACTCAGATCACCCCCTCGCCGGCCAGGGCATCGATCTCGGCGCCGTCCAGGCCCAGGATGTCGCCATAGACCTGACGGTTGTGCTGGCCCAGCAGGGGGGCGGCCGTGGTGATGGCCCAGTCGGTGACCGACAGGTGCACAGGGAGCCCGTCCACCCGCGCCCCGCCGGTGAAGGGGTGGTCGACCATCGGCCACAGACCCCAGGTGTGGGTGGTGGGGTCACCGTCGATGCGCTCGCCGGGCCGGGCCACCGCCGCCGCGGGCACGCCTGCGGCCACCACCTCGCCGACCACCGCCCAGCGGGTGCGGGACGCCGTCCACGCACCCAGCCTGTCGTCCAGGTCGTCCTCGACCGTCAGGCGGCCCTCGAGCGTGGCCAGGTCGGGGTGGCGTGCCCAGTCGGCGTCGATCACCTCGGCCATCGCCTGCCAGTCACGATCGTGGCGGCAGGCGATGGCCACCCAGTTGTCCTCCCCCTCGCAGCGGTAGATGCCGTGTGGGGCCATGGGCGGCGCCTGGTTGCGGTTGCTGTGGGGGGCGCCGTCCCGTCGCAGGGAGCGACCGTTCACCGACCAGTCCAGCAGCGGTGCACCGTGCAGCGTGGCCGCAGCCTCGGTGCAGGACAGGTCCACCCACTGACCCCGACCGGTCCGCTGCCGGTGGTGCACCGCCATGAGGATGGCGATGGCCATGAAGTAGGCACCCGTGTGGTCCATGTAGGAGTACCCCCAACCGGCCGGGGGTTGGCCGGGCAGGCCCGAGGTGTGGGTCAGACCACCCACGGCCTGGGCGATGGGCCCCCACGACCGGTACTCCCGGTACGGCCCGGTCTGGCCGAATCCGCAGTTGGAGACGTAGACGACGTCGGGACGCAGCTCCATCAGCCGCTCGTAGGAGAACCCGAGCCGCTCCAGCACCCCGGCTGCGAAGTTCTCGGCCACCACATCGCTGACCCGCACCAGCTCGGCCAGCAGCTCGCGGCCCCGCTCCGTGCGCAGGTTGAGGGTGATGCCCAGCTTGTTGACGTTGTGGTTGTTGAACCCCGTGCCCGCTTCGATGCCACGTCGCTCGTCCTTGAATGGCGGCGAGCCCCGCAGGATGTCCCAGCGGCCCCGCCGCACCGGGTCTTCGATGCGGATGACCTCGGCTCCGAACGCAGCCAACCAGCGGGTGGCTCCGGCACCGGCCAGCTGACCGGTGAAGTCGCAGATCCTCAGGTGGCCCAGAGCGCCCTGCGCCCCGTGCGCATCGGTTTCCGGCAGGCTGGCCATCGTCGCTGCTCCCTTCCTCGACATGGTCTCGAGACGCCCGCCGACGGTAGTTGGCGACCTCGCCACCGGCAGTGGGCGGCCTCCCGCAGTCACAAGTCCCATCAGGCACGGTCGCTGCCAAGGCCGGATGGAGCATCGGTGACAGGGGCGCCGGGCGGGCGGCGGCGCGGCAGCTGCCACGCTGCCACCGCGCCGAGCAGGGCCACGACGGCAACCATCACATACGGCGTGGTGAAGCTGCCGGTGCGGTCCCCCACCACGCCGGTCACCACGGGACCGGCCATGGCCCCGAAGCCGTAGAAGATCGTCATCATGCCGAAGGCGGCACCGAAGGCCCTGGCCGCAGCGTGATCACGGACGAAGGCGGCCACCAGCACCGGGTAGCTGAACGAGGACACACCGAACACCACCGCCCCGGCGAGCACGAAGGGCTCGCGGCCGACGGTCACCAGCAGCGAGCCGGCGGCCATGCCGGCGAGCGCGACGATCATGGCCGCACGCCGGCCCCGCCGGTCCGAGAACCGCCCGAAGAGGACGGGGCCGCCGATCGAGAACACCCCCAGCACCGAGAAGACCAAGGTCACGTGGGTCGACGAGAAGCCGGCATCGTCGGTGAGGGCGAGCCCCAGGAACTGCACGAAGGACGCCGCTATGTAGGCGAAGGCGATGTACGCGATGGTGGCCGGCAGCCAGCCTCGGACCGAGCGCAGGTGCCCCAGGCTGAGGCCACCCGCTACCGGTGGGGTGCGTATGGGGTGGACGACGATGACCAGCGTCACGCCGATGGCCACAGCGGCGACCAACTCGAACAGCCAGACCTGGCGCCACGCGCCGTCGTTGCCGACCATGACACGGATGAGCGCGGTCACCTGGGGTATCAGGACCAGGGCCGCCCCCATGGTGGCGGTGAGCATCGACAGGACAGCACCGCGCCGGTCGGTGGCCACGTCGGCCGTGGCGATGCCCGGCGCCGTGATCCAGATCCCGGCGCCCCCGAACCCGGCCAGGGCCGTGCCTGCGAACAGCATGCCTACACCCTGGGCCATGGCCAGGACGGCCAGCCCGGAAACCACCACGGCCACCCCGAAGCGCAGCAGGAGCACCGGCTCGACGCGGCCCGACACCCAGGTGACGACGATGACGCCGGCCATGTATGCGGCGAAGTTGGCGGTGCCCAGGATGCCGGCCAGGGTGAGCGAGTCGAAGAGCTCGTCGGAGATGGCGGGGAGCAGGATCGGCATGGTCGAGCGGCCGAAGGTGTGCGACACGACGCCGGTCAGGGCCACTACCGGCACCACCCAGCGGTGCGGTGCCCGGCTCGTGGCCGTCGGCGTCGCGGCTGTCGGCGCCGTGGCCGTCGTCGGGGCGCCTGGCTCGGGACCGCCCTGGGGTGCCGGGTCCGTCACGTGGACGGGGACACGTCCAGCCAGCTGGCCGCCAGTCCGATCGGCCGGGCTCCCATCTCCTGGAGGGCAGAGGTGGCCGCCACCCGTTCCAGCTCGTCGCCTGCGCAGTCATCCATGGCCCGGCAGGCCTCGGCCACGCCCAGCCTGGCCAGCGATGCCTCGTACGGCAGTCCCAGCTCACCGAAGATTCGGGTGGCGGCCTGGAACTCGTCACGAGCGAGGGTCGCGTTGCCGGCGCCCAGCGCGGCGACGGCGCTGGCGTGGTGGGCGGTGGCGCGCATGGCCGGGGCGCCCATCTCGGCCAGGCGGGCGAGCTCGGCGGCGGCGTCGGTGGCCACGCCCAACTCGCCGGCGTCGACCGCCGCCTCGGTGAGCGCGGGCAGGTAGCGGGCCCGTTCGAGTGGACCGCCCATGGCCGCGGCCAGCGCACCGCGCAGCATGACCAGGGCCGCCAGCGGATCACCTCGGGTGTGGCGGAGTTGGGCGAAGCCGGGCTGGGGATCGAGGCCGAGCCCGTGCGCCCTCACGAAGGCCTGCTCGGCTCGCTCGAGGTCACCCAGCCGCAGGTGCGTCTCGCCCAGCTCGTACCAGGCGGCGGAGGCCACCTCGCGGAAGTTCGTCATCACCGTGCAGCGCTCGGCCTCGACGACGGCATCGGCCAGCACTCCGCGGCGGCGCAGCAGAGCGGCTCGATGTACCCGGCAGACCCCTGGGAAGGTCGAGGCTGGATGGTTCTCGCTCCAGGTGGCCGTCTCCTCGGTCCACTGGGCGGCACGGCTGAAGTCCGTCAGCTTCACGCAGGTCGACATCATGTTGCAGTACAGGCGTCCCACAGTCCGCTGGTCGAGGTCATCGGCCACCGCCGTGACCATGGCCTCGTCGATCAGGCCCATGCCCTCGCTCACCTCGCCCAGCCCCACCAGGGCCCTGCCCTTGTCCTGTAGTGCGAGGGCCTGCAGGTCGAGGTCGCCCTTGCTCACCGCCCCGGCCAGCACCGTCTCGGCGAAGATGAGGGCGGCGTCGTAGTCGTGGTCGCGCTCGAGCAGGCGGACACAACGGCCGCGCTGGTACCAGAGGTACTCGATGCTGTCGCGGTGGTCAGCCAGCAACCGTCCGGCCCGGCCCATCCAGCCGCTGTCGACGGCCTTGGCGCCCCTGTGGAAGTGGTCCTCGGCCAACTCCACGGCCACACGGGCAGCGTCGAGCGGTTGCCCCCGGTGCAGGTACCGCCGGTAGGCGGAGTGGCGGATGCGCACGACCTCGTCGATCCGGGTCGTCCACCAGGCGGCCTCGGCCCAGCTTTCCAGCTCGGGCCCCTCCAACTCGTCGATGGGGAGCTGCTCGAAGCGCTCCAGGGCCTCCTCCCAGCGCCGTGACGAGGCTGCAGCCAACGCCTCGGTCAACACCGGCGCCCAGGGTGGATCGGCAGCGATGGCCTCCGGTTGCTGCTCGGTCGGCACGGGTAGCCCGTCGGCGACCGAGGCCACGAACCGGTAGCCGCGCCCGTGAACGGTTCGGATCAGGCGTTGGGTGGTGCCGTCGTCGCCGATGGCGCGGCGCACGGCCTTGATGCGGCTGGTGAGCGCCGACTCGCTCACGAAGCGGTCTCCCCAGATGTGATCGAGCAGCTCCTCCTTGGTCACCACCCGGTCGCGGTGGGCGAGCAGGTAGGCCAGTACGTCGTGGACCTGGGGCTCGATGGGGATGACCTCGCCCTCCCGCCGGAGCTCGAACAGGTCGCTGTCGAACTCGAAGCCCTCGAAGGACAGCACCACACCTCAATCGTGGCACAGCGGTCACGGAAGGCCAGGCTCCGGGCCCGGGCGCGCACGACCGGCCGGGGGGACCGGCCGGTCGGGTGGGTCGGGGGGATTGCGGACGATCAGTCGTTGCCCTCGGCGTCGACCTCGATGGTCACCGGCACCGAACCGGTGATGATGTCGTAGACGGCCGAGCGGGACCGGGACTGCTCGACGATCTCGCGCAGCTTGGCAGCCGGGGCGTCGCCCTTGACGGTGAAGCTGACCTTGATCTGCTCGTAGCCGTTGCGCACCTCGGGGTCCAGGCCCAGGATGCCCAGCAGGTTGATGTCACCCTCCAGCTTCGAGGTGACCTCGGTGAGGGTCACGCCCCGAGCCGCGGCCACGTTGGCCAGCCCGGCGGTGAGGCAGGCGGCCAGGGCGTTGAGGACGTACTCGACGGGGGTCGGGCCCTTGTCGGTCCCGACCAGCACTGCCGGATGGTCGCCGTCGAACACGAAGGTGGCGGACCGCTCGTGCTCCTGGCCGGCTCCGTAGAAGCCGTTGTTGGACACCTGGCTGTGGGTGCCGCTGACCCAGTTGCCGTCGGCACGGAACTTGAACTGCGCGGCGACCGGCTGGGCCTTGACGGCGTTGATGGTGGCGAACAGGGTCTCGGTGTCGACACCGTTGCGACCCGTGGTTGCGGTGGTCATCTCGGTCTCTTTCGGTTCGGTTGCAGCCCGGCGGTTCCCGGCCGCATCACGAGGATCCGGGTTCTGGCCCGCCAGGTCATGGAGAAGGCCTGGACATCTTCTGGAGACGAGGGGGCAGCAACCGTCGTGGGTGGTTCTACCGGCGAGACACGCCGCTGGACCTCACCTCGCCGGGCACATCCCTCCGCCCACACCGACGAGCACCGCCCACCACACCTCGGCCATCCGCCTGGCCCCCTCCGCTGTCGGGTGCACTCCGTCGTAGGTGTGCTCGACGGGATCGAAGCCGGTGGCCTGGTCGACGACCAGGACCCGGGCGCCGGGCCGGTCGAGGTTGGTGGCCACCCTGGACACGGCGTCGTGCTGCACGGTCATCGGGTCGAACGCGGTGGGGATGACCATGGCCAGCAGGACGGTGAGGCCCGGGCTCCGCGAGCGCAGGATGGACACCGTGCGGCTCAACTCGGTCACGGCCCGCTCCACCCCGTCACCGGCGGCGACGTCATTGGTGCCCAAGTGGACGAGCGCCACATCGGGCCGCGCCGCGTCCGCCCAGGCCGCCAGCCTGGCGTTGACCTGATCGGTGGTCCAGGCCCAGTGGCCCTCGTGGTCCGGGTCGGGCGTGGCCGGGTCGGCCACGCCCGGGTGCACGGTGTCGAGGGACCCGACCAGGTCGACGTCGCAGCCGGCCGACGCGAGGCGCTGGGACAGGAAGCGGCGGTACGACGGTGCCCCGGCACGGCCCTGGGTGATGGAGTCCCCCAGGGGCATGATCCTGACCGTGGCGGCGGCCTCGCCCGCAACCGCAGATGCAGGCGCGGCCTCGTCGGAAACCGCAGACGCAGGCCCGGCCTCGTCGGTCGTGGAGTCCGAGCAGGTGGCCGACAGCAGCGCCACCATGGTGGTGACCACGGCCACCCGGGCCCACGACGATGCCGAGCCCGTCGACCACTCCACGCCGTCCCATCATCGCACCTCGGCCGCCACCGGGACCGTGCCCAGGTCGTGCGCGGCTCGAGCTGATTAGGTTGGGCGTCGATGAGCGACGAGACGACCGTGCAGATCGGCGGCCACGAGACCTACGACTGGGTCGGCATCGTGGCCGACCTCAACCGCTTGCTACGGCTGAGGACCACTCCGATCGGCATGAAGCTGTTCGAGACCGTGGCCGAGATGGAGGCGGTGCCCAGGCTGCGGAGGCCGTCTGCCATCCACACCACCGATCAGGTGGTCGGCCAGGCCAGCCGCAACGGGTGGACGGTGGGCGTGACCATGGACGACCTCGTCGGGGCGCAGTGCGGCGTGGTCATCGGGCTGCATCCGCGCGACGACGAGTGGTTGTCCGGAGAGCGCATGCACGGCGTGTGGTTCGGCACCCGTGAGGATGCCTCCGCCCACCAGCACGCCATGGACGTCGTGCCCTTCGGTTCCTACCAGGCGATGGCCGTGTCACCACTGGCCAGCGGACGCCTGGAACCGCCCGACGTGTGCCTGATCTACGCCACCCCGGCACAGATGATCCTGTTCATCAACGGGCTGCAGTGGACCGGCTACCGCAAGCTGGAATGGGGGTGCGTGGGCGAGTCGGCCTGCGCCGACAGCTGGGGCCGGGCCCTCAAGTCCGGCGAGCCCAGCCTGTCGATCCCCTGCTACGCGGAGCGGCGCTACGGCGGGGTGATGGAGGACGAGCTGCTGATGGCCATCCCGCCCCACTTCCTTCCGCCCATCATCGAGGGTCTGGAGGCGCTGTCGCGCAACGGGCTGCGCTACCCGATCCCCCAATACGGGATCCAGAGCGATGCCAGGGCCGGGCTGGGTGTCAGCTACAGCGGCTGAGCGAGCCCGAGCACGGGTCGGCCACAGGGGGAGGCGTTCGACGTGGGATCCGACGGCCGAGGTGGAGATCCTCGAGGCGAGGGCCGACAAGCCCATCTACCGGACCCGGACCACGGTCACCGACCAGGACGGCACGGTGGTGATGGACGGCGAGACCCTGGTCTACCGCGAGCCTTTGCCGGCAGCGACCGGTCGGAGCGGCGTGTAGAGCCCGCCGTCCGCGTCGGCCGCCTCGGCCAGCACGGGAGGGTCAGTGGGAAGGGGTGAGGTCCCCCTGGGCTCAACGGACGACGAGGACGGGGCACGGTGCGGCGACCACCACCCGCTTGGACACCGATCCCATCCACATCCGCTCGAACAGCCCGCGGTCGTTGGTGCCCACGACGACCAGGTCGACGTCGGCGTCGGCTGCCGCGGCACAGATGCGGCTCGCCGCATCACCTTCGTCGACGACCACCGACACGTCGAGGTCGCTCCGGTCGAGCGCGGCACGAGCCTCGGCGAGGACGGCACGCGCCCGCAGGGTGAGGTCCTCGCCCTCGGCGACGGTGTCGGGAGGCGCGACCCCCGCGGCCAGCGGCGTCGGGGCGAGCAGGAAGGGGCTGTCGGCGATCGAGGCAGCCACGTTGAGCAGCAGGATCTCGCTCCGGGGCGGGAGGATGTCCTGTGCGAAGGCGAGAGCGTCCAGGCTGGCGTCGGTGTCATCGACGGCGACGAGGACCCGTAGTGGCCGCATGGTGTCCGGTTCCCTCAGCGGCCGGCGTCCAAACCTCTGCTCAGGTCACCAGGGTGGCGCCGATGCCCTCGGCTGGAGCGTGGCGGTCACGTCCGGTGACGATTCGTACCGCGCCACCCATGGTCAAGGCGGAGCGGATGGCGCCGTCCACCAACCTCACCACCCAGGTGGGCCCGTCCGGGGGGTCCAGGCGTCCACGATCGAGGGCGATGGCTGTACCACCGGTGCCGATCACGACCCGCCGCTCGTCCGCGGGTTCGTCGTGGACGAGGAGCAGTCCCACCCGGGCACTCGCCAGGGCGGCGATCGTCTCGGTCACCCCTTCGGCGATGGCGCCCTGCGACGCCGCCGATCGGAAGCTCGCCAGGGCGTCCTGATCGGAGGACGGGTCCGCAGCCGCGACCAGGGGTGCCACATAGGCCAGGTCGCCGAACGTCGCCAGCTCAGTGGACGGGGGTCCGGCGATGGGCACCGACACGGGCTGCCGTTCCGGTCGCAGGAACAGCGCCACCCCCGCCGCCTCGTCCTCGATGGCCTCGGCGACGGCAGCCGTGACGGCACCGGCGTCGAACCACCCGAGGTCGTTGCCGTCCAGCGCCTCGGCGGCCCACGCCCCGACGATGGCGGGATCCGGTCCGGCGGCCACCGACGCGTACACCGACACGATCGGCCCGGGCACGGCCAGCAGCTCCTCGACGACGCGCACCTCCACCCGGGCCGAGTGCCCCGCCGGCCCTGTGCTCAAACCTGGCGGCGGCGCACGGACACGACCACGACGTCGTCGCGGCGGGGAGCGGTCGTCAATGCGGCCACGACATCGTCGAGGCCGGGATCGCCGGCGGCCAGGACCCGGTCGAGCTGGGCGAACCCGTTGCACACGTCGCCGCCGTCCTCCAGGAGGCCATCGCTGTACATCAGCAGCAGGTCACCGGGACCGAGCTCCACCTGCGCAGTCGCCGGCTGGCCGGGTAGGTAGGTGCCGATAGGCGGACCGGGCCGGGGCTCACAGCGAACCACCGTCCCGTCGCCGCGCCTCACGGTCGGGGGTGGATGCCCGGCCAGGGCCAGGCGGGTCGTGCCCGTGATGGTGTCGAGCACGGCGGTGCACATCGTGGCGAAGCCGTCCAGCCCGAGAGGCGCCACCAGCAGGTCCAGCCGCACGAGCAGCTCGGCCGGATCGTCCACGCCGGAGTGGCCAAGGGTCCGCGTGGCCGTGCGCAGGACCCCCATGGAGGCCGATGCGGCGGGGCCGTGGCCGACCACGTCACCGACCACGATCATCTGGCGTCCTCCCGAGATGGGGAAGGCGTCGTACCAGTCGCCTCCGGCCCGCCCTTCGCTTCCACTGGGCACGTAGACGGTGTCGATCTGCCACCCCTCGGGATCCTCGATCGTGGGTGGGAGCATCAGTCGCTGGAACGAGCCGGCCAGCTCCGTGTCGTGACGGGTGCGACGGGCCCTGGCCAGCGCTCGGCTGACCAGGCCGCTGACCGCGGACAGCACAGCCGGGTCGGGAGCCGGACCGGCCATCGAGCTGGCGAAGCCGATGGCGCCCTCGACGCGGCCGCCGAACCCGGTGATGGGCACGGCACCGATCGCCCCCAAGCCCGCCGCCTTGGCCCGTGCCAGCTCGTCGGGGAACCGCTTTGCGATCTCGGCGGGATCGGCGGCGTGGACGACGGTGCCCCCCCTCACCGCTTCGGTGACAGACGTGACGGCTTCGAGCGGCACCTCCTCGCTCTGCCCGGCACCGTTGGCCTCCCTGTCCTCGCCGTACACGAGGCGCAGCAGCTGTCGGTCCGGATCGAGGATGCCCACCGCGGCCGAGTCCACACCCAGGGCCTGGGCGGCCAGTCCGGCCACCCTGTTCACCGCAGCCCGGAACGTCCGCACCCGGGCCAGCTCGGCGGCCAGCTCGGCGAAGGCGAGCAGCCGTCGGGCGTCGTCACCGCCGGGCGCCTGCAGGTGCAGCGAGAGGGCGAGGCCACCGTCGCCGGGGGCGACAGCCCCCCGCCACAGTCGGGCGGCACCCGTGCGGTCCCGGGACCTGACGAGGCCGAGATCAAGCGGCGGGCCGGCGCCGAGGCGGCCGGCACGCTCCCGTACATGCTCCCAGAGCTCTGGATCGAGCGTCTCGCCCCGCTCCAGCAGCTGCACGCGGGCGGCGCCGTTGGCCCATCGCAGCGTGCCGTCCGGCGCCACCACCAACAGGCATGTCCCTGCCATGTCGGCGAGTTGCTCCAGCACCGAGGCCGGTGGGTGTGCATCGGTCACGGCGACCTCCGGTCCGCCTCTCGCCGGCCGAACGGGCTGGTGGAGTGTGTAGCACAGTAGAGGCACCCCGCCCGATCAGGCGTCACCCGTTCGGGTGAAATAGCTCACCCTGGACGCGGGGAAGATCACAGGGCCCCTCAGTCGATCGATATCCCCGAGCGGATGGCGAAGCGGGTGGCCGAGGCCCGGTTGCGGATACCGAGCTTGCGGTAGACGCTCTTCAGGTGGGTCTTGACGGTGTCCTCGCTCAGGTGCATGGCATGGGCCACGGCACGGTTCGTCAGGCCGCGGGACACCAGCGATAGGACCTCCGCCTCCCGCTCCGACAGCCCGTGCTCCTGGCCGGGCCATCGGCGTCCTACGGGTGACGGGCGGCGGAACGAAGCCTGGTGCACGACCCGACGTCCGGCGGCGACCGCCACCAGGTCGTCGGCCAACTGCTCGGCCGGGGTGCCCTTGGAGAGGTAGCCGCTCACCCCCAGTCGCTCGGCCTCGGCGATCCTCATCGGGTCGAAGTCGAAGGTGTAGATGGCCACATGGCGGGCGGCAGAACCCTGGACGATCTCCTCGACACGGATGGCGACGCGGTCGGACTGACCGAAGGTGTCGAGCAGCGCCACATCCGCCGGGCAATCCGGCGCTCCGCCCACCTCGAGCTCGACGATCTCGACACGATGCCGCCAGGGAGCGAGCATCGCGGCCAGGCCATGGGCGATGACCTCGAAGTCGTTGACGATCGCCACCTTGATCGTCGATCGACCGGAACCGGACTCGGGATCCAAGCCCGGGGTGCTGGTCACGGCTCGATCGCTACCCGTCCCGTCCGTGACTCAACCCTGGCCGGCCCACGTGGAGCTCCGCGGCGCGCTCTCATGTTCGGGAGGGCCGGTCCCCGGTTGCTCCGGTCGTCCCGTCCAGGGCCTGTCTGGCGGTAACGGCCGACTCGGCGTCGGGTGCGGCGACGCGCACCGTGTACGGCCCGTTGGGCGCAATCACGTTGGTGCCCATGCTGTCCCAGCTGGCGCGGTTCACGGGCAGGCGGATGAAGAGCCCCAGCAGGCCGCCGACGACGAACCCGGCGAAGGCTCCCCCGAGCGCGGCGGCCACCACTGGTCCTCCGTCGGCGCCGGCGACAGCGAAGACCAGTGCGCCGACCAGCCCCACCGCGGCGCCGAGCATCCCGAAGCGAAGCACCCTCCAGGCCACCGGACCGAGGGCGCCACTGTCGCTGCGATGCACCTCGGCTGGGCTCGTGGGTGTCTCGATCCCCTCTATCTGCACCCTGACGGCGTCGATGCCGGCCCGCTCGACGGCGAGCGCCGCATCACGGGCGGCGTCGAGGTCACCGAAGGTGGCGCTCACGGTCATCGGGCTGTGGTTCGGGGTATCCACGTCGGACGCGGTTCCCGTTGGACCGATGCTTCAAACCCTTCGCTGCCTGCGGCCTGCCGGCGACGACATGTCCGAGAGGGGGACGAGGGCCCGCACCACGACCTCACCGTCGCCGTGCTCGACGAAGACGTCCTGGCTCATCGCCTCCACCACCGACAGCCCACGGCCCCGAGCGGCCAGCAACGTGTCGGGGCTCCACTCGCGGCGGGGCGGGACGTCGGCCTCCCCTACGGCGTTGGTCACCACGACCTGGGCACGGCCCGCTGCGGCGCGGAGGTCCAGTCCGATCGGCATGGTGGTGCCCGATTCGACGGCGTTCGTCAGGAGTTCGCTGAGCACGACGGCCAAGTCCTGCAGGCCGGGGGTCGGATGGCCCACCGCCTCCATCTCCCCGATGGCTCGGCGCCGCACCTCGACCACCTCCGCGAGGTCCGGCTCCACCTCGACGACGAAGGTGACATCGCCGGGGGTCGGCGCCACGTCGTCGTCCTCGTCCACGCCACGACCTCAGTCGGCTCCCCGGGCCGCACCCGGGTCGCTGCTGGGGCTGTGGTTGGTGGCCTTCATCCGCACTCCTCCATCCGCGCCCGTCCATCCGCGCCCGTCGGCGAACGCATCCTCGGACGCGGCTCGGGACCAGTCTGCCGTCCCGAGGACGGCGAGGGTGCGATGTGGGTGTGGCGGCGGATCCTCGGAGCCGGTCGCGGCACTGCTGCCCGAATGGGACGGGCGAGCGCTGACCTGTCCATGTCGTCAGGCTGCCCGGCCACCCCGAGCGCGAAACCACACTCGTGAGGGCGAGGACCGCGTGCAGCTGGGTACCTCCCACCCCTACGGGGGAGGTCCCGCGTGCGGCTGGGTACCTCCCACCCCTACGGGGGAGGTATCGCCCCCGTCCTGTGGCTACCATCCCTCGCGATGCAGGTCGACATCGGGCGTGACGGCAAGACGTTGCAGGCCGCAGTGAGAGGCGAGGTCGACTCGCACAACTGCGGCGAGTTCGCGGCAGCTGTGCGGGATCCGATCGACGGCGGGGTCGACCGCGTGGAGATCGACCTCAGCGGATTGACCTTCATCGACTCCTCGGGCCTGAGCGAGTTGGTGAAGCTCCACAACGAGCTGCGCGAGCGCCACGGCGTCCTGGTGGTGCTCAACCCCACACCGACGGTTGAGCGGGTGCTCGAGATCACCGGTCTCGCAGAGCCCTTCGGCCTCGCGTGACCGGCATCGGTCCCGTCGAGCTGAGCCTCCCCGCCGAATCCAGAACGGTCCGGATCGCCCGCCTGGTGGCAGGGGCGATGGCCGACGAGGCCGGCTTCGACTTCGACGGGGTGGAGGATCTGCGCATCGGGGTGGGCGAGCTCTGCTTCGCCGTCCTCGAGGCCGGCGAACCGAAGGGCCAGCTCGAGGTGCGCCTCGTCCAGCTTGCCGACCGCATCGAGGTGTCCGGTCGCCTGGACCTCGCCCCCGACTCTGTCCGGCCGCCGGAGGAGAGCTCGCTCATGTCAACGCTGCTCGGCGCGGTGGTGGACGGGCACAGTGTCGAGGTCAGCGACGGGGCTGCGAGCTTCATGCTGCACAAGCTCCGGCCCCAGGAGACGTGACCGGAGCAGGTGCCTGAACGTGGCTGACGTCGGGCCCACCTTCGAGGAGTACCGGCGCACCGGCGACCGACGCCTCCGCAACAAGCTGATCGAAGCTCACATGGAGCTGGCCATCCAGATCGCCCGCCGGTTCGGCGACAGGGGCGAACCCGTCGACGACCTCGTCCAAGTGGCCCAGCTCGGCCTGCTGAAGGCGGTGGAGCGGTTCGATCCCGCCAAGGGATACAGGTTCTCCACCTTCGCCGAGCCCACCATCGCCGGGGAGGTGAAACGGCACTTCCGCGACCACACCTGGTCCGTGCGAGTGGGACGTAGGGCCCAGGAGCTGTCCCAGCAGGCCCGCAGGGTGGCCGAGGAGCTCAGCCAGCGACTGGGGCGCACCCCCCGGGTGGCCGAGATCGCCGCCGAGCTGAACGTCACCACCGACGAGGTGCTGGCCGCCCTCGACGCACGCAGCTCGTACCACGCCTCGTCCCTGGATGCCACCGACACCGAAGGGGGTGAGCCCCGCCGTGAGCGGTTGGGCGCCGAGGACATCCAGCTGGAGCGCGTGGCCGACCGGGTGGCGGTGGAGGAGTTCCTCGCCGGCCTGCCCGAGCGCGAGCGCGAGCTCATCCGGCTCCGCTTCGAGGAGAACCTCACGCAGAGCGAGATCGCCGCTCACCTGGGGATCAGCCAGATGCACGTGTCGCGGCTGCTGCGCCGCACGATCGGTCAGCTGCGCAACGTCGTCGACGTCGTCTGAGCGCCCCGGCGAGAGCTCGGGGCTCCGGACGCTGCCCTCAGAGCCACCCTGACGGGACCCTCAGATACCGCCGACGCTGACGTACATGGTCTCGAGGTACTCGTCGATGCCCTCGCGGCCACCTTCACGACCGATGCCTGAGCGTTTGACCCCACCGAAGGGGGCGGAGGGATCCGAGACCATGCCGCGGTTGATGCCGAGCATGCCCACCTCGAGGCTCTCGGTGAGTCGCAGGGCCCGCGCCAGGTCACGGGTGTAGGCGTAGGCGACCAAGCCGAGCGGAGTGTCGTTGGCCAGCCCCACGGCCTCGTCGTCCTCCGCGAAGGACACCACCGGCGCCACGGGGCCGAAGATCTCCGTGGTCAGCACCCCCGCTCCGGCGGGGACGTCGGCCAGGACAGTGGCTGCGTAGAAGTTGCCGCGCTCACCCACCCGGTGCCCACCGGCCACCGCGGTCGCACCTGCGGCCGTGGCCTGGTCCACGAGACCGCTCACCTTGTCCAGCGCCACCTCGTCGATGAGCGGCCCGATCTCCACACCGTCCTCGGTGCCGCGCCCCACACGCATGGCTCCCAAGCGGGTCGCCAACCGCTCGGTGAAGGACTCGACCACCCGGTCCGACACCAGGAAGCGGTTGGCGGCGGTGCACGCCTCGCCGATGTTGCGGGTCTTGGCGATCACGGCGCCCTGCACTGCGGCGTCCAGGTCGGCGTCCCCGAAGACCAGGAAGGGGGCGTTGCCGCCGAGCTCCATCGACACCCGGAGCACACCCTCGGCGGCCTGGGCCAGCAGCTTGCTCCCCGTTTCGGTGGAGCCGGTGAAGGAAAGCTTGCGGAGACGACCGTCGGCCAGGAGGGCGCCGACGACCTCTCCGGCGGCCGAGGTGGGCACCACGTTGCACACTCCGTCGGGCAGTCCGGCCTCGGAGAGGATGGCGGCCAGGGCAAGCATCGAGAGCGGCGTCTGCGACGCCGGCTTCACCACCATCGTGCAGCCGGCGGCGATGGCGGGTGCCACCTTGCGGGCCCCCATCGCCATGGGGAAGTTCCAGGGCGTCACGAAGAGGCACGGACCGACGGGCCGCCGGTGGACGATCCGGCGCGAAGCGCCGTCGGGCGGTACGCCGTAGCGCCCCTCGATGCGCACCGCCTCCCCCGCGAACCAGCGCAGGAACCCAGCCGAGTAGTTGACCTCGGCGGCGGACTGCTCGATGGGCTTGCCCATCTCCAGGGTCATGAGCAGCGCCAGGTCGTCGATGCGCTCGCGCACCAGCCGGTCGGCGACAGCCAGCACCTCGGCCCGGGCCTGGGGTGGTGTCGCCGCCCAATCCGCGGCAGCGTCGGAGGCGGAGGCGAGTGCGTCGAGCCCGTCGGTGGATCCGGCGTCGGCCACCTCGGTGAGGACCTCACCGGTGGCTGGGTCGACCACCTCGAAGGTGCCCCGAGCCCCACGACCCGATCCGTTGAACCGAAGTGCGGTGGGGACGGACGCCAGCACCGCTCGTTCCTGCGTCTCGGTCACGGCCATGGTGGCTCCTCCTTCCTGATCATCTCTGACGTGTCACCTGTGGGTCAGCCCGTGTCCTGGTGGCACCCGCCGACCGACGTGCGATGGGTGACGGCCCGTGAGGTGAGACCGGCGCCCAGGCGGAAGTGGGCCATGCTGCCCCGTCGACCGATGCAGCCCAGGCGCACCTGGGAGCCGTCGGGGGCGGTGGCGTCGGCGTCACTGGGCAGGGGTCGCCTGTCCACCTCCCCACCCTGCCATCTGGCCGCGGTCCCTGCGCCGGTCAGCGAGTGAGGACGGCCTGGGTCTGGGTGGTGCGGGTGACCAGCTTGCCGTCGGCGTTGGTGATGTCGGTCTGCACGACGATCGTCGTCCGGCCCACGTGCACAGGGGTGGCGACGACGCTCACCTCGCCCTCGGTGACGGCGCGCAGGAAGTTCGTCTTCGACTCGATGGTGGAGGTGCTGGCCCCCTCTGGGAGGTTGAAGAACGCGCACATGGCCCCCACCGAGTCGGCCAGGGACATCAGGTAGCCGCCGTGGAGAACGCCGCCGGCGGTGCAACGCTCGGCCGTCCACTCGCCATGGGCCTCGACACGACCGCCGTCGCCGGCGGACACGGTCAGCCCCAGCGCCTCGGTGAAGGGCATCGTGCTGTGGATGAACTGGGTCGGGTCCTGCTCGGCGCCCGACTCGGTCTGTGGTTGGCTGGACACGGCTCCGACCATACCGATGCCGGTCGGACGCGTTGCCATCGCCCGAGACGTTCAACGATGCTGTCGCCCGTCGAGACCACCGGCGAGCCCGACCACCCCACCGCCCCAGCCATCCCGTCCTGGGCGGCCGGGACGGTGGTCTTCGGCGCTGCCGCCGCCGTCCTGGTCCTGGAGATCCTGGCCGGGCGCCTGCTGGCGCCATACGTCGGGGTGACGCTGCAGACCTACACGGGCATCATCGGCACCGTCCTGGCCGGCATCGCCGCGGGGACGTGGTACGGCGGATACCTGGCCGACCGTGTCGACCCCCGGCGCCTGCTGGGCCCCCTGATCACGCTGGGCGGAGCGCTGTCGCTGGCCACCATCCCCCTCGTCCGCCTCTTCGGCGACCCCTTCGCCGGTGGCGGGATCGTGGCCATCGTCATCCTGTCGGCCGTCGGCTTCTTCGCCCCGGCGGCGGTGCTCAGCGCCGTTGCCCCCACCGTGGTCAAGCTGCGGCTCACCAGCCTCGTCCACACCGGATCCGTGGTGGGCCGGCTGTCGGCTCTGGGCACCTTGGGCGCCATCGCCGGCACGTTCGTCACGGGCTTCGTCCTGGTGTCGGCAGCACCCGTCTCGACGCTGATCACCGTGCTGGGCGTCGCGCTCGTCGTCGCCGGCATGGGCCTGTGGCTGTGGTTGTCGCGGCACTCCGGTTCACTGATGATCTGGGCCATCCTGGCCGCGGGGACCGGTCTGGGACTGAGCGTTGCCGTGGGCGTCCCCTGCCACGTCGAGACCGTCTACTACTGCGCCCGCATCGAGGTCGACGCCGACCGGCCCTCCGGCCGCCTGCTAGTGCTCGACGACCTGCGCCACAGCTACGTCGATCTGGAGGACCCCACCCACCTGGAGTTCCGCTACACCCAGCTCTTCGCGGCAGCCCTCGAGGTCGTACGTCCCGGAACCGCGGCCCTGGACGCCCTGCACCTAGGGGGCGGTGGCTTCACCATGCCGCGCCTGCTGGACGTCACCCGGCCCGGGACCTCGAGCCTGGTGCTCGAGGTCGATGCCGGAATCGTCGACCTCGCTACCGAGCGGCTGGGGTTGACGACGGACGCCTCGCTGCGGGTCGACGTCGGCGACGCCCGCCTGGGCGTGACCGCGCTCGGCGACGACAGCTTCGACGTGGTGTTCGGCGACGCCTTCGGCGGCCTGGCCGTCCCGTGGCACCTCACCACCCGCGAGGTGGTAACCGAGCTGGACCGGGTCCTGCGACCCGACGGCGCCTACATCGTGAACGTCATCGACCGTCCCGAGACCGCCTTCGTGCGGGCCGAGGCTGCCACCCTGGCCGACGTATTCGCCCATGTGGCGGTGCTGGCACCCCCCGCCGGGGCGATCGGCCGCGGCGGGTCGAACTTCGTCCTCGTCGCCTCCCAGGCGCCCTTGGACACCACCGCTCTGCGAACCGCGGCGCTGGGCGGTGCGCTGGACGAGGAGGTGATCACAGGGGTCGAGCTGGAGAGCTGGATCGGGTCGGCCCCGGTCCTGACCGACGACTTCGCCCCTGTCGACCAGCTACTGCTGCTTGGGTCCGCAGGAAGCGATGAGCGGTACCGATGAGCGGGGCCGGTCCGGGACCGCTACGCTGCTGCGACCGGCTGGCAGCCCCAGCCGAGTGCACAAACACGGGCGGCCGCACGATGCGGTCGGCCATTCTCTCGGTCTTCGGCTCTTCCACGTTCCGCTGCTCGAGCGAATGCGTCGTCTCGAGCGGCAGGTCCCGTCACGGATGGGCGCGGGGCGCCCGCCACGAAAGGAATGCTGGATGCCACAGGGCACCGTGAAGTTCTTCAACACCGAGAAGGGATACGGCTTCATCACCCGCGAAGACGGTGACGACGTGTTCGTCCACTACTCCAACATCGAGGGAACGGGCTACCGCTCCCTGACGGAGGGGCAGTCGGTGGAGTTCGAGATCGGGCCGGGCCGCAAGGGCCCCGAGGCGCTCAACGTTCGCCCCCTCTGAGCCGCTGGCCGCCGCCGGGGCGGCCGAACGAACCGAAGCGTGAGTGCTCGCGCCAAGGCGGTTGGGACATCGCCGGGCGGGGAAGAAGGCGCCATGATCGCCATGGAGGTGGCAGGGCTGCAGGTCGACCCCTCCGGAGCTGGCTCCATCCTCCTGCTTCGCGAGTTCGACGAACCCCGCCGCGTCCTACCCGTGATGATCGGTCCGCTGGAGGCCTTCTCCATCGCGGTGGGGCTGGGGGCGGCGGCGCCCCCGCGGCCCCTCACCCATGACCTGCTGGTCGACGTGCTGCAGGGCACGGGCACCGAGGTGCGCCGGGTCGATGTGACCGAGCTCCGGGACAGCACCTTCTTCGCCGAGATCGACCTCGTCGGGCCCGATGGCCACCGGCGGCTCTCGAGCCGACCGTCGGACGCCATCGCCCTGGCCGTCCGCCTGGCCGTTCCGGTCTTCGCCAGCGAGGAGGTGCTGGCCGAGGCCGGGGTGATCCTGGACGAGGAGGACGGGGACGGGACCGGCGATGGCGAAGGGGCGGACATCGAGGACGTCGTCGAGGACTTCCGCAGCTTCCTGGCCGACGTCGATCCGACCGACTTCGGCGGAGGCGACAGCCCCGATCCAGGAGCCGATCCCGGGTCGGGCCCGCCTGAGCGCTGACCGGCCCGCTGACCGGCCCGCTGACCGGCGAGCTGGCCGCCGAGCTGGCAACGTATCGCCCGTGCTCCGCTTGGCCGCTTCGCTCGTCGCCATAGGGATCCTCGCCGTCGGCTGTGGTGACGACGACAGCACCGAGGAGGGGACAGGCGGGACGACCGGAACCTCGACCACCGGAACGCCGACGACGGGCACGTCGACGACGGGCACGCCTGGCTCGGACAGACCGATCCCCGGCCCGTACCCGGTGGCCGAGCTGACGATCACCGTCGAGCATCCCGACACCGGATCGGCGATGTACCAGGTGATCTGCCTGGGGGACACGGCCACCGTCACCGGCGACGACGTGGGCATCGACGAGCAGCAGGCCTGCGCCGTGCTGGCCGACCCTGCCGTGGTGGCGCGGCTGGTGGATGGACCGCCCGACGATCAGATCTGCACCGAGATCTACGGTGGGCCCGACGTGGCCACGATCTCGGGCACCATCGACGACCGGACGGTCGACACCACGGTCGACCGCGCCAACGGGTGCGGCATCTCGGAGTGGGACGACCTGCTGGCCGGCTTCCTCCCCCCGGCCACCGGCGTCACCTCCTAGCCGCACCGGCCCTCCACAAGCACCCGTTCGACACGAGGCTCCACCGGCCGCGACGATGACCGGCCACACCATCGGGGAGGGTCCGGGACATGGACAGTGGGACGACAGGGCCGTTGGCGCCCTACCGGGCGATCGATCTCACCACGGACCGGGGCTGGATGTGCGGCCGCATCCTGGCCGACCTGGGGGCCGACGTCGTCAAGATCGAGCCTCCCGGCGGGGACGAGGGACGCCGCCGCGGTCGCACCGCCCGCGACTCGGGTGACCCGGAGGACTCCCTGACCTGGTGGTTCCAGAACCGGGGCAAGCGCTCGCTGGTCCTGGACCTGGAGACCACGGCCGGGCTTGAGCGGCTCTGCGACCTGGCCGCAGGAGCCGATGTGGTCGTGGAGTCCTTCGATCCGGGCTGGCTGGATGAACGGGGCATCGGCTTCGACGCCCTGGCCGCCCGACACCCGGGCCTGGTCGTGACCTCCATCTCCGCCTTCGGTCAGACCGGCCCCCTGTCCGGGCACCGCGCCACGGACCTGGTGCTGGCCGGCATGTCGGGGATGCTGTGGCTCACCGGGGACCCGGACCGGCCCCCGACCCGGGTCAGCGCCCCCCAGCTCTGGCGCCACGCCGGAGCCGAGGCGGCCGTCCACACGCTCGTGGCCCTCCACCACGCGGCGGTCACGGGCTGGGGCCAGCACGTCGACGTCTCCGCACAGCTGGCCGGCATCCGCACCCTCATGAACGCCACCGCCTTCCCCCTGCTGGAAGGGATCAATCTCCGCCGGATGGGCGGGTTCTCCGCCTACAGCCATGCCCGGTTCCGCATGGTGACGCCGTGCGCCGACGGCTACGTGACGATCCTCCCCATAGGGGGCCGGCTGGGCGGCACCATGATGCGCCACGTCTTCGACTGGGCGGACCGCGAGGTGGGGGTACCCGAGGCACTGCGCGACACCGACTTCGGCGAGATCGATTTCGCCGCCATCTCCGCCCGTCCTGACGGCGCTGCGTTCTTCGACGCCGTGAGCGACACCATCGGGCGCCTGTTCGCCCTGCACACCAAGGACGAGCTCTACAGCGCCGCCCTCGAGCACGGCCTGCTCCTGGCCCCTGTGAACACCGTCGCCGACCTCCGCGAGGACGAGCAGCTGGCCAGCCGCAGCTACTGGGAGGTGGTGGACCAGCCCGGGCACGGCCCCGTCACCCATCCCGGCCCCTGGGCCAGGCCGGGGCGGACGCCGCTGGTCAGGACCGCCCCGGCTCCGCGCATCGGCCAGCACACGGCCGAGGTGACCGCCGAACCGGCCCGCATCCCGGTCGTGGCTGCGCCGCCTCGGTCCGGGGCTTTGGGCTCCGCTCCCGAACCGGATCTCCCTCTGGCCGGGCTCAAGGTGTGGGACATGTCGTGGGTGGGCGTCGGGCCGATGACCGCCCGCTACCTGGCCGACTACGGGGCGACCGTCGTGCGGCTCGACTCCAGCAAGCGTCCCGATGTGCTGCGTCTGGGCGCGCCGTTCCGCAACGGCGAGCCGGGGCTGAACAACAGCCACTTCTACGCCGACTTCAACTGCTCCAAGCTGGGCGTCGGCCTCGACCTCGAACAGGAGCGGGGCAGGGACCTGGCTCGTCGCCTGGTTGCCTGGTCCGACGTGGTGATCGAGAGCTTCACCCCCAAGACCATGCAGGGCTGGGGCCTGGGCTACGAGGCGCTGGCCGAGATCAACCCCTCCCTGGTGATGCTCTCCACCTGCATGCAGGGACAGACCGGGCCCAGGGCCAACTACCGGGGATTCGGCAACCTCATGGCCTCCCTCGCCGGCTACTACGAGATCACCGGCTGGCCCGACCGCGACCCGGCCATGGTCTACGGCGCCTACACCGACTTCATCTGCCAGCGCTTCTGCGCCAGCGTGCTGCTGGCCGCCCTCGACCACTGCCGGCGCACCGGTGAGGGGCAGCACATCGACGTCGCCCAGTTCGAGGCGGCTCTGCAGTTCCTGGGACCGGAACTGCTGGACCTCGACGTCAACGGCCGGGTGGTCACCAGGGTCGGCAACCGCGACCTGGACATGGCGCCCCACGGGGTGTACCCGTGCCGGCCGGGCGCCGGCCCCGACGAGGCCTGGGTCACCATCGTGGTCGAGGACGACGACCAGTGGCGGGCGCTGCGGGTGGCGCTGGGTGAGCCACCCTGGGCCGGCGATACCGACCTGGACAACGTGGCCGGCCGCCAGGCCGCCGCCGTGGAGATCGACCAGCACCTGGCCGAGTGGACCTCGGTCCGCTCGGTCGACGAGGTGGTCGCCGTGCTGCAACCGGCGGTCGCCGCCGGGCCCGTTCACGACCAGTCGGCCCTGTACACCGATCCTCAGATCGTCCACCGCGGCTACTTCCAGGTGCTCGGGCACACCGTGATGGGCGAGGTCCCCTACAACGGCATGCAGGCCATCCTGTCGCGCACGCCGGCTCGCCTGTCCAAGGCCGCGCCGTGCGTGGGCGAGGACAGCTGGACCGTCCTCACCGAGATCCTCGGCATGGACCCCGACGAGGTGGCCGTCCTGATCGCCGACGAGGTCGTAGAGATGACCGGCTGATGCCGATCCGCTGCGGTCACTGCCAGGGGCACCACGCCAGCGCGGCCGAAGTGCGGGCCTGCCACGCCGGCCGTGGTCCCACCCCGGGCCACCAGCTGTCCCCCGGGCTGTCCCCCGAGCTGTTCCCCGGTGTGTCCCCCGGGCCGGACGGCTCCGGCGCCGACGCCGACGAGGGGCCCGAACGCATGGTGGCGGCACCCGTCGACGGGCGGGCCGCCGGCCCAGATGTCCTGGGCCGCACCCTGGTGGTCGCGGCCGGAGCCCCTGTCCCTGCTCCGTGGGCGCAGGCCGAGCGCGTTGTGGTCGACGACGCCGTGCTCGCCGATCCGCGACCCGTGGTCGAGCACCTGCAGCAGCTGTGGTCGAGCCGCCGCCGCTATGTCGTGGACCTGCGCACCGACCTGGCCCGGCCCCCCGAGGACCGGTTCGGCGGCGAGCTGTGGGACCTGGCACCGGGGTTCGACCACCTGGGCGAGCGACTGCATCACCTGGTGTGGGCGAGCTCGGCCCAGGTGGTCGCTGCCCTCGACGGCCCCGGGACCTGGGGTGACGGAGGGCCGCTGCACCCGGGCATCGGTGGGCTCGACGTCGTGCACTCGGTGTCCGTCGAGCACGGCTCGGTCGCCCCGCTGCGGACCGACCCCCCGGCCGAGGACCTGGCCCCCGACCAGTTGGCCGCCGTCGGCCATCGCGGCGGGCCCACCCGCATCGTGGCCCCGGCCGGATCGGGCAAGACCAGAGTGCTGACGGCCAGGGCCAGGCACCTGCTGAAGGACTGGGGGCTGCCGGCCTCCGCGGTGGCCCTGGTGGCGTTCAACGTCAGGGCCCGCAGAGAGATGGTGGAGCGCACCGCCGACCTGCCCGCCCTGCAGGTGCGGACGCTCAACGGCCTGGGCCTGGCCATCCTGCAGGGTCGGCCGCCCTTCGCCTTGCCCACGTCGGTAGCCGGCGGGGTGCGCACCATCGACGAGCGCCAGGTGCGCGCCATCCTGGGCGGGATCGTCGGGGAGGGGCGACGGCGCCGGGCCAACGTCGATCCCCTCGCCGTGTGGCTGGACGCGTTGCGGGCGGTGCGGCTCGAACTGCGCCATCCGCGCCGGGTGGAGGAAGCACTCGGCGACGTCGAGGACCTCGAGACGGTCCTGCGCCGCTACCGGGACGAGCTGGCCGGCAGGGGCCTGGTCGACTTCGACGAGCAGGTGGCTAGAGCAGTGGAGGTGCTGGCCCGAGATCCACTCACCCGCCGCCAGGCCCAGCGGGCCTGCCGGGTGCTGCTGGTGGACGAGTTCCAGGATCTCGCCCCTGCCCACCTGCTGCTCGTACGCCTCCTGGCGGCGCCACGCTTCGACGTGTTCGGCGTGGGCGACGACGATCAGACGATCTATGGGTTCACCGGCGCCTCCCCCGAGTGGCTGATCGACTACGACCGGTTCTTCCCCGGCGCGGCCAGCCACCCATTGCAGGTGAACTACCGCTGTCCCGAGCCGGTCGTCAGCGCCGCCGCCACGCTGCTGACCCACAACCGGCGACGGGTGCCCAAGGTGATGAGCGCCGCTGAGGGGCGCGGCGGGGCGGACGGCGACCTGCAGGTGTCGGTGGTGGACGATCCTGTGGCCCACACCACCGGGGCGGTGCTCGAGCTGCTGGCCGGCGGAGCCTCCAGGACCGATGTGGCCGTGCTGACCAGGGTGAACGTGTCACTGGTGCCCGTGCAGGTCTCGCTGCGGGCGGCAGGGGTGCCCACCGTCGCCGCCGTCGGTCCCGATCTGGTGACCCACAGCGGTGTGGCCGCCGCCCTGGCCTGGCTCCGGCTGGCCGATCGGCGCGGTCGCCTCAGCCCTGCCGACGTCGCCACCACGGCTCGCCGACCGGGCCGCGGTTGCTCGGCCACGCTCGTGGAGTGGATGGCCGAGCAGCGTTCGCCGGCCGACCTGCGGGCACTGGCCGGTCGCCTGCAACGCCAGCGCGATGCCGCCAAGGTCGAGGCCTACGCCGCCGACCTGGACGGGCTGGCCGCCGTCGTGGCCGGCGGAGCCGCCACCGCCACCGCACTCGAGTACGTGCGGGACGTCATCGGGCTGGGCCAGGCGCTCGATCAGCTCGACGGCTCGCGCCGCGGCGTGGCCACCCGCTCGCCCCACCGGGACGAGGTCGATGCCCTGGTGCAGCTCGCCCGCCTGCACCCCGAGCCGACCGGGTTCGAGGCGTGGCTGCGTGACGCGCTGGCCGATGATGCCGGCTCTGACGACGCCGTGCACCTGTCCACGGTCCACCGGGTGAAGGGCCAGGAGTGGCCCCATGTGGTGGTGCACGGCGCCGATGCCGGTGTCCTGCCCCACCGGCTGGCGGCCGACACGGAGGAGGAGCGGCGCGTGCTGCACGTCGCCATCACCCGTGCCTCGGTCTCCACCACCGTGGTCGCCCAGGCGGGCCACGGCTCGCCCTTCCTGGCGGAGCTGACCCAGCCGTGGACGGCCCCGCCGCCAGGGGAGGCGCGGCGGGGCCGTCAGGAGCCCGACCAGGGCTCCCCGGGACTCGTCAAGGCCGCCGCAGCCGGCACCCGCTCGGGAGACGGAACCGGCTCGGGTCCCGACCTCGCCGTGCGGGAGGGGTTGAGGGCCTGGCGGCGCGACCGGGCCGCCGCCGACGGCGTGCCCGCCTACGTCGTTTTCAGCGACCGGACCCTCGACGACATCTCGTCGCAGCTGCCCCGCTCGGCGGCACAGCTCGTGGCATGCCACGGCATCGGGCCGGCCAAGCTCGAGGCGTACGGGGACGAGATCCTGGCCGTGGTCGAGGACCTGGCCGCTGAAGACCGGCCTCCGCGGGCCAACAACCGGACAAGCAGGGGGAGCCCATGAGCGAGCTCGATCACACCGCCGTCGCCGAGGCCGTCGACCGGCGGTTCGACGACATCGTCGATCTGCGCCGCAGCCTGCACCAGATCCCCGAGGTCGCCCACCAGGAGATCCGCACGACCGACCTCATCCGCAACCGGATGTCCTCGCTGGGCCTCAGCGAGCGGCCGGCGGGCACCCCCACGGGCGCCGTGTTCACCCTCGACGGGTCGCAGCCCGGCCGGACCGTGCTTCTCAGGGCCGACATCGACGGGCTGCCGGTGGGCGAGGAGGTCGACGTGGAGTTCGCCTCCCGCGTCGACGGACACATGCACGCCTGCGGGCACGACGGCCACGCCGCCATGCTCATGGGAGTGGCCGAGGCCCTGGCCAGCAGAGCCGAGGACCTGCCCGGACGCTACGCCTTCCTCTTCCAGCCGGCCGAGGAAGGCGGCATGGGCGCCCGGCGCATGATCGAGGGCGGCGTACTGGACGGGCTCGGTGCCGACCGGGCTCTCGGCTGTCACCTGACGTCGGGGATGGTGCCGTCCGGACTGGTGGCCATGCGTCCCGGCATCCAGCTGGCCGACGGCCGCCTCCTGGACTTCCAGCTGCAGGGCACCGGGGGCCACGGCGCCCTCGCCACCAGGGAGGGGAACGTGATCCTGGCGGCGGCCGCCCTGGCCGGGTGCTTGGGCTCGGTGGCAGACGACCTGACCTTCCACGACGTGCCCTGCGTGTGCTCGGCGGGGACGATCCACGCTGGTACCGCTCCGAACGTGGTGCCCCGCACGGCCAGGCTCACCGGCACTCTCAGGACCTTCACCCCGGACCAGACCAGCGAGGCCCTGGCCAGGCTGGAGGAGGTGAGGGCCGGCCTGGCCGAGGAGTTCGCCGTGCAGGTCGACGTGACCGAGACGGCGCACCTGCCCGCGGTCGACAACGACGGCGCTTCCTTGGAGGTCCTCAGCCACGTCGCCGGCGCGGTGATCGGCCACGACCGGGTCGTGACGGCCATGCCGCCGGTCACCCCCAGCGACGACATGAGCGAGTTCCTGAACCGAATCCCGGGCTGCTACTTCTTCGTCGGTGCCACCCCCGAGGGAGGGTCGGGGGCGCACCACAGCCCCACCTTCCGGATCGACGAGGAGGCCCTGCGCACCGGCGCCCGAGTCATGGCCGCCGGCGCGGTCGCATTCGCGCGCGAGCAGCGACTCAGCGAGAGCTGATCTCCTCGACCATGGAGGCCAAGCGCTCCCCGTCGGCTGGGTGGCGGACGGGGATGCCGAACTCCACCCTGGCGCAGACCCCTTCGTACCGTCGCCAGATCCTCTCGGCGATCTCGTCGTAGGTGCCGACGACGGCGATGGTGTCGACCATCTCGTCGCTCACCAGACCCTCCATCTCGTCCCAGCGCTGCTGGCGTGACAGGACCGACAGCTCCTCGGCGGTGTCGGACCAGCCGTGCAGGTCGAACAGGGCTCTGTAGGTGCGGGTCGAGGCGTAGAACGCGATGCGGGCCCGGACGTCGGCCATGCGCTGTTCCACGGTCGCCTGATCCGGTCCGGTGGCGATCAACGGGCTCGCGCACACCTCGACGGTGCCCGGAACACGACCGGCGTCGGTCGTGCCGGCCTCGATGGCCGGGCACAGCACGTCGGTCAGGTACCGGCGGGTGAGTATGGGATGCGGGCGCACGCCGTCGGCCACCCGGCCCCCCACCCTGGCCATGTGCGGGTTGACCGCAGCGATGTGGATCGGTATCTCGGGATGCTCGATGGGGCCGGGATCGAAGAGCGGGTTCATCAAGGTGAGCCGGTAGTGGTGGCCGTCGAACTCCAGCGGCTGCCCCTCCTGCCAGCACCGCCACACCGCTCGCACGGCCGCGACGTACTCGGCCAGCCACGGTCCCGGCGCCGACCAGCTCAGGCCGTAGCGTCGCTCGATGTGGCCCTTCACCTGCGTACCCAGGCCGAGGACGAACCTGCCCTTGCTGGCACGCTGCATGGTCCAGGCGGTCATGGCCACCACGGTCGGGCTGCGCGGGAAGGCGATGGCGACCGCGGTGGTGAGGTCGATCCGCTCGGTCCGAGCGGCGGCCAGGGCCATGACCACGAAGGGATCCTCCTTGGTCTCGGTGAGGCAGAGGCCGTCGTAGCCCAAGGCCTCGACCTGGGCCGCGGCCTCGGGAACCCCGGCCACGTCGAGCCGCTCCCCAGAGGACCTGATGCCGGGATCGACCTTGCCCAGCGGCAGCTGCGTCTCGACCTTCATCGGCACCGCCATCCCTCCTCGCTGCGCGTGTCGGCCCCGACCATGGCACGCTGCGCCGGAAGGCACGAGCCGTGACCCCTTCGGTGCCGCCGATCTTCGACGCCCACTTCCACATCGTCGACGCTGCCTTCCCGCTTGTCCCCAACGACGGCTACGTACCCGATCCGTTCTCCGTCGAGGATTACCGGCGCGCTACCACGGGCTTGGGAGTGATGGGCGGAGCCGTGGTGTCCGGCTCCTTCCAGGCCTTCGACCAGGCATACCTGGAGGCGGCCCTGGCCCGCCTCGGGCCCGGCTTCGTAGGGGTGACCCAGCTCCCACCGTCGGTCAGCAACGCCGAGATCGGGGCCCTGGACTCGATCGGCGTGCGGGCCGTTCGCTTCAACCTGGTTCGGGGCGGATCCGCCAGCGTGGCGTCCCTGGCCCGGTTGGGAAGGCGAGTCCACGAGGTGGCCGGTTGGCACGTCGAGGTGTACGCCGACGGTCGCCATCTGCCGGCGCTGGCCCCGCACCTGCGGGGCCTGCCCCTGGTCGGCCTCGATCACATGGGCCTGTCCGGCGCAGGGCTCGACCACGTGCTCGACCATCTGGACGGCGGCGGGTTCGTCAAGGCCAGCGGCTTCGGCCGAACCGCCGACGACCTCGACGTCGCCGGCGCGTTGGCACGGATGGTCGCGGTGAACCCTGCCGGGGTGGTGTTCGGCAGCGACCTGCCCTCCACCAGGGCGCCCCGCCCGTTCGCCCGCTCCGACGTGGAGCTGGTCACGGCCTGCCTGGGCGAGGACGCTGCCGCCCGGGTCCTGGGCGTCAACGCCGTGGCCATCTACCGGCCCTGAGGGACCTCCCCCGTGACCCCGAGCCGGCTTCGCCGAGGAGGGCTTCCACCTCGGCGGCCCATCGGAGCTGGCGCGCCAGGCTGGTGGTGCCGAATCCGGGGACAGCAACGGCGGTGATGCCCAACGGGCTGGCCGTGGCCGCCACCGCGGAGGGCGTGGGATCGTCGAGGATCAGGTCGTCGAGGGCGGCGGAGGGGACCAGGGCCGTCGCCGCCTGCATCCCTCCGGCCACCAGGGCGCGGCGGATGGCGACGACTTCGGCGGATCCCAGGCCCCACCGCTCCCGCACTGCGGCGGCGGTGTTGATGGAGGCGTAGACGGCCACGTGCAGCAGGGACGCTTCGGCCACGCCGGCGTGGCGCACCAGCGGGGCCCAGATCAGCTCCGGCCGGCGGCCCTCCTCGGCCGCCGCCGCTCTGACCACGGCCACGGACCGCTCCAGGTCGCTGCCGGGGATCGCCCACAACAGGACGCGCTCGGCGCACGCCCCGGCGGCGGCCAGCATCCTGTCGCCGCGCCCGGCGACCAGGACGGTCACCTCGGCCAGTACCGGTTCGAGGGTGCGTCCCGACGTCGGATCGAGCGGGGCCCCGGCGGCCACCGCCCGCAACAGGGCGACCAGTTCGCGCACCCTGTCGGCAGCCGGGCGGCGATCGACGCCCGCCGCTGCTGTCAGCTCCGATCCCCCGGCGGCCACGCCACAGAAGACCCGCCCGGGCGCCAGCTCCTGCAAGGTGGCCAGGGCCGAGGCGGTGTGGAAGGGGTGACGCATGAAGGGGTTGGTCATGGCCGGACCGATGTCGATGCGCGTCGTGCGCTCGGCCACCTTGGCCAGCAGCATCCACACGTCGCGCCACCAGAAGGCGTCGGCCAAGCCGATCCAGCCCGCGCCGTGGTCCTCGGCGGTGCGGGCCAGCTCCACGGCGGCGCCGACATCGGGGTTGGGAAGGTGCCCGATCACCCCGCTCACGCAACCGCTCCCAGGTGGCGCCGCATGGCCTCGAAGGCCAGCCCGGCGGCCTCCACAGCGGCGTGCAGGTCCTCCTGCACGATGGCCAGGCCGACGCTGGCGGGGCTGTGCTCGCCTACGAGGGCGGCCAACCGACGGCCCACCTCGTCGGGGTCGCCCACCAGCATCAGCCTGTCCAGCACCTCGTCGTCCACGATCCGCCGGGCCGGGCCCGGGTCCCCGCCGCGCAGGGCCACCGCCGCGGCCTGCACCCGTGCGTCGTCGACACCCACAGCGAGCCGGACCGAGCTCGGGGCATCGGCAAGAGACCAGATCATCTCCGGTCGATGGCGCTCGACGGCCTCGTCGCTCATGGCCGCACTGGGGTACAACGCCACCGCCACGTCACGCCGCGAGCGCACCCAGGTCAGGACCTCGCCGAAGCGGAAGGGAGGCATCCCGGCCACGAAGGCTCCGTCGGCCACCTCCGAGGCGAGACGGTTCAGGTGCTCGCCCCGGGCGCCGACGAACACCGGCATGGGCACACCCACCTGCGCCTCGCTGACCGCGATGTCCGTCGGGCGGTACGCGCCGGTCTCCTGTCCCCGGGCCACGGCCCGCACGGTCTCCACGAAGTCGCGCACGGCCGCGAGCGGTCGCTGCGGTCGCAGCCCGAACGGGCCCAGGGACATCTGTCCGCCGGCTCCCACGCCGAGCACCGCCCGACCACCGCTGAGCTCGTGCACGGTGAGCATGGTGCTGGCCGCCAGCGCCGGGTGCCGGACGTAGGGGTTGGTCACCGCCACACCCAGCCGGATGCGCTCTGTCACACCGGCTGCCGCGGCCAGCACGGCGAACGGCTCACGGGCCGGCCCCTCGTCGCCCAGCCACAGCTCCGCCATGCCGGCCGCCTCGACATGGGCGGCGACCTCGACCAGGTACGGGGCGGGCCGGTCCGGGAACATCCACACGCCGGTGGCCGGGCTGTGGCCACCCGCGCTCATCGGTGGCGGGGGCACCTACGATCGGAGCCATGACCTGGATCCGAACCGTGCCGTGGGAGGACGCCGAGGGTCTGCTGCGCGACGCCTACGACTGGCAGGCGGCGTCGCTGGGAGAACCGGCGGAGTTCACCCGACTGGGCAGCCTCTACCCCGAGATCACCGAGGAGCGGCTGCGCCTGTACCGCGCCGTGGAGGGATGCCGCAGCCACCTGCTGCCGACCGAGCGCCAGGCGGCCGCGCTGGTGGCCTCGAGGCTCAACGGGACTGCGCACTGCGCATCGGGTCTCGTCCTGAAGCTCAGGTCGCTGGGCATGACCCCGCAGGTGCTCGCCGCCCTCGAGGCCGACCCCTCCGGTCCCCGGACCGGCGATGCGCGCCTCGATGCCATCTGCCGTCACGCCGCCAAGCTGACCACCGAGCCGGCGGCCATGGCCGAGGCGGACCTGGACGAGCTGAGGTCGCACGGCCTCGACGACCTGGACCTGCTCGACCTGAACAACGTCGTCGCCTACTACAACTACATCAACCGCGTGGTCATGGGTCTGGGGCTGCGATCGGTGATGACCACCACCGACGAGGCGGTGCGAGCCCTTCCCGGCGCTCCCTGAGATCACGTCAGCTGGGGGATGACGTCGCTGACCAGCGCCTGCACGGTGCGCGCCGAGGTGACGTCGTCCTGGCCGGGCAGGATCGAGAGGTCGCCAACCCCCAGCTCCTGGTAGCGGGCCAGGGCGTCCACCAGGCGATCGGCCGAACCGATCACGGCATGCCAGTCGACCTGCTGGCCGCGCACGGTGTGGCTGCCCAGCTCCATGCGGACGCGGTGGGCGAGCACGGTCCCGCCCGCGTCGAAGAACCGTGCTGCGGTCGGGGCGAGCTCCTCGGGGGTGGCTCGCGACGCCTGGTAGGGCAGGCCTCGCCTCACGGCCCGGTCCATGGTGGCCTGCCCGCCGGCCAGCCAGAGCGGAACGGGACCGTCGTCGGGCATGCCCGGCGACAGCGCGGGGTCGACCAGGGATTCGGACAACGTGTCGATCAGGGACTCGAAGCGGGCTCCCCGCCCCTCGTAAGGCACCCCCCGCGCCTGCAGCTCGCGCGCCCAGAACCCGGCCGCCACCACCAGCACGAACCCACCGCCGGCCACCCGCGCCAGCGTGTTGGCCTGCTTGGCCAACCACGCAGGGTCCCTGATGGTCAGCACGGCGGCGCCCAGGCCCACCCGCGCCGAAGGGAGGCGACCGGCCAGCCACGACAACTCGACCACGCTCTCCATCCCCCCGGCCCAGCCGGGGAAGTCGAGGTTGGCCAGGTAGCCGTCCCCCAGCCACAGGGTGTCGATGCCCCCGGCCACGGCCTGCTCTGCTACCTGCTCCACTGACCGGCGCGAGGTGCCGAACGGGGATACGCCGACCCTCATGGCTGCATCCTGGCACGCTCCCGGAGCCTGCAGCGCGGCGCCATGGAGCTCAGCCGGTGCCGGCCGTGCGCCGTAGCCGGTGCCGGCGGGTCCACACGAAGCGGGCCACGAGCAGCACGACGACGGCCACCAGGGCGATGTCGAACCAGTCCGAGTAGCGCTCGAGGTCCCGCCACTGGCTGCCCAGCGCCCACCCGGCTCCGATGAGGGCCCCGTTCCAGGCCAGGCTGCCCAGGGTGGTGAAGAGCAGGAACTGCCCCAGGTCCATGCGGGCGGCACCGGCGGGCAGGGAGATGAGGCTGCGGACGCCGGGGATCAACCGGCCGAAGAGCACCGCACCGCGGCCGTGGTCGGCGAACCACGACCAGGCCCGATCCAGGTCCTCCTCGCTGACCAGCGGGATCTTCGCCGCCCAGCGATCGAGGCGCTGGCGGCCGATGGCTGCCGCCAACCAGTAGAAGACCAGCGCCCCCACAACCGAGCCGACGGTGGCTGCGGCGACGGCACCGACGGCGCTGAGGGACCCTTCGCTCACGAGGTAGCCGGCCAGGGGCAGCACGACCTCGCTGGGGATGGGAGGGACGAAGGTCTCGAGCAGGGTCAACAGCGCCACCCCGGGGGCGCCCATGGTCGCCATCACGTCCGCTACCCAGCCGGTGAGGCCCGAGAGCTCGGAGACGTCGGCAGCGGCGATGGGCACTCGCGCACAGGTTAGGAGTCAGCTGTGCCCCGGCATCATCGCGTCGTGGTTGCGAGGCGGGATCTCCTGAGCGGCCGCTCCGATGTATCGGTCCGGGGGCGGACGGGCTCGGGTCCCGTGAACAGCGCCGCGTGTAGCTTTCGCATCTTCGACAGGGGGCACGCCGTGCGGATCTTCCTGAGCTATCGGCGTGACGACTCGGCCGCACACGCCGGTCGGCTGTACGACGGCCTGGTGGCGCGGTTCGGGGCCCGCAACGTATTCCAGGACGTGACCGCCATCGAGCCGGGGGCCGACTTCGTCATGCGGTTGGAGGAGGCGCTGGCCTCGGCTGACGCCGCCCTGGTCCTCATCGGTCCGCGATGGCTCGACGCCGCCGGGCCCGATGGCTCCCGCCGCCTCGACGAGCCCGACGACTACGTGCGGCGTGAGGTCGCCGCCGCGCTCGGTGCCGGCAGGCGGGTAGTGCCCGTGCTGGTGGGCGGGGCGGCCATGCCCGCGCCGGCCGAGCTTCCCGACGACCTTCGAGGTCTCGCCCAGCGGCAGGGAGTCGTCCTGTCCGACGCCAGCTGGCGCGAGGATGTCGCTGCCCTGGTGCGCCGGCTGGAGGGAGAGCAGACGGTCGAGGATCGTCGCCGGCGCTGGCCGGTGGCGCTCGCTGCGCTGGTGGCCGTGGCTGGGGTGGGAGTGGCGGCATGGCTCGTGCTGCGCGACAACGAGCCCGCCGTCGAAACGACCGGAACGGCGGTGCCGACCAGCGAGGCGAACGGGGAGCTCCCTGCCTGTGTACGGCCCGACGACTCCTGGGAGCAAATCGAGGTCGTAGCGGGTGAGTCGGTCACCCTGGAGGGCGAGCCGACCCTGACGGTCACGTTGGCTGGCGCCTCCTATCTGCAGACCGACGACGGGTGGCTGGTCGTGGTGGAGACCGCGATGCATAACGACGACTCCGTCGACAGCCCCTACGAAGGCGTCCACGAGCACGGCTACTGGTTCTACGAGTCGTTGGTCATCGACGGCCTGCCCCAGGGCGACAAGTCCTGCTTCTCGATCGTCGCCGGCGACCTGGTGGTGAAGCCCGGGCAGCGCGACCTGGCCCACGTCGGCTTCCTGATCGCCGACGACCCGCAGGGGTCGCCGATGCTGCTCCAGCTCGGAGGTCAGAGAGGCATGCAGGTCAGCGCTGCGGTCTGATTCGCCCCCAGAGGGCCCGACGGTCAGCTCGTCTCCGGCGCGCCGTTGTGGCGGTGCCAGTCGCGCAGCAGGCGATCGTGGTGGCTCGAGGAGGCACCGCCCTTGCTCCGCACGTAGGGCTGCCAGCGCGGAGGGGCGGACGCCGTCGGCGTGTCGCCCATGATCGTGACGCGCTGGATGATCCGTTCCCCCTCGAAGTCGTTGAGGACGTAGTGCTGGGTGCTGCGGTTGTCCCACATGGCCACCGTGCCCGCCGTCCACTGGTAGCGCACCGTGAAGCGGGGCTCGTGAACCCAGGCGCACAGGTACCCCAGGAGCAGGTCGCTCTCGCTGCGGTTGAGCTCCACGATGCGTCTGGTGAAGTGCTCGTTGACGTACAGGGCGCGGCGACCGGAGACGGGGTGGACCCGCACCACCGGGTGAACCGCCATGGCCTCTGGCTGTCCATGGGGCTCGGCGTTGTGCAGCGCGCTGAGCCCGTCACACAGGTCACGCAGGGGGGCCGACAGCTCGTCGTAGGCCTGGCACAGGTTGGTCCACAGCGTGTCCCCGCCGACGGGTGGGCACGTGAGCATGCGCAGGATTGACATCACCGCCGGCTCGGCCATGAAGGTGAGGTCGGTGTGCCACTCGTCGGCCACTCCCCCTCTGCTGGCCGCCAGCTCGAACACCTCGGGATGGTCGGTGAACGGGTTGGCCAGGTTGGGATGGCCGGCCAGGGGCCCGAAGTGCCGCCCGAGGGCGACGTGCTGTTCGAGGGCCATCTCCTGGTCGGGGAAGAAGAGGACCATGTGCTCGACGAGCAGGTCCGACAGCACAGCGGCGTCCGCCGCGGTGGCATGGGCCAGGGACAGGCCACGCACCTCGGCCCCGAGCGCCCCGGCCAGCCGGGTCACGTCCAGATCCGTGATCGTCGACACGGCCGCCTTCCCTTCTCCGGTGAACGCCGATGCGGGCCGTGGGGCCGGCACCGTCACTCAGCTGGTTCGTCCGCCGTGATGCCCCGAGCGTAGAGGTCGTCGATGGCCTGCTGGTCGAGTCCGGCCTCGGCCAGGACCTCGCGGTTGTGCTCGGCGAACACCGGAGACGGCCTGGACATGCGGGCAGGGGTGCGGGCCAGGTGCCACGGCCACGTCGTGGTCGGGTACACACCCACCACCGGGAACTCCACGTCGGTGTACGCACCCCTCTGATGCAGGTGCGGGTCGGCCAGGATCTGCCAGTTGGCCAGCACGGGCGCAGCCGACACCCCCCGGCGCTGCAGCTCCCAGGCCACCTCGTACTGCTCGAGGCCCGACGTCCACGCGGCAATGGCCTCGTCCAGCTCGTCGTGGCGGGCCTGGCGGCCCTCGAGGGTGGCGAGATCTCCCTCGGTCGCCAGGTCCTCCCGCCCCACGGCGCTGGCCAGGGCGGGCCAGTCGTCGTCGTCCTGCACGGTGACGGCCACCCAGAAGTCGGTCCCGGCGCACGGGTAGACGCCCTGCGGCGCGAAGCGCGGGTCGCGGTTGCCGCCGGGCCGGCGCACCTCCCCGGTGGCCTGGTAGCCCAGCAGGGCCTCGCAGCAGAAGGCGGCACCGCACTCGTTGAGCGCCATCTCTATCCACTGCCCCTCGCCGGTCCTGCGCCGGTGCTCCAGCGCCGCCATCACCGATACCGCGCCGTGGATGCCGCTGACCGGATCGGCGTAGTAGAGGGTGGTACGCGACATCTGGCCGTCTGGGTAGCCGGTGATGGACGTGAGCCCCGACGTCGTCTCGATGTTGGAGCCGTAGGCCACCCAGTCGCGGCGCGGCCCCGAGGCCCCGTACCCCGACATCGACACCATGATCAAGCGAGGGTTGACCTGGCGCAGGACCTCCCAGCCGAGGTCGAGGTTGGGCATGACCCTGGCGCTGTTGTTCTCGATCAGCACGTCGCAGTCTCGTACCAGGTCGCAGAACACCTCCCGGCCCGCCGGCTGGGACAGGTCGATGACCACATCGCGCTTGTTGCGGTTCATCTCGTTGAAGTACATGGCCCGGTTGTGGCCCTGGCGCTGCAGGTCCTGCGTGGGACCGGGCCAGAACAGGGCTCGGGTGGCAGGCCGGGTGGCCCACTCGACCTTGATCACGTCTGCGCCCAGGTCGGCCAGATGACGGCCGCAAGCCGGCCCCGCCCAGTTGTTGGTCACCTCCACCACCCGCATCCCGGCCAGCGGCGGTCCGTCCGTCGCTACCGATGCCGTCCGCGCCGGGAGGGGCCCGCGCTCGGACAGCGAGGCCCGTACCTCGGCCGTGTGCTCACCCGGCGCCGGTGCCGGCCCGCCACGGCGTGCGGCGGTGGCCGACAGGTGGAACGGCTGACCGGGGAAGGTCATCCCGCCTCCCGCAGCCGGCCCGTCCCCGGCATCAGGGTCGTGCTCCCACCACGACCGCGCCTCGAGCTGGGGGTCGGCGCTGACACCGGCAGCGTCGAGCACCGGGGTGACGGGCACCCTCAGCTCCTGGGCGCGGGCCACGATCTCCTCCACCGGCTTGTCCTTGGCCCACTCGGCGGCCAGCGCGAAGACCCGGGGGATGTTCTCGATCCACAACGGAATGCTGGCGGTGAGGTTCTCCTCCATCATCTCGTACTGCTCGATGAGCACGAACAGGTTGTCCTGGGGCACGAGGCGCATGAAGTAGACCCAGCCGTCGGAGGCCTCGACCAGCTCCCGCTCGACGCGCGGCAACGGCACACCGCACGCTGCCCAGGAGGACACGAGCCAGGCATGAGCCGACAGCACCGCCTCGAGCTCGCTCACCTCGATGGCCTGGCCGAAGCCGCTGCGCCTCCGCTCGTACATGCCCACCAGCGCGGCGAAGGCCCCGTGGACGCCACCGTGGAGGCAGGCCTGACTTCCTGGCAGCCACACCGGTTCCCTGTCCGGGTACCCCGTGAAGTAGTGGTAGCCGCCCATGGCCCACACACCGATGTCGCTCTCTCGCCAGTCGGCGTACGGACCGGTGCGACCGAACGGTGCCAGGTCGACCTCCACCAGGTGCTCGGGATGGGCTCCGACGGCCGCCGTCTGCCACGGCGAGGTTCCGTCCACCAGCAGCACGTCGGCCGACCACAGCAGGTCGGCCAGCAAGGCCCTGGCGTCGCCGGCGTCGTCGGGCACGACCGACCGCTTGCCGCCCGAGAGGTGCTCGAACATGACCCCGCCGCTGGACCCGGGGCGGTTGGGCGGGCGCCGGCGCAGCGGGGAACCGCCCGGCGGCTCCACCATCACCACCTCCGCGCCCAGGTCGGCCAGGAGCTTGCCCGCGTAAGCCCCGCTCACACCCGACGTCAGGTCGACGACGCTCACCCCGGCCAGGGCAGCCGCAGTGTCGTCCAGGTCAGGCGAGGCCATCTCTTCGTCTCCTCGGTCAGTTCGTCGGTCAGTTCGGCACCGGCGGAGGCGAGCACGTCCGCGGACAGCACCCCCCAGGCCGTAGGACGCACCGGTGGCGAGGGGGCTAGAAGTTCAGCTTGAGACCGGGGCGCGGCCACTCGGTGGCGTAGAGGACACCCTTGCCGGACGACGTGATGTAGGCGGTGCGCAGGTCCTCGCCACCGAAGCAGATGTTGGTCACCAGCACGTCGTCGGGTACGGGCACGAAGTCGACCAGCTCGCCGTCGGGGCTGACCACGCTGACCCCGCCGTTCAGGATGGTGGCCACGCACACGTTCCCGGCCGAGTCGACGGCCAGGGAGTCCAGGAACTGGAAGCCCTCGAATCCGTGGAGCAGGTTGGCGCCGCCGGACCCGAAGAAGGTCTCGCCCCCCTCGATCTGGCCGGGGCCGCGCACGTTCCACCACCACAGTCGACCGACGAGCGTCTCGGCCACGTACAGGCGGTCGCCGTCTGGCGACAGGCCGCATCCGTTGGGGTGGTCCATGCGAGCGGCGATCTGGGTGACGGAGGACCCGTCGGTCTGCGCATAGAAGACGCGGCCGCGGTCGACCGTGTCGGTGTCGCTGTGGCCCTTGCCCAGGTCGGTGAAGTAGAAGCCGCCGGCGGTGTCGAAGACGAGGTCGTTGGGGCCGCGCAGCGGCGCCCCGTCGCAGCTGTCGTAGAGGGTCTCGACCTCCCCGGTGTCGAGGTCGACACGCTGGATCCGGCCGCCGATGTAGTCATCGGGCTTGTCGCCGGGTATGAGGAAGCCCTCGAGGGTGCTCCAGGTGAAGCCGCCGTTGTTGCAGATGTACACCTTCCCGTCGGGGCCGATGGCGGCGCCATTGGGGCCGCCACCGCACTCGGCGACGACCGAGACGTCACCGTCGGCCGACACCCTGGTCAGCGTTCCGCGCTGGATCTCCACGAGCACGACGCTTCCGTCGTCCATGGCAATCGGCCCCTCAGGGAACCCCAGCCCCGTCGCAACCACACGTAGATCGGCCACCTCTGTCTCCCTTCGCCTTTGCTCGTCGCTCTAGAAAAGGTCCCAGTACGAATCTCTGGCCCGCATCTGCTCGGCCGACTCCTCCAGGATCAAGCGCCCACTGCGCATCACGTAGGCCCGGTCGAGGATGCGCATGGCCTGGCCCACGTTCTGTTCCAGGAGGAGCACGGACAGGTCCTCGGTGCGGGCCAGGCGGGCCACGGTGTCGAAGATCTGCTCGACGACGATGGGCGCCAAACCGAGCGACGGCTCGTCGAGCATCAGCAGCTTCGGTGCGCTCATCAGAGCCAGGCCCAGGCTGAGCATCCGCTGCTGGCCACCCGACATCGTGCCCGCTCGCTGGTGGCTGCGCTCGCGCAGCACCGGGAACAGCTCGTAGACCTCCTCCAGCCGCCGGCTGCGGACCTTCTCGTCGCGCTCCTTGCCGGCGCCCAGCAGCAGGTTGTCGAGCACGGTGAGGTCGCCGAAGACGAAACGCTCCGAGGGGATCATGGCCATGCCGTCCCTCACGCGGTGCGACGACGAGATGCCGGTGACATTGCGGTCCCGGTAGTGGATCGCGCCCTGCTGGGCGGGCAGCAGCCCGAGGATGGAGCGGATGGTGGTGCTCTTGCCGCTCCCGTTGTGGCCCAGCAGGGCCACGATCTCGCCCCGACCGACCCTGAGGCTCACGTCGAACACGACCTGCTTGCGCCCGTAGCCCGTGTAGAGGCCCTCGACCACGAGCGCGTCGGGGCTCTCGCCGTTGCCGCTGATGGCACTGGTGACGAGGCCCTCAGCTTGCTCCACGGTTCACCCCCCGCCTCCGGTCACGCTCGACGTACCGAAGTACGCCTCCGCCAGCCGCTCCGAGCTGGTGAGCTCGGCGATCGTCCCTTGGGCGGTGATGGTGCCCAGCTCCATGAAGTAGGTGTGGTCGGCGAGTCGACCCACGACGTGCAGGTTGTGCTCGACGATGCACACCGTGCGCCCTTGGTGCTTGACCGCCTCCACGAGGTCCAACATGGTGTCGACCCACTTCGTGTCGATGCCGGACGCGGGCTCGTCCAGCAACAGCACATCGGCATCGGTGACCAACACACGGGCCAGCGCCACCAGCTTCGACTGCCCGAACGACAGCGCCCCGCCGGGTACGTGGGCGAAGTCGGCCATGCCGACGAACCGCAGCCGCTCCATGGCCAGCTCCCTGGTGTGCCGTTCGTCGGCGTCGGAGCGGCGCGGCGCGAAGAAGAGCTTGCCGATGTGCTCGCCGGTCTGGCCCTGCACCCCCAGCATCACGTTCTGCAGGCACGAGAGCCTCGGGATGATGCGCACGTCCTGGAACGACCGCACCAGACCCAGCCTGGCCACGTGCTCGGGCGACGTGCCCACCAGCTCTGTGCCGTTCAGCTTCACCGAGCCGGCGTCGGGCCGGATGAAGCCGGTGAGCAGGTTGAAGACCGTCGTCTTGCCCGCGCCGTTGGGCCCCACCAGCGCCGTGATGGTGCCTCGGTGGAGGTCCATGTCGAGCTCCTGGGCGGCGACGATGCCTCCGAACCGCTTGGACAGCCCTCGCACCTCCAACACGACGGGGGCCTCGTGCCATTCGCGCTCCCGGGTCTCTTCCGATCCCTCGGCGCCGACCCGCAGCGTGGCCGGGTCGATGTCGGGGACCCACCCCTCGGCGTCCATCTCCGCCCTGGCGGCAGCACCCCGCTCGCCCCGCAACCACCGCCAGATGGAGAACCCCTCGGGCAGGATCCCCTGGGGCCGCAGCATCATCAGGACCACCAGCAGGAGGCCGTAGATGATGAGCTGGATCAGGCTGGCGTCGCGGGCGTCGAGGTCGATGAACGGCTGCCGTTCCAGGAGGGGCTCGGTGAGGACCACGACGATTGCACCCAGCACGGATCCCATGAGGTTGGCGATGCCACCGAAGATGACGATGGCGAAGATCTTGAGCGAGGTGTCGAAGCTGTAGACGCCGGGCGTGGCCAGCTGCAGGTAGCCCGAGTACAGCCCACCGGCAAGGCCCGCCATGGCCGATGTCACGGCGAACACGCTGACCTTGTAGGCGAAGACGTTCTTGCCCAGCGAGCGGGTGGCGTCGGGGTCCTCGCGCAAGCCCTTGAGCACCCGGCCATAGGCCGACTCCCCCATGCGCCGGCACAGGAGGTAGATGATCACAGCCACCACCAGCAGGGGCAGGATCCAGTCGCGGGGCTCGGCCAGCTGGTAACCGAAGATCTCCGCCTGGGGGATGCCGATGAGGCCGTAGGTACCGCCCAGCACGGGGAACGTGGTGAAGATGCCGATCGTCACCAGTGACACGGCCAGGGTCAGCAGGATGAGGAACTCGACGGACAACCGCAGCGCCGGTAGGGCCACCACCGTGCCCACGATCATGGCGACCAGGGCACCGAGCAACACGGCGGGGAGGTAGTTCCAGCCGTGCTCGACGACGAGGAAGCCCATGGCGTAGCCGCCGATCGCCCCGAAGGCGGCGTGAGCCACCGATACCTGCCCCGCGTAGCCGAGCAGCAGGTTCAACGACACTGCGAAGACGACGAATATGAGGACCTGGTCGAAGTAGTTCATCCAGATCTCCACGGAGCCCCCTTCAGACCTTCTCGCGCGCCAACTGGGGGAACATGCTGAGGATCACCCGACGCGGCTCGAAGGCGAGCACCACCAGGTAGACGAGCAGCACCACGAACACCGCCGTCTGCGTCCAGCGCACCGACAGCCAGATCGAGGTGTACTGCTCCAGCAGAGCCACCGCCACGCCGGTCAGGAAGACCCGGATGGGCGAGCTGGCCGTGCCGGCCAGGAAGGCGACCACGAAGGCGAAGATCACCGGGCGCAGCCCCATGGCGGGGTCGATGGAGAACTTGAGCGAGTACCAGAATGCGGCAGTGCCGGCCAGGAAGGTGCCTACGGCGAACACGATCAGGTAGATGCGGTGGGAGCTGATGCCGATGATCTCGGCCAGCTCGGGGTTGACCCTGGTGGCCTTGATCTGGCGACCCAGGTCCGTCCAGCGCATGAGAGCGGCCAGGATCGAAACCAGGACGACGGCGCTGATCACCGACCACAGGTCGAAGTTCAGGAATGCCACGTCGCCCCAGTTGATGACCTCCTGCTGTGGCCCCTCCAGGATCTGGTTCTCGGAGCCCCAGAAGAGTTGCACCAGGTTGCTGCCGGCGATGGTGAGGCCCAGCGACGCCACGAAGATGGCCAGCAGCGCCGTGGCGCCTGCCCGCACGGCCAGTGGGCGGTAGATGTACTGCTCCATCCCCACCCCGAGGGCGGTGGCGGCCAGGACGCCCAGCAGCACCGCAGGCCAGATCGGCAGGCCGACCCGGTCCCAGAACGTGAACATGAAGTAGGCAGCCAGGGTGTAGGTGATGCTGTAGGCGAAGTGGAACCGCCCGGTCACGCCCAGGATGAGCGCGAAGCCGACCCCCAGGAGACCGTAGGCGGCGCCGTTGATGATGCCGTTGGCGGTCAGCTGGGAGACTGTGTCGAAGTCGAACGCCGCGAACATCACGACAACCGCCCCTCGCCGGTGCGACCGGTGGGCCGCACCGGCGAGGCATGAGCGCTCACGTCACTGCTGCGGGATCGGCCCGGTCACTCCGAGACGATCTCGAAGTTCTCGCCACCGATGTCGAAGAAGGCCAGCGGGGTGACCTCGCCGTCCTGGTAGCGGAACACACCCATGGGGCGCTGGATCACCGAGTGGGTCTCGGGGTCGAGCGTGTAGGTCCCCGGCCCGCTCTCGTCACCGCCGTAGACGCTGGGGAGGGTCAGGCTCTCCTGGAAGGCGGTGTCGAGGTCAGCACCGCTGTTGGGGTCGCCGCCGCTCGCCAGCACCCGGCGGATGACCTCCCACATCCCGAGGGTGTTCTCGTAGAAGTTGGCCGCGTAGAAGTCGGGGTCCTCGCCGTAGGCGGCCCGGAACTCCTCCACGAACAGCTCGGCCAGCGGGTTGGTGGGCGTGTCGGGGTTGAAGTAGTCGTAGGCGAAGGTGTAGCCGTCCTCGTAGGCGCCACGTGAGGCGTCCACCCCGTCGGGCGTGAACTCGAAGCCGATGATCTGGGCATCGAGCCCGGCCGTCTGGGCCTGGTTGATGAAGGCACCCGGATCCTGGCCGTACAGGCCCATCAGCAGCACGTCGGGCTCGTTGGCCTGGATCTTGGGGAACACCGCGCTGTAGTCCAGGTTGCCGATGGGGACGAGCTCGTAGAGGCCGTTGAACTCCAGCCCGGCCTCCTCGATCTGGGCCAGCACGTCCTCGCGGATGATGCCGTTGCTGGGCTCGCCCACATCCCAGCCCACCAGGCCGACGGTGGTGGCGTCGGGCATGGTCTCGGTCACCCACTGGAACATGCCGTTGAGCGTGTCGTTGGGGGTGATGGCCCGGGTCCCCCAGAAGTAGGGCTGGCCCTTGCCGAACTCGCTGGTACCACCGCCGCCGTCGAAGGTGAACACCTCGTACTGGGCGGTGCCCTCGAGCATGGCGCCCAGGTCGTCCACGTAGGAGGCCAGCTTGGCGGGCACGCCCTGGCTGCCCAGCTCGGTGATGGCGTCCACGCCGGCCTGGGCGTCACCGGACTTGTGGTCGAAGTAGATCACGTTGATGTCGGGACCGCCGGCGGCCGCGATGTGCTCGACGGCCAGGTCGATCCCACGGCTCATGGTCGAGCCGTAGAACGACCCGGGACCGGTCAGGGCCAGCACGGCGCCCATGTCGAAGGTGAGGTCGCCTCCGAGGTCCTCTCCCCCTTCGAGCCCCAGGAGCTCGAGCAGTCGGGCCCCGGCGTCGCCGGTGGCCTCACCGCCACCTTCGGCCGCCGTGGTGGAAGCGCCACCCTCGGCCGCGGTGGTGGTGGCGCCACCCTCGGCCGCCGTGGTGGTGGCGCCACCCTCGGCCGCGGTGGTCGTGGCGCCGCCGTCCTCGCTACCGGTGTCGGTGTCATCGGAGTCGCCGCAGCTGGCCAGCACGGTGGCAGCCAGCAGCACGGCGACGAGAGCGCCGAGGAGCCTGAAGCGGCTCCTCGCCCGCAGGCGGGAGGACATGGTTGGCGCAGTCACTGGTCACGCTCCTTGAGAGCTCGATTGGACATGGGACCGGTGGAGCCGGGGTGGTCGGAAGCAATCGTCTCGATGTCGGGATGCGAGGCAAAGACGCGGCAGAAGCCGCGCACCACTCGCCCGACCGAAACCATCGACTCTCCCTCCTCGGCCCGCTCGGGTCCCCGTCGCGGACCTACGCTCCGGAGCCCGGAGCGCCGGCCAACCTGACGAGATTGTCAGGTCAGCCGAAGAGATGTTCTACCGCGCCCGGACGGAGTGCTGCAACATCGGTGTCAGCCGTCCTGGTGATCCAGGTTCAGGGCCCGGCAGTACAGGGTCGTGAGGGTGCGCACGGCAGGCTCGAGCTCGAAGGGCTCGCCCAGGACCAGCCACACGTAGGCGAAGCGATCGACCATGGAGCCCAGCGCGTTGGCGCAGTAGCGCGGGTCGAGGTCCGAGCTGACCAGGCCGTCCCGCTGCCAGTGGGCGATGCTGCTCTGGGCTCGGTCGACCCAGTAGCGGCGCGATCCCACGCGCATGCGCAGCAGCTCGGGGTCGATGATGGCGGCCTGCTCGATCACTCCCATCATGCGTGCGTTGCGCTGGTAGGCCCGGAGGTAGCCGCGGTTGGCGCGCTCGATGCGGTCGACCAGGCTGGTGCCTCTCAACGGCGTCGCCTCTGCCTCGAGGCGGAAGTCCTCCAACAGCGCGTCCATGACCTCCTGGAAGATCGCCTGCTTGGAGTCGAAGTAGGTGTAGAAGGTGCCGTGGGCCACACCGGCGGCTTGTGTGATGTCGGTGATCCGGGCGTCGATGTAGCCCCGGTCCTCGAAGACACCCCGAGCTGCCTCTACGAGAGCGGCACGGGTCCTTCGCCCCCGTGCCGTGCGAGGAGGGTCGCCGGTGCCTGTGACCACGGGGGGAAGGTACTTCCTCGGTCCGGTGCGGGTCGTCGACGGGGCCCGGCGATGAGCCCCGGGCGCCTGCAGGCCCCCTACTTGAAGGCCAGTGGGTTGATCGGGGAGCCGACCCCTCTGGTCACCTTGAGGGGCGGCGCCACGAAGAAGAACTCCCAGGTGCCATCCGCCGCGCAGTCGGCGGCCAGCTCCTCGAGGTCGAGGATCTCGCCCAGGCTGAGCCCCATGTCGCGGATCAGCACCATGTGCACGTTGAACACCGTGTCGGCCACCTCGCCGGGCAGCACCTCGATGGCCCAGTTGTCCGAGCACACGGCGGCAACGTCGCGCTCACGCAGCCACTCGCAGCACGCCTGGCCCAGCCCCGGCTCACCGGACATGAAGTCGGTGGCATCGCCGTCGCTCAGGAACTTGCGGCGCCACCCGGTGCGGAACACCAGGATGTCACCGGACCCGACGGCCACCCCGCCCTGCCGCTCCGCCGCCGCCTCGAGGTGCTCAGGCGTGATCACGAATCCGGCGTCGAGCCACTCGACATCCTGCAGAGCGGCTATGTCCAACAGGACGCCACGCCCGGCGATCCCCTTCGCCTGCTTGTCGATCGAATCGTGCTGGGCACCTACCACGGTGACATCGGTGGCGGGGAAGCCGTTGTACAGCTTGTCGTCGTAGTACACGTGGGCCAGGGCGTCCCACTGGGTGGCGCCCTGCAGGGGCATGAAGATGTAGTCGTCGGCGTAGCGGAACCCACCGGGGAACACCTGCGTGTCACCGGTCTGGGACATGAGGTGGACCGGGTTGATCCGCCCTCCCCCAGGCTGCGGCCCCGCCTCGTCGAAGGGGATGCCCAGGTCGAACACCTTGCCCTGCCTGACCAGGGCGGCGGCCGCCACGAGCCGCTCTGCGGTGATGAGGTTGACAGTGCCCCGCTCGTCGTCGTCGCCCCAGCGGCCCCAGTTGCTCAGCCGGGCGCCCAGTGCACGGAAGTCCTCCACGGTGTTCTCTCCCTTCTTGCCAGGTACGTGAATCGCCCCAGGGGCGCTCGATCGGCGAGACAGTCCCAAGGGCTTGACGTGCGTGTCAAGTCGAGCTGGCACGAGCCCGCCGGTCGGTGTGGAACCCGGCGTCCGACGCCCCGCGCGCCGTTAACTAGCCTCGAACCGCCCCCTGCCTGTGGGGCACCACCGCGTCCTCGGTGACGGGAGTCCAGATCATTAGCGTGATGGGGCCGCTCGACCTGCTGGCCAGCAACCTCTTGGCCGCCCGCCAGCAGATGGCCTTCACCCTGGGCTTCCACATCGTGCTCGCCTCGATGGGCGTGGCCTTTCCGGCCATAACGTTGATCGCCCACTACCGGGGGATCCGCGGCGACGAGGTTGCCCTGGGCCTGGCGCGCCGGTGGTCGAAGGTGATGGCCGTCCTGTTCGCGGTCGGTGTCGTCACCGGCACCGTGCTCTCCTTCGAGCTGGGGATCCTGTGGCCGGGGCTCATGGACCGCTTCGGCGACGTCTTCGGCCTGCAGTTCGCCATCGAGGGGATCTTCTTCTTCACCGAGGCGATCTTCGTCTCCATCTACCTGCTCGGCTGGGATCGCCTACCGCCTCGCCTCCACCTGCTCAGCGGGCTGCCCATCGTGGTCGCCGGCCTGGGCGGAGCCTGGGCGGTGGTCACTGTCAACGCCTGGATGAACACGCCGACCGGATACACCCTCGGTCCCGACGGGCAGATCGTCGACGTCGACCCGTGGGCGGTGATGACCAACGACGCCATGCTCTACGAGGTGGTCCACATGATCCTGGCCGCCTACATCGTCGCCGGATTCCTCGTCGCCTCGGTGTACGCCGTCGGGATGCTGAAGGGCCGCCGCGACCGTCACCACCGAGTCGGTTTCCTCATCCCCTTCACCGTGGCCGCCATCGTCACCCCCATCCAGCTGATCGTGGGCGACACCGTCGCCCGCCAGATCGCCAGCGACCAGCCCATCAAGTTCGCGGCCCAGGAGCTGGTGCTGGAGACGGGCGACCACGTGCCCGAGACACTCGGCGGACTCCTCGTCGACGACGAGGTCCGCTTCGGCGTCGACATCCCCGACCTGGCCTCGATACTCGTGGGCGGCTCACCCGACACCGAGATCGTGGGCCTCGACACGGTGCCCCCCGACGACCGGCCGCCCGTGAACATCGTGCACCTGGCCTTCGACGTCATGGTCGGGGCCGGCACCGCGCTGGCCCTGCTGGCCGCCTGGTTCGGGCTGGCCTGGTGGCGGCGCCGCGACCTCCCCCGCTCCCGCTGGTTCCTGCGCGCCGCATCGATGGCCGGGCTGGCGGCGCTGGCGGCGTTGTGGTCCGGTTGGGTGGTCACCGAGGTGGGGCGCCAGCCGTGGATCGTCTACGAGGTGATGCGCACCGAGGAGGCCGTGACCGACGCCGACGGGCTCTGGTTCATGTTCGCCGCCGTGGTGGCGCTGTACGCCGCCCTGGCCGCAGCCGCCATATGGGTATTGCGCCTGATGGCTGCCCGGTGGCGAAGCGAGACCGCACCGGATCCGGCCGGTGTCCCCTACGAACGTCACCCCCGCGACCGGAGGGCCCGGCTGTGACGCTGGTGGACGCCGTAGCGGTGGTGCTGTGGACGGGGGTCACGATCTACGCCGTCTTCGGGGGCGCAGACTTCGGGGCCGGGATCTGGGACCTGCTTGCCGGGACCACCGAGCGGGGACAGAGACCGAGGGAGACCATCGACAGCGCCCTGAGCCCCGTGTGGGAGGCCAACCACGTGTGGCTGATCTTCACCCTCGTCACGCTCTGGACCGGGTTCCCCAGCGCCTTCGCCGCCATCACCTCGACGCTCTACATCCCGCTGTCCCTGGCCCTGCTCGGCATCATCCTGCGCGGCGCCGGCTTCGCGTTCCGTCACGAGGTGCGGACCGTGGGCCGTCGCCGCCTGTTCGGCGGTGTGCTGGCCACGTCCTCGGTGGTGACGCCGTTCTTCCTGGGCACGGTGGCGGGATCGGTGGCCTCGGGACGGGTGCCGGCGGGCATTGCCACGCGTGACCCGATCGACAGCTGGCTCAACCCCACCTCGATCACCTGCGGCGTCCTGGCCGTGGCGGTGTGCGCCTTCACGGCCGCCGCCTTCCTGCTGCACTGGAGCGTGCGCAGCGACCGCAGCGACATGGCCGGCTACTTCCGCGTCCGGACCGTCATCGCCGCCGTGGTGGCCGGCGTCATCGCCCTCGCCGCCATCTTCGTCATCCGCGAGGACGCCCCCGAGCTGTACGACGAGCTCACCGGTGGGGCGGCGTTGGTGATCGCCCTCTCGGCCCTGGCCGGGCTGGTGACGATCATCCGGCTCTGGACCGGACGGGACGCCTACCTGCGCCCCCTGGCCGTGGTGGCGGTAGCCACCGTGATGTGGGGCTGGGGCCTGGCCAGCTACCCCGACATCCTGGTCGGCGAGCTGACGCTCGAAGCGGCGGCGGCGCCATCGGTGGTCCTGGCAGGCCTCCTGGTGGTCACCGGGATCGCCGGTGTGGTGGTGCTGCCGGCGCTCGTCCTGCTCTTCGTGCTCGACACCCGCGGCATGCTGGGCGTGCCCAGCGAGGAGGCCACCGAAGCCCACTGACGCGACCTCAGGTCGACAGAGGTCGCAGCGACGTCTGGTGCATGGTCCACTCGATCGCTCCGCTGCGCCGATCGCCTGCCAGGTCGCCGAGTTGGCTGGCCAGCACGGATCGCTCGCGCTCGGGCAGGAGGTCGTCCATCACAGGATCGCCCTCGAGCACAGCCAGGTTCAGGGCGAACAGCGTCACCGCATGGCCCAACGGTGGACGCAGCGATGCCAGCTGGTGGCGGACCTCGGTCCGAGTTGGTGCGAGCGCGGCCAGTGCGGGCCCGGCCACCATGTCCGAGCCCTGCCGCCGCACTCGCTCGCCGATGAGAGCGAGGTAGCGCACCAGCACCGGATGGTCGGTGTCGATTCGCTCGACCTCCTCCAGCAACAGCACTCCGCCCGCACGCACCTGCGTCAGCCAGCTGGCCACCACGTCGGCCACCGAGGGGAGATGAGCCAGGACGAGCCGGGCGAACACCACGTCGCCCAGACCGCAGGGGAAAGGCACGGACAGCGCGTCGTGGACGGCGTAGGTAACGCGCCGACCCATCTGTGCCCGGGGGGTGTGCGCCCGGGCGGCGGCCACGAAGGCAGGCGACTGGTCTATGCCCACCACGGCACGGGCGGCCGTGATCTCGCCCAGCAGACGAGTCGTGTGGCCCGGCCCGCAACCGATGTCGACGACCAGCCGAGGCGTCCGTGGCATGGGAGCCGCAGCCACGAAGGCCCTGGTGGTTGGCTCGAACACCCCGGCCAACCTGCCGAGCCGCTCAGCCGCTAGCTCGGAGTCGCCGAAGGCATAGCGCCGACCGGCTCCATCCCGATGGTTGCCCATGTCGACGCCACCGGTGCCCATTCCGACATGATCGGCTCCGCCGGCAGGTGGAGCGAACCGTCTTCCCACTTGCGTGCCTGATCTGCAAACTTGCATTTCCTGCAGTTAGCCTGCGGGGATGCCCCCGACACTTGCTGCCGAGGCGACGCCACCCGAGGAAGGCGCCGACCCCGCCCCCGACACCGGTCTGGGCCGGCGGGAGCGCAAGAAGCTGGCCAACACCAGGGCCATCGCCAGGGCCGCCCTGCTGCTGGCCGTCGAGCACGGCCCCGACGGCGTCACCATCGACCAGATCAGCGAGGCGGCCGACGTGTCGCCTCGCACCTTCTTCAACCACTTCGCCTCCAAGGAGGACGCCATCCTTCACATCGATCCCCGGCGCGCCGTGGAGGTTCGGGACCGTCTGGCCGCCCGGCCCCTCTCCGAGCCGCCCCTGCGGGCGCTCCGCGAGGCACTGACGGCCACCTCGGTGTCGATGTCGGAGGCAGGAG
>Ga0299914_10000069_pt1 | contig 60057 bp, 52 predicted proteins | sample RVTome_10_FD_201361 | JGI IMG/M metagenome (GOLD analysis project Ga0299914, IMG submission 201361) | Soil microbial communities from uranium-contaminated site in the Upper Colorado River Basin, Wyoming, United States - RVT153D57 (version 2) ... | reverse complement strand
TTACGCCGGTGAGCACCGTACCCAGCACCATCACTGCAAGACCGATGAGGCCGACCGGCGCCAGGTGCAGGGCCAGCGCGATGATAAGGAATACTGCGACCATGCCCTGCGCAATAAGGCTCGCGTAGTCTTTCGTGTCACGCTTCTTTTCCTGTTCGGCTTCGAACTCCTCGAGCACGTGCCGTACGTTGGTTGGCAGCACGTGGCCATAGGAGAACCATTTGAGCTTCTCGACGAGGTAACACGTCGCGAGGCCGACAAAGAACACCGGAATGGAAACCGGCGCCACACGCAGGAAGAATTCAACAAAGTCCCAACCCATGACGCCGGCAATCAGCAGGTTCTGTGGTTCGCCGACCATGGTCTGCACGCCACCGAGCGCCGTGCCGACAGCAGCATGCATCAACAGGTTGCGCAGGAAGCCGCGGAATTCTTCCAGGTCACGACGGTGCTGATCGTGGATCCATTGGTCGTCCGCGTGGTCGTGATCGTGATCGATCTTCTTGCCGGACGCGACACGGTGATACACGCCATAGAAGCCGACGCCGACAGCGATGACAACCGCCGTGACCGTCAATGCATCGAGGAACGCGGAGAGAAAAGCGGCCGTAAAACAGAACAGCAGCGAAAGCAGTGCTTTCGAGCGCACGTTCAGCAAAATCTTCGTGAACACGTAGAGCAGCATGTTTTTCAGGAAGAAAATGCCCGCGACCATGAAGATCAGCAGCAGGATGACTTCGAAGTTCATCAGCGCTTCCTGATACACGGTTTCCGCAGATGCCATGCCGATAACGATAGCTTCGATGGCGAGCAGGCCGCCCGGTTGCAGCGGATAGCATTTCAACGCCATCGCCAGTGTGAAGATGAATTCCAGCACCAGCACCCAGCCAGCGAGGTACGGGTCCACCAGGAAAAAGAGTATCGGGTTGACGATCAGGAACCCGACGATCGTCATCTTGTACCAGTCCGGCGAGTTGCCGAGGAAATTCCGCAGGAAAGCGCGGCTCATGGTAGTGCTCATAGCCTTTCTTCCAGTCGTTGTCGTTAGGGAATCGCGGCCCCGCGCCAGGATGCGGAGCCGGGTGAAAAGTGAAGGATTTTACCGGGTAGCAATGCAGCAGGTCACGAAAAACCGCCCCGAATCGCGTTACGGTTGCCCGCGCGTTGGGACAAGGAAGAGGAGCAGGAGTTCCTTCGTTGCGGTCGGGCAAGAGCGCTGAACGACCGAGGTGCTGGCCGCGCCCGCGTTCTCAACTGTCACTGACCGCTTCATCCTCGTATTCCCGCCATAGGGGCGTAGCCGACTTGCCGATCAATTCCAGCAGCGCGCGGTGCGTCGCCGCTTCGGACTCGCTCGCTTCGACCACGGCAAGGTCGAGACCTGTCCTGTCGATGCGTGCCACGTTTCCGGCTACGCGATTGCGCTGCTCGTTGTCCAGGGAAAGCGCTGTCTGGCCGCCCGTCATTGCGAGATAGACTTCGGCGAGAATCTGCGCATCCAGCAGCGCGCCATGATATTCGCGCTGCGAGTTGTCGATCTCGTAACGTTTGCACAAGGCGTCCAGGCTGGCGCGCTGTCCTGGATGCATCTTGCGCGCCATCATCAGCGTGTCGAGAACGGTGCACAGCGTCGCGATGCGTTCTTCGCGTTTCAGGTGATGTGCGAGCTCGTGATTCAGGAAGCCGACGTCGAACGGGGCGTTGTGGATGACGAGTTCCGCGCCTCTCACGTAGTCGAGAAACTCATCGATCACCTCGGCGATTCGCGGCTTGTCGGCAAGAAAGTCATTGGTAATGCCATGCACGTCAACGGCACCTGGATCGACTTCGCGATCCGGGTTGATATACCAGCGCTTGTCGTTGCCGGTAAGACGGCGGCTGACCAGTTCGACGCAACCGATTTCGATGACTCGATGGCCGTCTTTCGGTTCAAGGCCCGTGGTTTCAGTGTCGAGCACGATCTGACGCATGGTTCTTTTCTCGTCACAATGACCAGTAGGTGATGCCAGCCGGCAGCTGTGCCGGATCCAGCTTCGATTTCACGTCCATCACGATACCGCCGTCACCGAGCCGGGAAACCAGTTCCTGCGCCAACGGCAACAAGTCGGCATGCGGTACTGCCAGCATCAGGACATCCAGTTCGTGAAGATCCTCGCGCGCGCATGCCGTCAGCCCGTATTCGTCATGCAGTTCATGCGCATCGGCCATCGGATCGAAGAGTCTTACGTCGAGGCCGAACCCGGTGAGTTCGTGAACGATTTCCGGTACGCGACTGTTGCGCAGATCGTGCACGTTTTCCTTGAACGTGACGCCGAGTATGCCGACGCGCGCGCTTTTTACCGGCTTGCCTGTGTCGATGAGCAGACGCAGCACCTTGTTCGCAATGAAGCTGCTGATGCCGTCGTTGATGCGCCGGCCCGTGAGGATCAGCTGCGGGTAATAGCCCGCCTGCTTGGCACGCGCGGTGAGGTAGTACGGATCGACTCCGATGCAATGTCCGCCGACGAGGCCGGGCGTGAATGGCAGGAAATTCCACTTGGTGCCCGCTGCAGCCAGCACGTCGCGCGTTGCGATGCTGAAACGGTCGAAGATCATGGCAAGTTCGTTCATGAGCGCGATGTTGAGATCGCGCTGGGTATTCTCGATGACCTTCGCGGCTTCCGCGACCTTTATCGATGGCGCGCGATGCAGGCCTGCAGGAACAATACGTTCATAGACGGATGCGACGCGCTGGAGCGTCGCGGTGTCTTCGCCCGCAACGACCTTGATCACGTTCTGCAACTGGTGTTCCCGGTCACCCGGATTGATGCGCTCCGGCGAATAACCGAGGAAAAAGTCCTTGCCGCGCTTGAGTCCGGATTCCGCTTCCAGCGCAGGGCCGCAGACGTCCTCCGTGACGCCGGGCCAGACCGTGGATTCGAACACCACGACGGCTCCGGGCTGCAGGCATGAACCGACGGTTTCGCAGGCCGCAAGCATCACCCGCAAATCAGGCTGCCGGTTTTCGTCCACGGGCGTCGGTACCGCGACAATAATGAACGTCGCGTTTTCGATAACCGCCGGGCTCGCCGAAATTTCCAGGCGGGTAGCGGTGAGCAGGCCCTCGTCGACTTCGCCGGCGGGATCAATGCCCCGCGCAAGCTTTTCGAGTTTTTGCGCATCCACGTCGAAGCCTGCGCAATGGTCGAATTCCTGCGCAAGCGCCACCGCGAGCGGCAGGCCGACGTAGCCCAGGCCGACGACAACAATTCTTTCTTCTTCGATACGGGCGCTCATGGCTGCCCCTGTCTTGCCGCTGCCAGCATTTCGTCTATTGCCAGGTTCGCCAGTTCGTCCGCACGCTCGTTACCCGGATTGCCGGAATGACCTTTCACCCAATGCCAGTGAACCTCGTGTGGCGCCGCGGCGGTTTCCAGCCGCTGCCAAAGATCGGCGTTCTTCACCGGTTTGCGCGCCGACGTCTTCCAGCCATTGCGCTTCCAGTTTGCCAGCCACTCGGTAATGCCACGCCGAAGGTATTCGGAATCGGTGTGGAATTCGACCCGGCAGGGATGCTTCAGGGCGGTCAGTGCCTCAATGGCAGCCAGGAGCTCCATGCGATTGTTGGTGGTAAGGGTCTCCGCACCGCGCAGCGTCTTTTCCTCGTCGCCCCATGCAAGGAGCGCCCCCCACCCGCCGGGCCCGGGATTTCCGCGGCAGGCGCCGTCGGAATGAATTTCTACCGTTTTCAAGCGCTCCCCTTGTGCCCCGGTTGCCCGCGGGCCGTTCCGTTTCTTTATTTGTTGATGGTATTCATGCCACGCGCCGGCGTCGGCAAACCGCTCGTCAACCGCCGCCGGCGTTCCCACGCGGGTTTGAGCGGTGTCATGGCATACACGTGTTTGCGCGCCAGAATCGCGTACGCGTTGCCCGGCAATGGCAACCAGCGCGGATTTTCCAGGCCCTCCAGCCGGTGCAGCAAGCCGGCGTGTCCGATGGGTGGCCGCCGGAACAGGCCTTCGGTCGCCAGGACTTCAAAACCGAGCAGACCAAGCCAGTCTGTCAGGCGACTCGCCGTCAGGGGGCGGCCGTGCTCCGGAAAGCGGCGCGAACGAGTCAGCCGCCGAGCAGACCAGCCGCTCCAGGGATTGAATCCGAAAATCAGCACATGGCCTTCGCCTACGAGTACCCGCTCCACTTCGCGCAACAGCCTTTGTGGTGATGCGACGAATTCGAGCGTGTGCGGCAGCAGGATGGCATCGATGGAATCCGAGGCAAGCGCAAGATTATCGAGCGGCGAAATCAGGTCGCCGGCATCCGAGCCGAGTTGCAGGTGGCGCCGTATCGCACAGCCGTTCAGGAAGCTGCCAGCCGGCCACCATTGGCCAACACTGACGGCGACGAAACCGAATACCCGTTCCAGCAGGCGCGCGGCAACCGCTTCCTCGCATTGCAGCACCGCAGCGCCGAGCGGCGTTTCGAACCACGCGTCGGTTGGGCGGGAAACGCAGTTGTCGGAGCCGGCATGCATAGGGCGAACTTTACCATGACGACCGGCAACGCCGGGGAGCGAGGAAGGAAGGCGCCGACGGGTCGGCGAGTGACTACGTGATACGCCTGTACCTTTCCCCGCGCTTTGCTAGTCTTGGCACATGCTGCAGGTAACGCCATTTCCCGCATTGCGCGACAACTACATCTGGCTGATTCACGGCTCGTCCGATCCCTCGCGGATCGCCATAGTCGATCCCGGCGAAGCAGGCCCGCTGCAGGAATACCTGAGCCAGCACGCGTTGCAGCCGGAAGCGATCCTCATTACCCATCATCACCCGGATCACACCGGCGGTGCCGTAGCGTTGCGCGATGAATATGACGTGCCGGTTTACGGGCCATCGCGGGAAGCCGCTCATGTTGTAACGCACCCGTTGGCGGATGACGCAACGCTGACACTCGACTCCCTGGGTCTCGAGTTCGATGTGCTGCACATACCGGGACATACCCTTGGCCATATCGCCTTGCACGGTCACGGCGCCGTTTTCCCGGGGGACACGCTGTTCAGTGCGGGGTGCGGGCGGCTGTTCGAAGGCACCGCGGAACAGATGGCGGCGTCACTGGAACGGCTGGCGCAACTGCCGGACGAGACTCGTGTGTACTGCGGTCATGAGTACACGGTCTCGAACCTGGCGTTCGCGGCGACGGTCGAACCGGATAATTCCGCCATACGGACCTACCGCGGCAGTGCAACGCAATTGCGCGATCGCAACACGCCGACACTGCCGAGCCGGATGGACCTCGAACGTGCCGTAAATCCCTTTCTCCGCACATCGGAAAGCAGCGTCCGCCGGGCCGCCGAACAGTGGTCCGGGACCACGCTCAATGATAAGGTTCGCGTGTTTGCGGCTTTGCGCCGCTGGAAAGATAACTTCTAACACAGCCTACTTTTCGGGGCGGGAAAATTGATGTCCATCCGTACGTTTTGCGCCATGCTTGGCGCGCTTGCGCTGAGCGCCTGTGCAACAAATACGAACATGAGCGATCCCGGCGTCGACAACGCAGAAGTTGTCGTGCCCGCGGCCGAGGAAGCCATCGAAGCGGAAGCGCTGCTTTGCGTCGTCGACGAACTGATTACAGCGGACGAGCTCGCCGTCGGCCCTGGCGACCTGTGGCTGCGAGTACGCGCGGGCTTCACCCTGGAAAGCATCGAGAATACCGAGGTGATGGCACAGTTGCGCTGGTACGCAGCGCACCAGTCGTATCTCGACCGCGTTGCAACGCGCGCCATGCCTTACATGCATCTCATCGTCGAAGCGATCGAAGAACGTGGCATGCCAATGGAAATCGCGCTGCTGCCGATCGTGGAAAGCGCATTCGATCCTTTCGCCTATTCGCATGGCCGCGCCGCCGGACTCTGGCAGTTCATTCCAGGCACTGGCACGCGCTTCAAGCTGAAACAGAACTGGTGGTACGACGGCCGTCGTGACGTGACAGAAGCGACGCGCGCCGCACTCGATTATCTTGAATACCTGCACAGCGAATTCGACGACTGGCAGCTGGCACTGGCCGCATACAATTCCGGCGAAGGAAACGTTGCACGCGCGATTCGTTACAACAAGGCGCGCAACCTGCCCGTTGATTTCTGGAACCTGCGCCTGCCGAAGGAAACCAGCGCATACGTTCCGAAACTGCTCGCGCTGAAACTTCTTGTTGAGCAGCCGGAACGTTACGGCGTGAGTTGGCGGCCGATTGCCGATAAAGCCTATCTCGCGACTGTCGATGTCGGCCGCCAGATCGATCTCGCGCTCGCGGCACAAATGGCTGAACTCGACATCGAACAGGTTTACCTGCTGAATCCGGCGTTCAATCGCTGGGCCACTGATCCGGATGGTCCGCACAAACTGCTGTTGCCACTGGAGAACATCGAGACTTTCCAGGCCGCGCTTGACGAACTCGGCGACAGTGACACCGTGCGCTGGCAGCGCCACAAGATTCGTACCGGTGAAAGCCTGCTGAGTATTGCCGGCCGCTACAACACCACCGTGGATCTCATCAGGGAGATCAACGGCGTTCGCGGCAATCTCATTCGTGCCGGCGATACGCTTACGGTACCCGTCGCGATGAAGTCGCTGAACGGCTATGCGTTGACGGCGGACAACCGCCTTGAATCAAAACAGAGCGTCTCGCGCAGCGGCACGCGCGTGGACCATCGCGTTGCATCCGGCGAATCCTTCTGGAGCATTTCCCGCAGTTATGGCGTCGGGATTCGTGAACTTGCCGCCTGGAACAACATGGCGCCAACGGACCCGTTGCGTGTCGGCCAGTCGCTCGCGGTGTGGACGCAGCAGCCCGCAACAGCCATGACCGCGAGCCTGGGGCCGGCTGACCGCGTTCGCACAATTACCTATACTGTGCGTCGCGGTGATTCGCTCGCACGGATTGCTTCGAAGTTCGGTGTAGGTGTCAGCGACATCACACGCTGGAACGACATTTCAAAACAGAGCTACCTGCAGCCAGGCCAGCGCCTGACGCTGCGTGTCGACATCACCAAGCAGTCGACGTAATTTCCAGAACAAGACCAAAGAAAGGAAGGCAGCATGGGATTTCTGACTGGTAAACGCGCACTGATTACAGGATTGGCCAGCAACCGCTCCATCGCGTGGGGAATTGCGCAGGCGATGAAACGTGAAGGTGCCGAACTCGCACTGACCTACGTCGGCGACAAGCTCAAGGAACGTGTCGAAGATTTCGCCAGTGAACTGGGTACGGATATCGTACTGTCGCTGGATGTTGCCAGCGACGAAGAAATCGAAACGCTGCCGGAGCGCCTGGGCAAGCATTGGGACTCACTGGATATCGTCGTGCATTCCATCGGCTTTGCACCGCGGGATCAACTGGAAGGCCGCTTTATCGACGCGGTCAACCGTGATGGCTTCAGGGTCGCGCATGACATCAGCTCCTACAGCTTTGCCGCGCTTGCGAAGGCGACCTGGCCGATGATGAAGGGACGCAAGGGCGCCTTTCTCACCCTCACCTATCTTGGCGCAGTGCAGGCCGTACCGCATTACAACGTGATGGGTCTTGCCAAGGCGAGCCTGGAAGCCAACGTCCGCTTCCTCGCACAGGATCTTGGCCCGGAAGGCATACGCGTGAACGGCATCTCTGCAGGACCGGTCAAGACACTTGCGGCTGCCGGCATCAGCGGCTTCCGCAAGATGCTTGACCATGTCGCAAAAGTGGCACCCATGCGCCGGAACATCACGACGGATGATGTCGGCAATACGGCCGCGTTCCTTTGCTCGGATCTCGCGAATGGCATCACCGGCGAGATCATCTACGTCGACAACGGCTACCACAATATCGGCATGTCGCTGGACGAGTGAACCGAAAATCTGTAACCAGAAAAAAGCCGGCTTGCGCCGGCTTTTTTCTTTGCTTGACTGACGTAACAGCTTACTTGTACTGCAATCTCTCGTTCTCGTCTGCCACCAGCAGGTTTTCTTCTCCCTGCAAGCGGGCCACGATCACCGCACAAACGCCATCGCCCATCACGTTCACGCTGGTACGCAGCATATCGAGAACCCGGTCGAAGACGAACAACACGCCCATGGCTTCCAGCGGCATGCCGACCGCCGTCAGAATCATGCCGATGGCGACTATCGACGCCGACGGCACGCCCGCGACACCGATGGATGTCACCAGCGCCGTGAGCACGATCAGGAACTGCGTCGCAAACGTGAGGTCGATGCCATAAGCCTGGGCCAGGAACATCACGGCAACGCATTCATACAACGCCGTGCCGTTCATGTTTACTGTCGCGCCGAGCGGCAGTACGAAACTCGAAGTGCGGTTTGAAACACCGACGTTCTTCTCAACACAATCCATGGTGATCGGCAGCGTGCCGGACGATGACGCTGTGGAGAACGCCGTCAGCAATGCCGGTGAAATAGCTCGATACAGTTTCCAGGGATTGACGCGCGCAATGGACCAGGTCAGTAACGGCAATGTCACCAGGGCATGTGTCAACAACGCGGCGATGACGGTCAGCGCGAATATGCCGAGGGGACGCACGGCATCGAAACCCGTTTCGGCAACCACCGCAGCGACGAGGCCGAAAACACCGACAGGCGCGAACCGCATGATGAACTCGGTGATCTTCATCATGACGTTGAAGACCGCATTCCAGAAATTGTATAGCGGCTGGGCGTGTTCATCGCCCACGCGGGTAATGAAGAAACCGAACAGGATGGCGAAGAAGATCAGCGCCAGCAGATCTCCGTTGCTGGAAGCAGTCTCGACGATGTTCTCCGGAACCATGCGCACGAACAGTTCGACCAGTTCACCAAGGCCGCCTGTGCCTCGCAGATTGGCTGTCACGTCCTGCTTGCTTGCTTCCAGTGCGAGCTGATCGCGAACCGGTTCGCCGTTGTCATATCCGGGCTTGACCAGGTTCACGTAGGCAAGGCCGATGAGCACCGCCAGCAATCCGGTAACCAGATAGAAGCCGACGGTCTTGCCACCAAGCCGGCCCAGATCCTTGCCGCGCCCGATTCCGGCAATGCCGATGACAATCGAGGAGAAGATGAGAGGCACGATGATCATCTTCAACGCATTGAGGAAGATGGTACCCAGGAATTTGAATATCCCGTAGAACGTGACAGGACCGATACCGCCATCCGTACCGGCCAGCCATCCGAAAATGGCCGCGAGGACGATGGCAACCAATATCTGCCAGTGCAGTGCAATTTTCTTCATCCCGCCCTCCCGGTCATTTCCGTGAAACTGCCTTATTCCAGCTCCAGATTGTCCTCGCGGATCACGACATCTGCGCTGTTACGCATTTCGGCGATATAGGCGGCCGTGGTGGCACTCGCTTCCCGCTGCCGAATCGAACGCAACCGCGATTCGCGCTCGGAAGCTGTCAGCTTCGTGTAATCACCGGGAATGACTTCGGTAAGCCTGAAGACGACGAAATCGTTGTTCTCGACGCCGCTCATTGCGAGTGTCGGTCCCGCAACAGGGTATTCCGCGCCGAACAACGCCTTTGCATATGCAGGTCCGATGTCCGGCGTACCACGATAGGTAATACTTTCAGCGCGGAACACGAGACTTTTTTCCTGCGCGATCTCGGCGAGCGACTCGCCCGCCCGTGCGCGCTCAAGAATCGCGTCCGCCGCTTCACGTGCCATGGCGGTTGCACGTTCGGCGCGCAACTGTTCGCGAACCTGGTTTTCCACCTCGGCAAGCGGTTTCGGTTGCGCCACCTGATGCTCAACCACTCGGGTAACCACGACCTGTTCTGGCCCAAGTTGAATAGGATCGCTGTTGATCCCCTCGCCCAGCACGGTTTCACTGAACGCTGCATCGCGTACGGCTGGATTTGCGGCGATTCCCTTGCCGCTCTTGCGCGTAACATCCTCGATCGTTTTCACTTCAACACCAAGCTCTTCCGCAGCGGTTTCAAGGCTGCCTTCGTCCCGGAAGGTTGCATCGGCCATGCGTTGCACAGCGTCGTCGAAGCGGTCTTCCGCCTGTTGCTTGCGATAGTCTCGCGCCAACTCGTCCTTGATTTCTTCGAACGCCGGCAGCTCCGGCGCCTTGATGTCTTCAAGCTTGATGACATGAAAACCGAAATCCGTTTGCACCGGACCCGCCACTTCACCTTCTTCCATCGAGAACAAAGCGTCTTCGAACGCGCCTTCCAACTGGCCGCGCTGGATCAATCCGAGATCGCCGCCTTGCTCGGCAGACACAGGGTCGTCGGAAACTTCTGCCGCAACGGTCTCGAAATCCTCGCCTGCGCGGATGCGTTGCAGCGCAGCTTCGGCATCGGCGCGCGCCGCGTCGTTGTCACCTTCGACGAGAATGTGACGTGTCTGGCGTTGTTCCTGTGAAGCGTACTGATCGGCGCGGCTCTCGTAAACTTCGCGCAATGCTTCGTCGGTAACTTCAATATCCGCGAGGAATTGTTCGAGCGACAGTTCGATGTAGGCCAGGTCCACCGCTTCTTCTGTCATGAACTGCGAAGAGTTTTCTTCGTAATAACGTTGCAGGTCATCCGCGGAAATGTCGACAGCTCGCACGAACATCTCATCGGGAATGACGATTGCGCTATGCCTGCGTCCCTGCTCTTCCAGGGCAAATGCCATGGCAGCATCACGCGGCGTTGCGAATGCCGTGCCATTCACACCTTCCTGCAATTGCTGAAGAGCAACATCACGCCGGATGAGCGCTTCGAACGCGGTGGGCGAACGGCCCGACATGGCGAGCGCCTGTCGGTACAGCTCGGGAGAGAAGCGCCCGTTTTCCTGGAATGCCGGAACCCGCCGCAACATCTGGCGAACCTGTTCATCGCTCGCGCGATAACCCAGATCCTGCATTTTCTGGCGCAACAGTTCCTGGATCACCAACTGGTTCAACTGTTCGCGACGCAGGGCCTGCTGATTGATCATATCGGGAGGCAACTGGTCACCGAACGCTTCCAGCAACTGCTGATAGCGCTGCTGGTACGCCTGCTCAACCTGGAAACTCGAGATTTCCTCGCCGTTCACGACAGCGGCAGCACTTTGCGCCGCCGTATCGAAGTATTGGTTGATGCCCCAGAAAGCGAACGGAATGCACAGGAAGATGATGATTACCCACGCGCCGACGCCTTTGATGTTCTCGCGAATACTCTGCAGCATGATTCCCGTCCTGAAGCGGATAAAAATCCGTACGTAGGTCAGAAAAACCGACCCGGAAAAACAAAAGGGCGCCAGTTTCGTGGCGCCCTTTTGCTGATTCAAATAAGTGGCGGAGTGGACGGGACTCGAACCCGCGACCCCCGGCGTGACAGGCCGGTATTCTAACCAGCTGAACTACCACTCCGCGTCATTTGGTGGGTGCTGCAGGGATCGAACCTGCGACCCTCGCCTTGTAAGGGCGATGCTCTACCAGCTGAGCTAAGCACCCCCTCAAGGAGCGCGCTAGTTTACAGCGTCCTTGAGAGCTTTGCCAGCCTTGAATCCAGGCACCTTGCTGGCGGCAATCTGAATTGCCTGACCCGTTTGCGGATTGCGACCAGTACGCGCCGCACGATCCTTCACCTGAAACGTTCCAAATCCAACCAGTGTCACCTGATCGCCTTTCTTCAGCGTGTCCGTAACCGTACCCAGCACCGCTTCAACAGCTTTCGTTGCGTCGGCCTTGGAAAGGTCCGCACTCGCGGCAACGGCTTCTATCAATTCTGCTTTATTCATTTTGTTATCCCCCTGTAGGTGGATTCCTGTTCCCGGGACGTCCCCGGTCTTCCCGTTATTACCAACACAATTGACCTGGTTCGGTCAATGAACACCTGTCGCTGTTGTTCCGGGAAACGTTGCGAAAGGATTTGCCGTGTCGGAAGCGCAAGACCGGTGCCTCGGGGCTCTTCGCGATTCTACGTTGCGGCGTTTTATACCAAGCGCAAAAAACGCATGTCAACAGAATACTAGTGCGGTCGCACTGGCGGCGGTGCTCCTTTTTCATCGCCTGACGACTCCCCACCCTTCACGTTGTCTGCAGGGATCTCGCTTTTCGCAGTGGTTCCCGGCAGATGTTGAAGTGCAATCTCCAGAACGGAGTCAACCCATTTGACGCTGCGAATATCCAGCGCCTCACGAATAACCTTCGGAAGATCCTGCAGATCCTTCTCGTTCTCTTCAGGAATGATCACGATCTTGATGCCACCGCGGTGGGCTGCAAGAAGTTTTTCCTTCAGCCCGCCGATCGGAAGGACTTCGCCACGAAGCGTGATTTCTCCCGTCATCGCCACGTCCGCGCGCACGGGAATGCCTGTCAGCGCGGAGACAAGTGCCGTACACATACCGATACCTGCGCTCGGGCCATCTTTGGGCGTCGCGCCCTCGGGAACGTGGATATGCACATCTATGTTCTGGTGGAAGTCTTCCTTGAAGCCGTAAGCCTTGGCACGGCTTCGCACGACCGTCATTGCCGCCTGGATGGACTCCTGCATTACGTCGCCCAGTTTGCCGGTGTGCAGCAACTTGCCCTTGCCCGGAACGATCGCGGACTCGATCGTGAGCAGTTCGCCGCCAACCTCGGTCCAGGCCAGGCCCGTGACCTGTCCGACCTGGTCCTTCTCTTCAGCTCGTCCGTAGCGGAAGCGACGCACACCCAGATATTTATCCAGGTTGTCAGGCGTTATATTGACGGCGCCGTCGGCGGCTTCGAGCAGCAACTGCTTCACCACTTTGCGACAGATTTTCGCTATTTCGCGCTCCAGGCTTCGAACACCGGCTTCACGAGTGTAGTGGCGAACCATTGCCTGCACCGTAGCTTCGCTGATATCGATTTCCTTCGCTTTCAGCCCGTTCGCCTTAACCTGCTTGGGGATCAGGTAACGCATCGCGATGTTGGTCTTCTCGTCTTCCGTATAACCCGCGAGGCGAATGACTTCCATGCGATCCAGCAGCGGGCCGGGAATGTTCATGGTATTCGCCGTCGCAACAAACATGACGTCGGACAGATCGTAATCCACTTCCAGGTAATGATCGGAAAAGGTGTTGTTCTGTTCAGGATCGAGCACTTCCAGCAGCGCCGATGACGGATCGCCGCGGAAATCAGTCGACATCTTGTCGATTTCATCAAGCAGGAAAAGCGGGTTTTTCACGCCGACCTTGGACATGTTCTGGATGATCTTGCCGGGCATCGATCCGATATAAGTCCGGCGGTGGCCACGAATCTCCGCCTCATCGCGTACGCCACCCAATGCCATGCGGATGAACTTGCGATTGGTGGCATGGGCGATGCTCTGGCCCAGCGAGGTCTTGCCGACGCCAGGAGGACCGACCAGGCACAGGATCGGTCCTTTGAGCTTGCGCACACGTTGCTGTACGGCCAGATACTCGACAATGCGTTCCTTGATCCTTTCAAGGCCGTAGTGATCGGCTTCGAGCACTTCCTCGGCCTTTTTCAGATCATGGCGAATGCGCGTCTTCTTCTTCCACGGCACGTTTACCAGCGTCTCGACGAAATTGCGGACAACCGTCGCTTCCGCCGACATCGGCGACATGAGCTTCAACTTGTTGAGTTCCGAATGCGCCTTGTCCAGCGCCTCTTTCGGCATGCCGGAAACCCTGATCTTCTGTTCGAGATCCTCGATCTCATTCGGTGCATCTTCGAGCTCACCCAGTTCCTTCTGGATCGCCTTCATCTGTTCGTTGAGGTAGTACTCGCGCTGGCTCTTCTCCATCTGCTGCTTGACGCGGCCGCGAATCCTTTTTTCGATCTGCATGAGATCGATTTCACCGTCAATCAATGCCATGACGTGTTCAAGGCGCTCGCGTACCGACTCAAGCTCGAGCAGCTTCTGCTTCTCCTCGATTTTCAGCGTCATATGCGCCGCAATCGTGTCGGCAAGACGGCTCGGAGAATCAATACCGGCCAGGCTGGTAAGAATTTCCGGCGGAACTTTCTTGTTGAGCTTCACGTACTGATCGAACAAGGACATCACGGAGCGCATCAGCACATCGACTTCACGCTCGTCGTAACCGGAATCCTCGTCAATCATTTCCACTTCGGCCACGAAATGGTCGCCGGAGTTCAGCTTGCGAATCCGTGCGCGCTGTCCGCCTTCAACCAGCACCTTCACGGTGCCGTCAGGCAACTTCAGCAATTGCAGCACAGTAGCGAGTACGCCGATCCGATGCAGATCGTTGGCGCCCGGCTCGTCGATTTCCGCACGCTTCTGCGCAACCAGAAGTATCTGCTTGCCGCCTTTCATTGCCTCGTCGAGCGCCAGGATCGATTTCTCACGCCCCACGAAAAGCGGAATCACCATATGCGGATAGACGACGACGTCGCGCAAGGGCAGCAAAGCAACGGTCTGCGGCTGGTTCAGGTCGGGCTGTTGGTCTTCACTGGCCACGAATAATCCTCGGGGATGCTTTCATTGGATGAACCGCGATGCGCAAGCGGTCCCTGGTTCCACGATTGACCCGCGCCTGAAGCGCAGCACTGCAGTTTCACGTTCAGTCGTCGGCGGCCGCGGCTCTCGCAGTGTCATCATTGGCATACATGATGAATGGCGGAGCCTCGCCATTGATGACGCTGTCGTCGACAACGATTTTCTCGACGCTTTCCATCGAGGGCATGTCGTACATGGTATCGAGCAGTACATGTTCGATGATGGTACGCAGACCACGGGCGCCGGTCTTCCGGTCCATTGCCTTGCGGGCAATGGCACGCAGACCATCCTCGCGGATGTCGAGGTCCACGCCTTCCATGTCGAACAGCTTCTTGTACTGCTTGATGATCGCGTTCTTCGGTTCCACAAGAATCTTGACGAGTGCTTCCTCGTCCAGCTCTTCAAGTGTCGCGACCACCGGCAGGCGTCCGACAAACTCGGGAATCAGGCCAAACTTGATCAGATCCTCCGGCTCACAACCGACGAGTATCTCGCCGACATTCTGTTTCGAATCACGCGATTTCACATCCGCCACGAAACCGATGCCACCCTTGACGGAACGGTCCCGGATGATTTTTTCCAGACCCGAAAATGCACCACCGCAGATAAAAAGAATGTTGCGCGTATCGACCTGGAGGAATTCCTGCTGTGGATGTTTGCGACCGCCCTGCGGCGGCACGGATGCCACTGTGCCTTCGATCAGCTTGAGCAGCGCCTGCTGCACGCCTTCTCCGGACACATCGCGAGTGATCGACGGGTTGTCGGATTTGCGCGAAATCTTGTCGATTTCATCAATGTAGACAATACCCGTCTGCGCCTTGTCGACATCGTAATCGCATTTCTGCAGCAGCTTCTGGATGATGTTCTCGACGTCCTCGCCGACATAGCCTGCTTCGGTCAACGTCGTCGCATCCGCGATGGTGAACGGCACGTTCAACAGCCGCGCCAGCGTTTCGGCCAGCAGCGTCTTGCCGGAACCCGTGGGGCCGATCAGGAGAATGTTCGATTTGGAAAGCTCGACTTCGTCCTTGTCCTTGGATGTGCGCGTTTCAAGACGCTTGTAGTGGTTGTACACGGCCACCGACAGCACCTTCTTCGCGCGTTCCTGGCCGATAACGTACTGGTCCAGGACCGACTTGATTTCTTGCGGCTTCGGCAGTTTGTTGTGCGCATGCTCTGCCTGTTCCGCCATCTCCTCGCGGATGATGTCGTTGCAGAGTTCCACACATTCGTCGCATACGAAAACAGACGGCCCGGCGATGAGCTTGCGTACTTCGTGCTGACTCTTGCCACAAAAGGAGCAGTAGAGCAGCTTGCCGCTGTCTTCGTTACCGCCGCGCGTTTCGTCACTCATTGGTTCACCTTCAGATCGACCCTGAGTTGGCGGGCTCAAGGCATGTATATCATGATGCTCCGGTCTCGCAAAACCCGGGCAAATTGGTCAATTTTCCGCCAGCCACTCGATTTGGTCAGGTCTTCCCGGCCACCTTCCGCTGATTGAGGACAGCATCGATGAGGCCGTACGTTACGACCTCTTCTCCGCCCATGAACTTGTCCCTGTCCGTGTCTTTTTCAATCTGCTCGATCGGCTGGCCAGTGTGCCGGGCAAGGATTTCATTCAGGCGCGCCTTGGTCGCCAGGACTTCACGCGCATGGATATCGATATCCGACGCCTGCCCCTGGAAGCCGGCGAGCGGCTGGTGGATCATCACGCGCGAATGCGGCAGCGCATAACGTTTTCCCTTGGCACCGCAAGCCAGCAGAACAGCGCCCATGCTGGCAGCCTGCCCCACACAGATGGTGCTTACGTCGGGCTTGATGAACTGCATGGTGTCGTAGATGGCGAGGCCTGCAGTGACCGATCCACCCGGCGAATTGATATATAAATGAATGTCCTTATCCGGATTCTCGGACTCCAGGAACAGCAGCTGCGCAACAATCAGATTGGCCATGTGATCTTCGACCGTCCCGACGCAGAACACCACTCGATCCTTCAGCAGGCGCGAAAAAATGTCATAGGAACGCTCGCCGCGGGCTGTCTGTTCGACCACCATCGGAACCAGATTCATGGCACGGGCGTCCAAAGCGCCCGAATTGCTGACAGTCATGCTGTACCTCTTCTCTGTGATTGCCGGAATTACTGAGCCGCGTTCATGACTTCTTCGAACCTGGCCGGCTTGTCCTTGATGGTAGCCTTTTCAAGCAACAAGTCGACAGCCTGCTCTTCCAGCGCCATGGCTTCGATCTGCCGCATGACGTTCGGGTTCTTGCGGAAATTGCGCACTGCCTCTTCGGAATCCGGGTAATTTTCCGCGGCATCCTGCAACAGTTCGCCGACCTTCTCCGCGGAAGGCTTCAGTTCCTGGCTCTTGATGAATTCTCCCAACAGCAGCCCCAGCGTGACGCGCTTGCGGGCGCGCTCCTCGAAAAGGTCGCGCGGCAACTGGTGCGGATCGGCCTTGTCACCCATCCCCATCCGCTTGGCCATGTCGTGCTGCATATTGTGGATTTCGTCGTCCACGAGCGCATTGGGCAAATCTACCGAGTTCGCATCGATCAGGGCGTCGAGGACCTTTTCCTTCAACTGGCGACGAACGGTAGTATCCAGCTCACGCTGCATGTGGTCCCGGACATCCTGGCGCAGCTTTTCCACGCCACCCTCTTCAACACCGAACCGCTTGCAGAACGCTTCGTCCAGTTCCGGCAGCTTGAGTTCCTGTACTTCGTGAACCTTCACGGAAAACTTCGTTTTCTTACCCTTCAGGTCCTCGGCGTGGTAATCCTTCGGAAACTTCACGTCGAACGACTTTTCGTCGCCCGCCTTCAAACCGGTCAGATTCTTCTCGAAATCCTCGACCATGCGTCCAGCGCCAAGTTCGACCGGAACCTTTTCGCCCTTGTTGCCCGGGAAGTCCTCGCCGTCCAGCTTGCCTTCGAAATCGATCAAGACGCGATCACCGACTGCCGCCTTGCGTTCGACAGCCTGCCATTCACCGTTCTGCTTGCACATTTTCGCGAGCATGTCTTCGACATCCTCGTCGGACAGATCGACCTTGGGCCGTTCCACCTTGAGTCCATCGGATTTCTTGACGGAAACTTCGGGGTAAACCTCGAATGTTGCGGTGTAACGTAAACCTTCACCCGGCTCCATGCTGACCGGATCAATGGCCGGAGCACCGGCGGGCCGCAATTTCTCCTTCTGCAGAGCTTCGCCATAGGTCTGGCGCAGGAGTTCCTGCAGGACATCCTCGCGGACCTGCGGCTCATACTGCTGCCTGACCACCTTGAACGGCACTTTGCCAGGGCGGAAGCCCTTGACCTTCGCCGTGCGCCCCATGCGGCGCAGCCGGCTGTCGATTTCGTTATCAACACGCTCCGCCGGAACGTGTATCGTCATCTTGCGCTCCAGGCCCTTGGTGGCCTCGACGGAAACCTGCATTGCTCTACTCCTCGGAAAAGATCTGAACCCTGAATCGGTCAACGACTGGAATCGGAATCCGGCCAGCGGCACTCTGTCGAGCTGGCTCTGGGCACCGCGGCGCGTTACCAGATGGTGCGAAAGGAGAGACTCGAACTCTCACCCCTTGCGGGACCGGGACCTAAACCCGGCGCGTCTACCAGTTCCGCCACTTTCGCATCGAGCCGATCAGGTCTAACGCCGCTGAAAACCGGTCATTATACCGGAATCTCTGAATTTGACCGTGGTAGCGGCCAGCCTGGATGCGTTTACGTCCCCGAAAACGGCGATGAGCGCCAAGTGTAACAAATGGCGGCGAACGCACGAAGATTCGTTTGTTTTCAAGAGGTTAAAAAAAACGCCCGACTCTTGTCGGGCGTTGCTATTGGTGGGCCGTGTAGGAATCGAACCTACAACCAATTGATTAAGAGTCAACTGCTCTACCAATTGAGCTAACGGCCCGTCGAACCGTTGCGCGCCGAATACCGGCATCGCCTGAATATGGGGTGGACGATGGGGCTCGAACCCACGACAACCGGAATCACAATCCGGGGCTCTACCAACTGAGCTACGCCCACCATTGAACCTGCGGGATGGTGCGCCCGGCAGGAATCGAACCTGCAACCCCCGGCTTAGAAGGCCGGTGCTCTATCCGGTTGAGCTACGGGCGCAGTTCGTCGCCAGGTCGATCATCCGTGAACTTATTGGTCGGGGCAGAGGGATTCGAACCCCCGACCCTCTGGTCCCAAACCAGATGCGCTACCAGACTGCGCTATGCCCCGTACATCGACGACGGCCACAGCCCGCCGCACGAGGCGGGGAATATTACGGATGCACCATTCCCGCGTCAACGGATTTTAGCAGATGCGCAGCGGGACATCCCGGGCACTCTCCGAAGTCGTATTCGCGCGTCGCCTTGAGGGGGTCATGACCGCGTGCGACAATCCGCGCCTTCGCGGCGCAGCAGGAATTCCTTTTCTCATGAGCGCAAGACTCATCGACGGCAAATCGCTTGCCAGGCGCATTCGCGGCGACATCCACCGGGAGGTTGCGGAACGCACCGTACATGGCCAGCGTGTTCCCGGTCTTGCCGTCGTGATGGTCGGAGATGATCCTGCATCCGAAGTCTACGTAAGCCACAAACGCAACGATTGCCGCGAAGTCGGCATTCTTTCCTTCGCGCATGACCTGCCTGCATCCACGCCGCAGGCCGATCTGCTGGCACTGATAGACCGTCTCAACGACGATCCTGAAGTGGACGGCATACTGGTGCAGTTGCCGCTGCCCGCACAGATCGACACTGTCAGCGTGATCGAACGCATACGGCCGGACAAGGACGTGGACGGTTTCCATCCTTATAACGTCGGACGCCTCGCGCAACGCATCCCGCGCCTGCGTCCCTGCACCCCGTTTGGCGTGATCCGGCTGCTGGAATCAATTGGTGAGACGTTCAAGGGCAAGAATGCCGTGGTGGTAGGCGCATCGAATATTGTCGGCCGGCCCATGGCGCTGGAACTGTTGCTGGCCGGCTCCACCGTAACCATCTGCCATCGCTTCACCAATGACCTTGCGGCGCAGGTTGCGCGCGCCGACATTGTCGTCGTCGGTGTGGGCAAACCCGGCCTGGTGAAAGGTGAATGGATCAAGCCGGGCGCAACCGTAGTCGATGTCGGCATCAACCGGCTTGAAGACGGTCGCTTGATCGGTGACGTGGAATTCAATGCGGCAAAGGAACGTGCCGCGTGGATCACGCCGGTACCCGGCGGTGTCGGGCCGATGACGCGCGCCGTATTGCTGCTGAACACACTGGACGCGGCGCGCGAACACGACGCGGAAGACAGTGATCGATGATGAGTAACCGGCGATCATGAAAAAGCCGCGCAACGCGCAGCTTTTTTACGCAACTAACCTTCTCTTCGCCAGGTCGTACCGCCCGCACCATCCTCGAGAATGATTCCTTCGCTCAACAATTGATCACGAATGCGGTCGGCTTCCGCGAAATCTCTCGCCTTGCGCGCCGCGTTGCGAGCCGCGACCAATTCCTCGACATGACCGTCGGCACCTGTTTCGCCGCCGCGCAAATACGTTTCCGCATCCTGCTGCAACAAGCCGAGAATTCCGCCGAGTTTCTTCAGTTCACCGCGAAGCCAAGACTTTTCTGCTTCGTCTTCCGATGAGTTGATTGCGTGCGCCAGGTCGAACAACACAGCTAATGCCTGCGGCGTGTTGAAGTCGTCGTCCATCACATCGAAGAAACGTTGCGCAAATTCACTTGCGTCGTTTTCAGAAACGTCCCCGCGCAAGGACAGATACAGGCGCTCAAGGCTGGATTTCGCCTTGTCGAGGTTGTCATCCGTGTAATTCAGCGGACTGCGGTAATGACTCGCCAGCAGGAAATACCGGATCACTTCCGGCCGATAATGTTTCAGCACGTCGCGAATGGTGAAGAAATTGCCGAGCGACTTCGACATCTTCTCTTCATCGATGTTGACGAAGCCGTTATGCATCCAGTACTTCACGAACGGCGTGTCGTGCGCGCCGCAGGTCTGCGCGATCTCGTTCTCATGGTGCGGGAATTTCAGGTCCATGCCGCCGCCATGCAGATCGAAATGATCGCCCAGCGTTTTCGTCGACATGGCCGAGCATTCGATATGCCAGCCCGGCCGCCCCTTGCCCCATGGCGAGTCCCAGCTCGGTTCGCCCGGCTTCGCCGCTTTCCACAAAACGAAATCCAGTGGATCCTGTTTTGCTTCGTCGACTTCCACGCGCGCGCCTGCGCGCAGGTCCTCGAGTTTCTTGCCGGAAAGCCGGCCGTAATCCTCGAATTCCGACACGTCGTAATACACGTCGCCGTTCGCGGCAGCGTATGCCTTGCCGTTCGCGATCAGCGTCTCGATCATGCCGATCATTTCCGGCATGTAATCCGTCGCCCGTGGTTCGCTGTCGGGACGCAGAATTCCCAGCGCATCGAAATCTTCGTGCATGGCGTCGATGAAGCGCTGCGTCAGTTCCGCGGTGGATTCGCCGTTCTCGAATGCGCGACGAATGATCTTGTCATCGATGTCCGTGATGTTGCGAACGTATTCGACTTCCAAGCCGCGCGCGCGCAAGTAACGTACAATCATGTCAAAGACCGTGTAGCAGCGCGCGTGACCGACATGACAGAAGTCGTATACCGTCACGCCGCATACGTACATCCTGACCTTGCCCGCTTCGAGCGGCTCGAAAATTTCCTTCTCGCGCGACAGCGAATTGTGAATTCTCAGATCATTCATCGCCTGCCCGCCATTTCCGCAGCGCGCTGCAATCGTGCGCGAATTTCTTCCCTGCCGAGAAAGTCCCAGATACGCGCCATCTCCGGGCCGTGCGTCTCACCGGTCAGCGCGGCACGCAACGGCATGAACAGGTCCTTGCCCTTGCAGCCTGTGATTTCACCGACGGCTTTGGAAAACGATTTGAAGTCTTCCGCAGCATCAACCAGTTTGCCGGCTGCATCGAAGAACTGGCTGCCCGCGTTACGAACCGCGTCGACGACTTCGAACTCCTCGCGCAACGGGTCTCCGAGCAGGCGATCGGCGAGCCGTTCGACGTCTCCGGGCAACACGACGTTGTCGCGAATGGTCGCCGCAAATGCGCACTGCTGTGTGACGGCCAACTCCGCGAACCGTCCTGCAACGTGCGTGCCGAGCCAGTCGAGAAATGCGTCTTCCGAAAGCCGCTGCATCGCTTCCTTCTGCCAGTAATGCAATTGCGCGGGATCGTATTTTGCCGGCGCCCGGCCGAACCGGTGCACATCGAAATCCCCGGCCAGCTCTTCCATGCTGCGGAATTTTTCTTCGGAAAAATTGTGACCCAGGCGCGCGAGGTAGTTCGCCAGCGCCAGCGGCAGGTATCCCTGTTCGCGCAACTGGTGCAGGCCGAGGCTGCCCAGACGTTTTGACAACGGGCCACCGTCACTGTCCTTCACGAGCGGAAAGTGTCCGTAACGGGGTTCACGCAGACCCAGCGCGCGCAACAGCAGCAACTGGCGTGGCGTGTTCGCGAGATGGTCCTCGCCGCGAAACGCGTGTGTAACGCCCATCAGCGCATCGTCCACGGCATTGGAGAAAAAGAAGGCGGGTGTTCCGTCGGCGCGCCGTATCACGAAATCGCCGATATCCGCGCTACGATATTTCTGCGAACCGAACACGAGGTCTTCAAACTCGATGGTTTCGTTGGCAGGAATCCGGAAACGCAGCGTGGCGGATTCGCCGGTCGCCAGCCGGCGCTGCGTCTCGTCCGCATCCAGCGCCGAACATTTTCCGGAATACCGGGGCGGCTTGCCGGCGGCCAGCTGCACCTTGCGCACCTGTTTCAGTTCCTGCTGGGAACAGAAACAGGCGTACGCCAGTTTCTGTGATTCCAGCTGATGGAAATAGCCATCGTAGATGTGCTGCCGTTCCGACTGGCGATAAGGCGCATGATCGCCGCCGACATCCGGGCCTGCCTGCCACTCAAGGCCCAGCCAGCGCAGGTCCGCGATCTGATCCGCCTCGTGTTCGGCAACGGAGCGTTCCCGGTCGGTATCTTCGATGCGCAGGATCAGATGCCCGTCGCCGTGCCGCGCTAGCAGCCAGTTGAACAGGGCCGTGCGCGCGTTGCCAACATGAAGCCGGCCGGTGGGCGACGGTGCGAAACGCGTGACAATAAGGGGCTGGTCAGTCATGGCGCGCAATGTTACCAGACCCGCCCGCCAGACGGCTTGCACGGTTTGCGCGCTCCCGCCCAACCGATATGATGCGCACACGCTTGCCGTTATCGCCGCATCACGGTCATACACATTAAATAGAGAGGAGCCACCATGAGAAGCCTGCTTTCCATTCTGCTGTTCGGCCTGCTTTCGACAGCCGCCTCCGCCGCCACACCAGCCGCAACATCGGACTACGTTCTGCTGGAAACTTCCGACGGAGATATCTACCTCGAAATGGATGCCGGGAAAGCGCCAAAGACCGTGGCGAATTTTCTCCAGTACGTACGCGATGGCCAGTACGACGGCGTCATTTTCCATCGTGTAATTCCCGGCTTCATGGCGCAGGGTGGCGGCTACACGCCTGCGTTCAAGGAAAAGGAAACGCGCGAGCCGATCGAGAACGAATCGAAAAACGGCCTTTCGAATGCCCGCGGCACGATCGCAATGGCTCGAACCAATGATCCACATTCCGCCTCCGCCCAATGGTTCATCAACCTGGCGGACAATTCCCGCCTGGATGGCAAGGACTACAAATGGGGATATGCCGTGTTCGGAAAAGTCGTGCGCGGCATGAATGTCGTCGACGCGATCGCTGAAATCCCTACCGGTCCGGCGGGACCGTTTCAGAGCGACGTGCCGTTTCGCCCGGTGATCATCAAGAAGGCCAGCGTTCTTGATGCGCTGCCGCCCGCCGAAAAGCCGGCGACGCCGGACGACAAGGCAAATCAGTGAGCAGCGCCGCGAAACCGGTCTGTTTCATTTCGGACCTGCACCTCGATGCATCCCGTCCCGGGATTAGCGAACTGTTTCTCGGGTTCCTGGACGAGGCGCCGAATACGATCAGCGAGCTGTACATTCTCGGCGACCTGTTCGAAGCCTGGATCGGGGATGACGATACCGATCCCCATCACGCGCTCGTGCAGGATGCCATGCGCAAGCTCACCCAGCGCGGCGTGGCCGGCTGGTTCATGCATGGCAATCGCGATTTCCTGATTGGCGAAGCATTTGCGCGGCGGACCGGCTTTCGCCTGCTGGATGATCCTGTCGTCATCGATCTTTTCGGATGTCCGACGCTGCTGATGCACGGCGACACCTTGTGCACCGATGACGTGAATTACCAGAAGGTTCGCGTCCTGTTCCGTAATCCGGACTGGCAACGGGAATTTCTCGGGCAGCCGCATGCAACGCGACGGGCCTTCGCGGACAAGGCCCGCGCGGAAAGCCGGGCTGCGCAGGCGGGCTTGGCAGTGGACATCATGGATGTGAACCAGGATGCGGTGGACGCCGCATTTCTGAAACACCAGATTACGCGAATGATTCATGGCCACACGCATCGGCCGGGCGTGCACACACATTTGCTGCACGGAAAGATTCGACAGCGAATCGTACTGGGTGACTGGTACGAGCAGGGCAGCCTGCTGATGGCGAGACCCGAGGGCCTAAGCCTGCTCGTGCTGCCGCTAGGAGACGACGCGTGAAGCCCGCTTCTAGCTGACGCCCGGTCCGGAATCGCTCTTGCTTTTCGGTACGGGCGGGCCACTGTGAAAACGCAGTTCGATATCGTCCACGCAATTCAGTTCCGCTTCCATGCCGCGGAAGAATTCCACGCGTGCTGCAATGTCTTCTCCGGCCGCCTCTTCCGCAAGCTCGAGATAATGCCGGAAATGGCGCGACTCCGATTCGCACAGGCCCAGGTAAAAATCCGCAACTTCGCGATCGTCCAGCGCCGGGGCGAGCACCCGGAAGCGTTCGCAGGAACGCGCTTCGATGAACGCACCGATAATGAGAATGTCGGTCAGGCGCGCAGGCTCGTGCGTTCGAGCATGTTTGCGCAGACCTTCGGCATAGCGCGATGGCGTGAGATGCCGGTATGCGATGTTCCGTTTTGCCATCAGCTTCAGCACCTGCTCGAAATGCCGCAACTCTTCACGTGCAAGACGCGACATGCGATGCACCAGCAACGGACGCTCCGGGTAACGAAACAGCAGATTTATGGCTGAAGACGCGGCTTTTTTCTCGCAATGCGCGTGATCGACGAGAATCAGCGGCAGATCGGCAGCGGCTGCCGCAACCCAGGCGTGCGGCGTCGGCCTGGCGAGAAAAACATTGATATCGGTGGATTTCATGCGGTTGCGGGCGGCTTCACCATTTCCAGCCGATAACGACGTCGCTGACGTTCGTTCCGGTCGGACCGGTATTGATGATATCGCCCGCTGCTGCCAGCGCCGCATTGCTGTTGGCGCGTCGAAGACATTCGACGGCATCGAATCCGGCATCGCGAATGCGCTGCAAGCTTCCACCATCGATCAGCGCGCCGGCATCCTCGGTATTGCCGTCAATCCCGTCCGTACCCAATGCCAGCAGCAGCACATCGTCGCAGCCCGCCAGCTCCATTGCCGCAGCCAGCGCAAGCTGCTGGTTGCGCCCACCCTTTCCCGGTTGCGGCGGCAAGCGCACAGTCGTTTCACCACCGAAGACATGCACTCCGGGTTCGCTGTCGCGCAATGCCCGCGCAATGCACCTGCCCTGCTCCGCCGCGTCGCCCTCCAGAACTTCGCGTCGCTGCAACGAAACCCCGGCATCCTTCACTGCGACAGCAATCGCATCCACCGCGTCGGCGTTACGGGCAATGATCCTGACCTGGGCGCTGCCTGCCGGCATCTCGCGGGAAGGCAATGGCAAGCGCTCATGCAAGTTCTGCAACCAGACAGGAACCACATGCGACGGCCAGTGCGCGACGACAGGTGACAGCGGTCCGGAAGCAATATCCTCAAGCCGGTCGCCGGGAACATCCGATATGACCAGTCCGTCGACAGGCCTCCCCGTAGCGAGGCGCAACAATCCGCCGCGCTTCAGGCAGGAGAAGCGCGCGCGCATCGTGTTCATGCCATGAATATCCAGGCCGCTGGCGAGCAGCCAGCGGTTGATGCGCACCAGATCGGCCAGCGACAGTCCCGGAACCGGGATCTCGACCAGTGCAGAACCGCCGCCGGAAAGCAACACCAGCAATGGCAGCTCCGATTCCAGTTCCGATACCCATCGGTGCAGCGCTTCGCCGGCGCGCAAACTGTTCTCGCCCGGGACGGGATGATCGCCCGGCAGGAACCGTGCCCCATGCACTGCGTTCCGGGCCACATCCGGCGGAGCTATGATCAGTGCCGTTGCGATCCGATCACCCAGCGACTCGAACGCACCACGACTCATCGTTACCGCTGCCTTGCCGATGGCGAGAAGCGCGCAGCGATCAACGGCCGAGGCCGAAAGCGCAGCCGCAGTACAGCGCTGCGGATCAACTGCGGCGAGTCCCGCCTGCGACCAGCGCAACAGCGTTTTCCTTTTTTCCGAAAAATCGGGCAACATCAGCCGAATTCAATACGAAATTTCCGGCGAGTTTAGCCGGTTTCCGGAAAGCACACTCATTGGAGGGGGCAAGATGTCGAAGCGCATGGGTTGGAAACGCCCGATACTTTATACATTGCTGATCGTCGTGCTGGCGGGCGGCGTATGGCTGTCGAAACTGATCTGGTTCAAGCCGTTCAACATCGATCATTTCTATGATCGCGTGTTCGTCGAGTTCGCGATGGAAAACCCCGAAATCCTGACGTCCATGCGCATGCTGCCTGCGTGGGCGGACTGGTACAACGACGATTTTGGTGACGCATCGCCAACCCAGGAACGCGCGATGCTGGAGATGACTCGCGAATCGCTCGCGACACTGCGCAGCTACGATTTCGAATCGCAGACTGAAAGCCAGCAGCTCTCGACACGCATTCTGGATTGGTTCCTCGACAACGGCGTACGCGGCGATGCGTACATGTATCACAACTATCCAGTGAACCAGCTGTTCGGCGCGCAGAGCAACCTGCCGAGCTTCATGGCCGAGCAGCACCAGGTGCTGCGCGAGGAGGAAGCCGAGGACTATCTTGCGCGGCTCGACAAGTTCGGCCTCGTGTTCAGCCAGTTGGATGAAAGCCTGCGCTTGCGCGAGGAAAAGGGCATTACGCCACCGACGTTCGTCGTGGACCGCGTGCTGGTTGAAGTGAAGAACTTTGTTGCCACGCCGCCGCAGGAAAACATTCTCTACACGTCCTTCAAGGAAAAGCTCGATGCGTTGGAGGACATGAACGACGAGCGGCGCGCCGAGCTGCTCGCGAGCGCCGAGGCGTCCATTTCCACTGTCGTCTACCCGGCCTATCAGGGCCTGGTTGATTACCTCGAGTACCTGAAGCCGAAAACCACGTCGGACGATGGCGCATGGAAACTGCCGGACGGCGACGCCTTCTACCGCTACCAGCTGCGCACCAACACGACGACGGATCTTGATCCGGAAGCGGTGCATGCCATTGGCTTGCGCGAAGTCGAAAGCATCCAGGCGGAGATGGATACCATCCTGCAGGCGGAAGGATATGTCGAAGGGACGGTGGGCGAGCGGTTGCTGACGCTGGCAAGGGAAGACCGCTTCCTGTATCCCGATACCGACGCGGGGCGCGAGCAGATTCTTGCCGACTACCAGTCCATCATCGACGAGGTGAATGCGGGCCTGGATGGTGCGTTTGACCTGCGTCCGAAAGCGGATGTCGCGGTGAAACGCATCCCGGAGTTCAAGGAAAAGACCTCGCCGGGCGCCTACTACAACGGTCCGCCGCGCGATGGCTCCAAGCCGGGCATCTTCTACGCGAACCTGCGCAGCGTCGAGGAAATCCCGCGTTACGGCATGCGAACGCTCGCGTACCACGAAGCGATTCCCGGGCACCATTTCCAGATCGCGTTGCAGGGCGAGATGCCCGGCCAGCCCATCTTTCGCACTTTCCCGCTGTTCACGGCGTATGCGGAAGGCTGGGCGTTATATTCCGAACAGGTCGCTGCCGAACTGGGTTTCCAGGAAGATCCATACGATCGCCTCGGTTACCTGCAGGCAGCGTTGTTCCGCGCCGTTCGCCTGGTGGTCGATACGGGCATACACAGCCAGCGCTGGACGCGCGAACAGGCCATCGAATACATGACGGCAAATACCGGTATGCCGCAGAGCGACGTGGTCGCGGAAATCGAACGTTACATCGTGATGCCGGGACAGGCCTGTGCATACATGATCGGCAAGCTGAAGATCCTGGAACTGCGTGAACGCGCGCAACGGGAGCTCGGCGACAAGTTCGATCTTGTCGATTTCCATCGTGCCGTGCTCGAAAACGGCGCTGTTCCGTTGAGCATCCTGGAAGAACTGATCGACGAGTACATAGCCCGGACCAAAGCCGCAGGCTGAGTCTCGGAAGCAAAAAAAGCCGGCTCGCAATGCGAGCCGGCTTTTTCTTTTTCCAGCACCAGGTTTTTTTACGATGCGCGCGCCTTGCGCTGCCCTTCTCTTTCGACCTTGGCGTTTTCAGAGCGTTGCGTTCGCAAGCGCTCCAGGTATTCCGGAGTCACGGACCCGGTAACGTACTCGCCCGAGAAGCAGGACGTATCGAACCTGCGCGGATCGCGGTCCTTGAAGCGCACGGCGTCTTCCAGGTCATGCAGGTCCTGGTAGATCAGCCAGTCCGCGCCGATCAGCTGCTCGACTTCCTTGATGGTTCGGCCCGCCGCTACCAGTTCTTCCTTCACCGGCATGTCGATACCATAGACATTCGGATAGCAGACCGGCGGTGCGGCTGACGCGAAATACACTTTCTTCGCACCCGCTTCGCGCGCCATCTGAATGATCTGTTGCGATGTCGTGCCGCGCACGATGGAATCGTCGACCAACAGCACGACCTTGTTGCGGAACTCCAGGTCGATGGCGTTCAGCTTGCGTTTTACGGAACGTTCGCGCTGATTCTGACCGGGCATGATGAAGGTACGGCCGATATAGCGATTCTTGATGAAGCCTTCGCGATACTTCACGCCCAGCATGTTCGCCATCTGCAGCGCGCTGGTGCGACTCGTGTCCGGGATCGGAATGACGACGTCGATGTCGTGATCCGGCCGTTCGCGCATGATCTTCTCGGCCAGCTTCTCGCCCATGCGCAGCCGCGCCTTGTACACCGAAATCCCGTCGATGATCGAATCCGGACGCGCGAAGTACACGTACTCGAATATGCACGGCGAATAAACCGGATTGTCGTGACACTGTTGCGTGTGCAAGGTGCCGTCGAGTTCTATGACGACCGCTTCGCCTGGCGCAACATCACGCAGGAACTCGAAACCCAGCGCGTCCAGCGCCACGCTTTCCGACGCGAGCATGTACTCGTCACCCTTCTCCGTTTCGCGCTTGCCGAGAACCAGCGGGCGTATGCCCCAGGGATCGCGAAAACCGACAATGCCGTAGCCGTTGAGGAAGGAGATGCACGCATAGCCGCCGATGCTGCGCTCATGCACTTCGCGCACCGCCTTGAACACCACGTCCGGCGTCAGATTGTGATCACCGTACTGATGCAGGCCGTGCGCGAACACGTTCAGTATGATTTCGGAATCGGAATCCGTGTTCAGGTGGCGGCGGTCCGTATGGAACAGCATTTCCTTCAGCTCGCCGGCGTTGACCAGGTTGCCGTTGTGCACGATGGAAATACCGAACGGCGAATTCGTATAGAAAGGCTGCGCTTCGTCCGCGCCTGATGAACCTGCCGTCGGATAACGAACGTGACCGATACCGACATCGCCCACAAGCAGATCCATGTTCTTCTGCTTGAACACGTCCGCAACCAGGCCATTGTCCTTGTGCGTATGAATGCGTCCGTCCGCCCAGGTAAGAATACCGGCGGCGTCCTGGCCACGATGCTGCAGCACGGTCAACGCGTCGTAAATGGACTGGTTGACGGGCGAGTGACCAACGATACCGACAATTCCGCACATGCTTATGTCACCGGTTCAACGTATGGATTCGGGGAAGAATCCCATCAACCATGTGGCGACGGGTTCGATATATTCGATGAACAGGGATTGCGCCCACCATGTATCGCGATTCAGCCTGAGCAGCAGCCCGACCAGTACCAATGCCGCTATCAACACGGCGCCCCGCAGCAGGCCGAACAGTGTTCCGACGGCACGGTCTGTGCTGGTAAGCCCGGTGCGCTCCAGTGCGATTGCTGCGAAGTGGTTAACCAGTGCGCCCACAATCAGCACGATGAAGAACAGCAACGCGAATCCCGCGACCATTTGCAGCGACGGCGTTTCAACCCAGCGTGCGAACCAGCCGGCCGCAACGTCGGAAAAAGCCCATGCCAGCCAGAAGGCCGCGACCCAGGTCGCAAGCGAAAGCGCTTCCCTGACGAATCCACGCCATAAGCCGACCAGGGTCGAAAGCAGAACGATGACGATGAAGACCCAGTCAACCCATGCCATGGTGGCAACTCCGCAGTTCGCCGCATCCCTTTCGAGGGCGCGAATTCTAACAGATCGCCACGTGCAGTGCTTTCGCGGAAAGGTCAGCGATTCTGCACGGGGCTGGCGGGTTCACCTGTCCTGGTACGAATTTCTTCGGCACGAATCTGTGCCGCATCGCGGGATGGAAAACCGCCGACACGCACGCGGTAATGCACGCGCGTGCCGTCATTGAAACGACTGACATAGGCCGGGTATTCGAGCGTGCGCAGCTTTGCAGCGAGCGCCTCGGCATTGTCATTCTGGCTGAAGGAGCCGACCTGAACCGTCCACGGCGCGCGCGTGTCGCCGGCAGCTTGCGCCGGCGCACGTTCTGCCGGCTTTTTCGCGATGGTTACCGCGGGCTGTTCATCAGGTACGTTTCGTGCGGCCGTCTGCCCCGGCGTGAGATCGACCGTGGCCGGTTCGTTCACGTCCGGTTCCGGAAGCTTTCGCGCAGCGCCCGTCTCTGCCGCCGGTTCCTGTGCGGAATCGAGAGCAATCCGGACGGTTCGGCGCGCCGGTGCCGCAGGATCCGGCAGCTCAACGCGGTGTGAAACCTGCCGGTCCGAATCAGGACCGTCAAGCACCATGGGAATGAACAGGACGGCGGCAAACACCAGCACCGTCGCGCCCACCAGCCGCTCCTTGAGTCGTACGTCCATCGTCATTTCCCGGCCTGTTCTCCGCGCGCTGCGTATTTCGAATCGAAGTATACGAGGAACTCCGCGACGGTGTGAAAGGAGCCGAGTACGACAACGCGGCCACCAGGTGGCATTTTTGCGCTGGCCGCCGCCGATGCCGCAGCGACGCTGGCATGGACGGTGTGTGCAAGCTCCAGTCCGGCGAGCTGCAGACGAGTGGACAGCGCGTCGGCCGACTGGCCGCGCGCGCCTTCCAGTGGTGCAAGATGCCAATGCGTCACCTGCGGCGCCAGTTCGCGGACAACGCCCGGCGCATCCTTGTCCGCAAGCATGGCGAGAACCGCACGGGTGGGTTTCGGGTCGGCGCGCAGATATTCGGCCACTCGCGCTGCCGCGTCCGGATTGTGTCCCACGTCAAGAACGATTTCAGGGTCGCCGGGCAGCACCTGCAGGCGGCCAGCCAGTCGCATGGCGCCGATACCGTTGCGAATCGCGTCTTCCGGGATTCCGGGCTGCAACGCAACGACGGCTGCAACGGCCGTCGCAGCGTTCGTGTACTGGTGCACACCCGCCAACGGCGGACGCGGCAGATTTTCCAGCGTTCTCGTCCTGCTGCGCCACGTCCAGGTATCACCCGTGTGTTCGCAATTGAATGCCTCTCCGTATCGCTGCAATCGTGCGCGCACCTGTTCCGCCACGTCGGCGATACCTGGCGGCATTTCCGGAGAGCCGAAAATTGCCGGACGGTCGGCGCGGAATATTCCGGCCTTCTCGCGGGCGATGGCATCGATTTCGCTGCCCAGCCAATCCATGTGATCCAGGCCGATGGACACCACGACGGCAACGTCGGCGTCGAGAACGTTTACCGCGTCGAGACGGCCGCCGAGGCCGACCTCCAGCACTGCAACATCCACGTGCCGGCGCCGGAAGATTTCAAATGCGGCCAGCGTGCCGAATTCGAAATACGTCAGGGATTCGTCACCGCGCGCATGATCCACGGCCTCGAACGCCGCACACAGTTCGCCGTCGCCGGCTTCCTGGCCGTCGATGGCGATGCGTTCGTTGTATCGAAGAATATGCGGGGAAAGATACCGGCCGGTGCGAAGACCTGCCGACTGCAGAATGGACGCCGCAAAACTCGCGACAGAACCCTTGCCGTTCGTGCCGCCGACGGTAATCACGCGAAACGGGGGCTGCAACAGATCAAGCCGTTCAAGCACACGGCGCACGCGTTCGAGGCCGAGCTCGATGCCGCGGGGATTCAGCGACTCCTGCCAGGCGAGCCAGGCTTCGAGCGTGTCGAAGCGCATGGGAAAGTTCAGTGCGGCGCCGGACGGCGCATCATCATGGAGAGCAGGCTGGCGAGCGTATCACGCATCTCGCGCCGGTCGACGATCATGTCGACAGCGCCATGCTCGACGAGGAATTCGGATGTCTGGAATCCGTCTGGCAGCGTCTCGCGCACGGTCTGCTGGATGACGCGTGGACCGGCGAAACCGATCAGCGCTTTCGGTTCCGCGACGTTGATATCGCCCAGCATCGCGAGCGATGCGGAAACGCCACCCGTGGTCGGATCGGTGAGCACGGAAATGTACGGCAGGCCTTCCTCGGAAAGCCGCGCCAGCACGGCGCTGGTCTTCGCCATCTGCATGAGCGAGAACAGCGCTTCCTGCATGCGCGCGCCACCGGAAGCGGAAAAATTCACCAGCGGGCAGCCGGTATCCAGCGCAACGTTGGCGGCGCGCACGAAACGCTCACCCACAACCGAACCCATCGAGCCACCCATGAACTTGAATTCGAAGGCACAGGCCACGACGGGCATGTCCTTCAGCTTGCCTTTCATCGCAACCAGCGCATCTTTCTCGCCCGTCGCCTTCTGCGCGATGGTGATACGGTCGCGGTACTTCTTGCTGTCGCGGAATTTCAGAATATCGATGGGGCCGACTTCAGCGCCGATCTCCTCGGCGGTGTGCGGATCGAAGAACATTTCAAGGCGCTGACGGGCGTCAATTCGCATGTGATAGTTGCACTTCGGACATACGTGAAGGTTGCGTTCGACTTCGGCCCGGTATAGCACAGCGTTGCAGGCTTTGCATTTGGTCCACACGCCTTCCGGCACGCTGCGGCGCTGTTCAGTGTTGGTGTTGATACGGGAGGGGACGAGTTTTCTGAACCAGTTCATTGCTTGCCCATTCAGCTGTTCATGCAGCTGCATTCGTGTCCAAAGCCTTGCGGATTTCCGCCAGGGCTGCACTTACTGCAGGCCCGGCTGCCGCGCCATGTTCGGCAATATGCCTTACCAGTGCGCTGCCGATAATGACTGCGTCCGCAGTTTGCGCGATCGATGCCGCGGTTTCCGCATCGCTGATGCCGAAACCGACACCTATTGGCCGGTCAGTCAACGCGCGAATCCGGGCAATCTGCCCGCCCATGGCTGCGCGATCCAGGCTGCCCGCCCCGGTAACGCCTTTGAGCGACACATAATACACGAAACCCGTAACCGACCGGCACACGCGCGCGAGCCTTGAGGCACTCGTGGTAGGTGCAATCAGGCCGACAAGTTCCAGTCCGTGCATTGCAAACATTTCGCCAAGCTCGCCCGCTTCTTCCACCGGCAGGTCCACCACCAGCAGCGCATCCGCGCCCGCTGCGGCAGCCGCTTCGGAATACGCGGAATAGCCCATCGCCTCCAGCGGATTGAGATAGCCCATCAGAACGACCGGCGTGACGGTATCCGTCTTGCGAAAGACACGAACCGTTTCGAAAACGTCGGCCAGCCGCGTGCCGGCACGCAACGCGCGCTCGCAGGCTGCCTGGATGACCGGACCGTCGGCAACCGGATCGGTAAAAGGCACACCGAGCTCGATGACGTCCGCCCCGCCCTTCACCATGGCGTGCATGAGTTCAACCGTTGCTTTTGCGGATGGATCACCGGCAACCAGGTACGCAATCAATCCGGTCCTGCCTTCGGCGCGCAACGTCGTGAGCCGGGCGCTCAGACGGCTCACAGGCTGATGCCTTCCACTTCCGCGACAGTGTGCACGTCCTTGTCGCCACGACCGGACAGATTGACGATCACGATGCTGTCTCTCTCCAGACGCCCGCGAAGTTTTTCAACGTAGGCCAGCGCGTGGCTGGATTCCAGCGCAGGCAATATTCCTTCCGTGCGACACAGCATGTGAAAGGCTTCCAGCGCTTCGCTATCGGTGACGCTGTCGTATTCAACGCGTCCCGTTTCCTTCAGCCACGCGTGTTCGGGACCGACGCCGGGATAATCCAGCCCTGCCGAAATCGAATGAGTTTCAATGATCTGCCCGTCTTCATCCTGCATCAGGTAGGTGCGGTTTCCATGCAGCACGCCTACCTTGCCTGCCGTCAGCGGCGCCGAATGGCGGCCGGTGGCAAGGCCTTCGCCGGCGGCCTCGACGCCGAACATCTGCACGCCGCTGTCGTCGATGAACGGGTGAAACAAGCCGATGGCGTTCGAACCGCCGCCGACACATGCCACCAGTGCATCCGGCAGGCGGCCTTCTTTCCCGATCACCTGGCGGCGCGCCTCGTGTCCGATGACCGACTGGAAATCGCGCACCATCATCGGATAGGGATGCGGACCGGCGACCGTGCCGATGATGTAGAAGGTATTGTCGAGATTCGAAACCCAGTCGCGCATCGCTTCGTTCAGCGCATCCTTCAGCGTGCGCGAACCGGATGTCACGGGCACGACCGTCGCGCCGAGCAGGCGCATGCGGAAAACATTCAACGCCTGACGGCGCATGTCTTCCTCGCCCATGTACACGACGCATTCCAGACCGAGACGCGCACAGATCGTTGCGGTTGCCACACCGTGCTGTCCTGCGCCGGTCTCCGCGATGATGCGCGTCTTGCCCATGCGCTTCGCGAGCAGCGCCTGCCCGATGGTGTTGTTGATCTTGTGCGCGCCCGTGTGATTCAGATCTTCGCGCTTGAGATAAATGCGCAGCCCCACGCGCTGCGACCAGCGTTCCGCGAGGTACAAGGGCGACGGACGCCCGACGAATTCGGACAGGTCCTGCTCGAACTCGCGCAAGAACTCCGGATCCGTGCGAAACATCTCGTACGCAGCGCGCAGTTCTTCCACGGGCTGCATCAGTGTTTCCGCGACAAAGCGTCCGCCGAACCGGCCGAAATAGCCGTTCGCATCGGGCAACACGTTCGCGTTCTCAGATCGTGACCGTGTCGGCACGTCGCACCTCGTTGATGAACATCTGCATTTTCGAATGATTCTTCACGCCCGGCGCATCCTCCACACCGCTGGATACGTCGACGGCGAAAGGACGCACTGTCCTTATCGCTTCTGCGACATTGTGCGGCGTGAGACCTCCGGCCAGTACGATTGCCCGTCCATTGCCAGCGGGCAATGCCGCCCAGTCCGTACGACGGCCGGTTCCGCCCGGCGCGCCATGCACGTTGCTGTCGAACAACAGCGCCGCGGCGTCCGCGTAACTGTCGATAAGCGCGGGATCGACGGAATCATTTCCGGCTGCATCGCGACCGAAACCGAGCGTCTTGATGTACGGCCGGTCGAACTGCCGGCAGAACTCCGGCGGTTCGCTGCCGTGGAACTGCAACACGTCGAGCTCGACCTGCTTGAGCACAAGTTCCACTTCCTGACTTGACGGATCGAGAAACAATCCGACCACTGAAACGCCCGCCGGAACTGCTGCAATAATTTCTCGCGCTTGCGTGGCGTTCACGCAACGCGGACTCACTCGCGTAAAAACAATGCCTATGGCGTCCGCATCGAAGCGCGCCGCCGCCGCGCCATCTTCCGGTCGCACAATTCCGCATATCTTGACGCGTGTTGTCATGCAGAAGCCTGTAAATACGAGAAGACGGGCGAAAACGGAGCTTACCAGATTCGCAAAAATGCGCCGTTCAGCGTTCACCTTCCGGCAGCCACAGTTGTCGCTCGGGAATGCCGAACTCGCCGGGATAACGCGGCCCGACGAAATACAGGCCTTGCGGCACGGCGGTCACACCGCCCAACGCGCGATCCCGGTGTTCCAGTACCTGGCGCGTCCAGTCTTCCGGCTGTTCTCCCCTGCCGATGCTGATCAGCACGCCCGCGATGTTCCGCACCATGTGATGCAGGAAAGCGTTCGCCGTCACATCCAGGGTTACCCACTCGTTGTCGCGACCGACCGCAATGCGCTCGATCGTTCGCACTGGCGACTTCGCCTGGCAGGCAAGTGCGCGATAGGAACTGAAGTCGTGCTCGCCAAGAAGATGCTGCGCGGCACGGTGCATCGCCGCCGCATCCAGCGGTTCATGTATCCAGGTGGCTCGCTGTGCGTGAACGGCGGAACGTGTCCAGCGGTTGAGAATCACGTAACGGTAGCTGCGCGCGACAGCGCTGAAGCGGGCATGAAAATTCTGGTCCACTTCGCGCGTCCAGTTGACGTTGATGGCTGCAGGAAGATTGCTGTTTGCACCCAGTACCCAGCTGCGCTGGCGACGGATCGCGTCGGTGTCGAAGTGCACCACCTGCCCCAACGCGTGCACGCCGGCATCCGTACGGCCAGCGCAGACGACCTTGACGGGATGATCCGCAACCCGCGCGAGCGCCGCCTGAAGCGCATCCTGCACGCTGGGTGCATGCGGTTGCGTCTGCCAGCCGGCAAAAGCGCTGCCGTCGTACTCGATGCCCGCCGCTATACGCATGAGTTATCCCTGGAATTTCACGAGCAGGATGCCGCTCGCCAGCAACAGAATCGGCAGCAGCCATTGCAATCGCGGCACGTTGCCGGGCGGCAGTTGCACGGCTGGTTGCAGATCAAGGGTGTCAGCCTGTCGCTCGACAGCAAGGAACAGTTCTGCCGCCCGATCCGGGAGCGATGTTTCCCTGTTGCGAAGTGCTGCACGTACGCGTGTTTCCACTTCCGGCAGTTCTGCCAGGAGCAGGCCGACTCGTTCGGCAAAGCGAACGGTTACCGGTGTATTCAGGCGGCCGGCGAGCAGCCGGCGTAACGCAGCAGTGAGCTCACGCGGCGGCAGGTCGCCGATGAACACGGCAGCAGCCCATACCATGACGACGAGCACACCGACCCGGTGTGCAGCCAACTGAATGCCTACCAGCGTAGGCGACAGCGGACCCAGCACCGGCAGCAATAGCTCGCCCGGCGTGAACCAGAAAAAAAACACCAACAGGGAAATCAGCAGCCAGCGTACACGGCGAAGCCCGCGCAGCATTTTTTTGCCGGTTTCGGGTGACAGCAGCCCGGCGCTCAGCAACAACAGTGCGGCGACCGACAAGGCTGACGGCGGCAGCCAGGGAGCTAGCCCGGCAAGAACAAGCAAATTGAGTATGCGGATGACTGGATGCATGGCCGATTCCCGGAACTCGCGGCGCATTCAGGATGCCGGAAAAACGACGGCCCCGCATGGCGGGGCCGCATTGCTGTCCTTTTGATTCCGGCCTCTGATTGAATCAGGCAAGCTGATCGAGAAGAGTGCGCGCTTCCTGCTGCTGTTCCTCGTCACCGTCACTCAGTACTTCTTCAAGAATGCCGCGGGCACCGTCCGGGTCGCCCATGTCGATGTACGCCCGTGCCAGATCGAGTTTCGTGCCGGCTTCACCGATGTCGTCTTCGTCATCGCCCGTGCCGCTCTCGTTCGCGCCGTCGTCTTCGCCGGCAATATCGTCGAAATTGTACTCATCGAGATTCAGTTCGCCGCCGTCGTCGACAACATCGCCGGCATCCTGCTCGGGCAGATTGGTATCGACGAACGCCGACAATTCCTGCAGCGCCTTGTCGAACTCGGTCTGCGTCTCGTCTTCGTCAAGCGAAACCGGTGCCCTTGGTTCTTCAGTGGGCTTCTTTTCTTCCCCGCCAAAGTCCAGGCCACCCAGATCAAGATCAAAATCGCTTTCGGCGCTTTGCGTCGCAGCGGGTTTTTCTTCCGGCTCGCTGAACCCGCCGATATCGAGATCGAAATCCAGGTCGGAGTTATCCGCAGGCTCGGCGGCCGCAGCGCCGTCGTTTCCACCGACACTGATATCGAAATCAAGACTGTCATCGGCGGCAGGGGCTGCCTCCGGTTTCACGACAGTTTCCTCGCCGGTGAATTCTTCGCCCGCCGAACCGAAATCCAGATCCACGGAACTCGTGGGTCCGGCTTCGCCGAACAATGCGTTACCGGGAGCAATCTGGCGGCCCATTATCGCGATGTTGTCCCAGTCGGAATCGCCCGGCCCGGCAACCTGCCTGAGACCTTTTGCCGCTTCGATGAAACCTTCGGTGTTATTGGCGGCGAAATGGATTTCCGCCAGCTTGGCGTGGAACTCCTTCCGCGACGGGTCACGCTGCACCGCTTTCTGCACGACTTCGGCCGCCTGGTCGTAAAGACCATAGGCCATGTGGAAATCGGCTTCGGAAAGCGGATCGTTGTCGTCCAGAGTCACGGCCCGACCACCGACCACCGTCTCCGAGAAATCGTTCCGCGCGTGCGCATCGATCGCCTTGTCGGCGTCCGCCAGCAACTGCGTCGCTTCGGCATCGTCATCGATCCGGGTCGTACCCGTATCCTTGTGATCCATGCCGTGTGCGAACACGCTGGACATATCTCCATCCCGGTCGTGCCGGCCACTTATTACGGTCGCATCGTCGTCATCGTCTTCCGCCCGGTCGGCGAGAATGGTGACGTCGCTTGAATCGTCGGATTCATCCCAGTCCACCATCGCTGCGGCAGCGTTCGCCTGCACGGCATCGCGGCGCTTGCGAACCACCAGGAGGCCTGCGAGCAACAACACCAGGATGGCGGCGCCGGTGCCCATTCCGAGCGGGCTGAGGGCAAGCGCCGTCAACTGCTCGACCACTCCGGGCTCGGCGCGACGCACGGGCTGAATCACGACGGGTGGCGCCGCTTCCGGTTCAACCTCTGCCACTTCGGCGTCGCTTTCCGCCGGTTCGTCGACCGCGAGTTCGTCCCGGGACAGATTCTCCGGCAGTGGCGGCGGCTCCGTCTGTTCTGTCGTGACGTCTTCCTGTTCCTGCAAGGCCTGCAGGGATTCGTCTTCTATATCCAGCAGGCGCTCATCGGTCTCGGCTTCGACACCCAGATCGACCGCCTCTTCATCGATATCGTCGGCCGGATCAAGCGGCTCTTCGGCGCCCATGCCGATATCCTCGGACTCGCCGCCCGCACCGATGCCCGTGCCAGCGTCCAGTTCGACATCCTCTTCGGGCGCAACCAGGCTCAGTTCCGGTTCCGGTTCCGGCTCAACCGGTTCCCGGAAATCCGCTGCCGGACGGGAGGTCGATGACCTGCCGGCACGCCATTCGTCGTTGTGACGCTTCGCCTCATTGAAGGCTTCGCCGCGACTGATGGTGGAAACCTCGTTGAATCGCGGAATCCGCAGGATATAACCCGCCTTCAGGCGGTTGATGTTGCCGAGGAAGGCCTCGGGATTCGCGCGGTACAGCGCGATCATCATCTGGTTGATGCTGATGGATTCGTCCGGCCGCAGGCGGTTTGCGATGCTCCAGAGATTTTCATTGCGCTGGATGGGACCATAGCTGTCGCGAGCCTGCTGCGGATATGTGGATTCGGCGCGCGACGGCGATTCCTGCGCGTCGGCTTCGAGCGGCGGAATGCTGATGACATCGCCGGTCTGGCTTTCTTCGACTCTTGGCCGCTCGGCGACTACCGGTGGCAGCTGCGCCGGCTCATCCCGCTCGACGCGCTGCGGGGTCTGGGCCACGGAAGGCACCTGCGGCTGCGGTTCGGCGGCCTGTTCACGGCTGGCGAAAGTCGGTGGGTCCAGCAGCAGGGTGTATTCGCGCAACAGGCGCCCGCTGGACCAGTCGGCCTCGATCAGGAACGTCAGAAACGGCTCACGGACCGGCTCGGTCGACGTGATCTTCACGTAAGCCGTGCCGTTGGAGCGCCGGATGACCCGGAACTGCAGATTATTGAGAAAAGGAGCGCGATCAAGGCCATAGCGCTCGAATGCGCTTTGACCGGCGAGACGTACCTCAAGGGATTCCAGTTCGTCAGCAGCGGCCGAAATGAGCTCGACCTCGGCATCAAGTCGCTGATTGAGCCAGGAATTGAGGCGAATTTCGCCCAGTCCCAAGGCCAGCGCACTGACCGATATCGCTGCCAGCACAAAGGCCAGCGCAAGGGCCAAATAACGTCGCATTTTGAATTCCCTCAGCTCGGTGACCCCGCTTCGGGGATCCCAATTCCCCCCGCGAATTGCGGCCAACAGTTCAGACTTGGCTTTATAAGAATGAGCTAACTATAGCATCCTAAAGCTTATATATACTCTTTGACCAATAATTCCGCAATCTGGACAGAGTTCAGCGCCGCGCCCTTGCGGATGTTGTCGGCAACGACCCAGAGGTTGAGGCCGCGCTCGTGGGAGATGTCGTCGCGGAGCCGGCCCACCCAGACCGCATCGCTGTTGGTGCCTTCGGTGACCGGCGTCGGATAGCCGCCGTCCTTGCGTTCATCCATCAGCTTCACGCCCGCCGCCTTCCTGAGCAGCTTGCGTGCGTCTTCCGCCGTCAGCTTGGCACGCGTCTCGATGTGGATGGCTTCGGAGTGTCCGTAGAAAACCGGCACACGCACCGCCGTCGGATTCACCTTGATCCCGTCGTCGCCAAGGATCTTGCGCGTCTCCCACACCATCTTCATTTCTTCGCGCGTGTAGCCGTTTTCCTGAAAGACATCGATGTGCGGAATCACGTTGAACGCGATCTGCTTCGTCATCAGTTGCGGCTTGATGGGCTTGCCGTTCAACAGGTTCGCGGTCTGGCCCGCAAGTTCTTCGATCGCAGACTTGCCGGCCCCCGACACTGCCTGATATGTACAGACGTTGATGCGTTCGATATGCGCTGCGTCGTGCAGCGGCTTCAGCGCAACCAGCATCTGCATCGTCGAGCAGTTCGGGTTCGCGATGATGTTGCGCTTCGTATAACCCGCAATGGCCTGCGGGTTCACCTCTGGTATGACCAGCGGAATGTCGTCTTCAAGGCGGAACTTCGACGTGTTGTCGATCACGATGCAGCCGGCCGCCGCCGCCTTCGGTGCGTATTCGCCGGAAACGCTGCCACCGGCGGAGAACAGCGCGATTCTCGTTTTCGAAAAATCGAAGTGCGCCAGATCCTGCACGACGACTTCCTTGCCCTTGAAACGAATCCTGCTGCCCGCGGAGCGGCTGCTCGCCAGCAGGAATATTTCGTCGACCGGAAAGTCGCGCTCGTCGAGAATGCTCAGCATCGCTTCGCCGACAGCGCCCGTTGCGCCGACGACCGCTACGTTGTATTTCTTCATTTGACAGATATCCGTTTTGATTTCATTGCGATTGCCGTTCCGGCAGCACGTCGTCAACACGACGCAACGCCAGCATGAAAGCCACAGCCGTCATCAGCGCGGCCGAAATGAAAATCGCCGCCGGCTGAAACGCGGTCCAGATGAAGCCTGAAACCAGGCTGCCGGCAGCGCCGCCGGCGCCGAAACCGAAACTGCTGTACAAAGCCTGTCCCCGACCTTGCAGTCGACCGGTAAAGATCCGGTGCACGTAATAAACGGCAATCGCGTGGTAGATACCGAAACTGGCAAGGTGGAGTGTCTGCGCGAACAGAATGACAGGCAGTTTATCAATAAACAGCGCCGTCAGCAGCCAGCGCAAGGTTGCAGCACCGAGAGAAAACAACAGCAGCTGCCGTGCACCAAAGCGCATCAGCATGCGCGGCATGAGCAGAAACACTCCCACTTCCGCGATGACACCCGTCGCCCACAGGCGTCCCACCAACGAAGGGCTGTAACCGTTGTCTTCGAGAAAGAGGCTGAAGAAAGCGTAATAAGGACCGTGGCTCGCTTCCATCAGAAAGAATATGGCAAATAACGGAAACACTTTGCGGTCGAACAGGACCTTGCGCACGGACTGCTTCCTGTCGCTTGCCGAGGTACGGCCGCTCTCCGGCGCGAGCGCAACCGCAACAACGGTTCCGGCGAGAAACAGCAGCACATAGACCGGCAGTTCGCTGATTGCCTGCGTTTCCAGAGCCTCTCCAACTCCGATCACGGCAATGATGAAACCGATCGAGCCCCACACTCTCACAAGGCTGTAACGATGATCGGCGCGATCCAGATGCGTCAGTGTCGCTGCTTCGAACTGCGGCAGGATCGCGTTCCAGAAAAATCCGAAACCGAGCATGACGACAACCAGCAGCAGCAGCGATGTATCGGCAAGCAGAAGTGCGAACATCAGGAATGCGCCGAGCGCGCCAGCACGAATGACGCCCATGCGCTGGCCGGAATGATCGGCGAGCCATCCCCACACGTAGGGCGCAACGATTTTCGTTCCGAGCAGTGCGGCGAGCAGTATGCCGATCGTTTCTTCACGCAATCCCTGCGCGGAAAGGAACGGACCCCAGTAAGGCATCAACGCGCCCAGCGCGCCGAAATGAAAGAAGTAATAGGCGGAAAGCCGGAAATACAGGCCGCGTGTTGCCGGCATCAGGCCTCGTGCTCGCCGGGAACAGCCGGCGTGGAAGCGACGACATCCGCGTTCTGCGCGCGATGCCGCAGGTAATGATCCATCAACACCAGCGCGAGCATTGCTTCCGCCACCGATACGCCGCGAATGCCGACGCAGGGATCATGCCGCCCTGTCGTCACGACATCCACCGGTTCGCCTCGCGTGTTCACGCTGCGACCGGGAACGCGAATGCTGGACGTCGGCTTGAACGCAACGTCCACGGTAATCGGCTGACCGGTACTGATGCCGCCCAGCGTTCCGCCGCTGTGATTGCTCACGAAACCCTGCGGCGTTATTTCGTCGCGGTGCGTGCTGCCTTTCTGATGGACAACGGCAAAGCCATCGCCGATACCGACCGCCTTCACCGCATTGATGCACAGCATGGCCTTGGCAATGTCGGCGTCCAGCCGGTCGAATACCGGCTCGCCCAGGCCGACGGGAACATTGCGCGCTTCAACGTATACGCGCGCACCGCATGAATCCCCGTCGCGGCGCAATTGTTCGATGCGTGCTTCGAGTGCTTCGACCCGGCCGGGGGCGGCGCAGAAGAAAGGATTGGCGTTCACGAAACTCCAGTCCTCGACCGGCAGTTCGATGTCATGCATTGCGACCAGGCAGCCGCGAATTTCGACGTTCAGCCTTTCCCGCAGGTACTTTCTGGCAATCGCGCCGGCGGCGACCCGCATCGCAGTCTCGCGCGCCGACGAACGGCCGCCGCCCCGGTGATCACGCAATCCGTACTTGTGATGCCAGGTGTAATCGGCATGGCCAGGGCGGAACGTTTCCGCAATATCGGAGTAATCGCGCGAACGTGCGTCGGTGTTTTCGATCAGCAACGCAATCGGTGCGCCGGTCGTGCGGCCTTCGAACACGCCGGCGAGAATTCTGACGGTATCGGCTTCACGTCGTTGCGACGTGAAGCGCGACATGCCAGTGCGGCGGCGTTCGAGATCCTGTTGAATATCCTGTTCCGACAATTCCATGCCCGGCGGACAGCCATCGACAATGGCAACCAGTGCCGGCCCGTGACTTTCCCCCGCCGTGCTGACGCGGAACAGTTCGCCGAAGGAATTGCCGGCCATCAGTGAGACCTCATCCGGAAAATGTCGAGACGTGTTTGCGCAATTCCGCAGCCGTCAGCAGAAAGACGCCTTCACCGCCGCGTTCGAAATCCAGCCACGTGAAGTCGACATCGGGATACGCGTCCTCGAGTGCCGCAGCACTGTTGCCGACCTCGACCACGAGAATGCCGCTTTCCGAAAGCCAGTCTGCAGCGGCTGCGAGTATGCGACGCGCGATGTCCAGGCCGTCGTCGCCCGCAGCGAGCCCCAGTTCGGGTTCGTGCCGGAACTCTCCCGGCAGGCCGGCCATGTCGTCGGCATCCACATACGGCGGATTACTCACGATGATGTCGTAACGCCGGCCCTTTGGCAGTGGCGCAAAAAGATCGCCTTCGTATAGCGTTACCTGCGCGCCGACACCGTGCATTTCGACATTTTCCCGCGCCAGCGCGAGCGCCTCGGCGGAGAGATCGACCGCGTCCACGGCTGCGCCGGGAAAGGCATGCGCACAGGCAATCGCGATGCAGCCGCCGCCCGTACAAAGGTCAAGCACGCTGTCGACGGCGTCCGGATCCGTCCAGGGCTCGAAGTGCGCTTCAACAAGTTCGGCAATGGGTGAACGCGGCACCAGCGCGCGCGCATCGCTCTTGAACTTCATGCCCGCAAACCAGGTCTCTCCCGTCAGATAGGCCGCAGGGATCCGGTCCTCGACGCGCTTCACCAGCAGCCGGTAGATCTCGGCCTTTTCGCCTGCCGTGAGGCGCGCATCCAGAAGACGGTCCGGACAGCCATGCGGCAAATGCAAGGCATGCAGGACCAGCGCGACGGCCTCGTCGAGCGCGTTGTCGGTGCCATGACCGTAATGCAGCCCGGCCTCCGCGAAGCGGCTGGCACCCCAGCGTATGAAGTCCGTGGCACTGTACAGATGCGCGGTGATGTCTTCGAAACGTTCCTTCACGGAAACTCCAGGGAGCGGCAGGAAACGCGATGATAACCGAACGGCACGTGTGGGATAATGCGCGCCATGAATCGAAACACGCTGATGATTTTGCTGGTTGCCGCACTTGCAGGGATCGCGGGCATTCTCGCCGGCACGCTACTCCCCGGTCCGGCGGAACCTCCCGTCCTGAGCGCCGGCACGCAGCTCGGCGAGCCGCGTCCGCTGCCGGATTTTCAATTGACGAACGGCGATGGCACGCCTTTCACGCGGCAGGACTTCAACGGCGAATGGCATCTTGTGTTTTTCGGATTCACGCACTGCCCGGATGTCTGCCCCAACACCTTGTTCCTCCTCGACCGGGTTGTTGCCCAGCTCGAACAGTCCGGTATCACGCCACCGCAAGTCGTGTTCGTGTCCGTGGACCCCGAACGCGATACGCCCGAACAGGTGGCGCAGTATGTCGAATACTTCAATGAGGACTTCCTCGGCGTGACGGCGCACGGCAGCGACATCGGAAACCTGCAGCGGCTGACTCAGGCGTTGAGCGTCGCCTACGAATTCCGCCCGGAAGGCGACGGTTATACGGTGATTCACAGTTCGGCCGTGCTGCTCGTCGATCCGGCGGCCCGAATGCACGCCATCTTCACGCCACCACTCAAGGCAGCGGACATCGCCGCCGATCTCGCCCTGCTGATTTCGAATTGATCCGGAGCTTCACCGTCATGACGTTCATGCCATTGCTTCTGCTGGTCGTATCGCCGCAGGTCGACGGACCTCCCAGCGACAAGACCACCGCGCCGTTGCGCATCGAGAACGCATGGGTACGCGAAGCGCCGCCCACGGCGAAAGTCATGGCCGCATACGGCACGTTCTGCAACGACAATGAAACGGCCGTGAAGCTGACAACGGTATCGAGTGACGATTTCGATTCCGTTGAAATGCATGTCAGCGTCGAAACCGGCAACGCCGTTTCCATGGAACGACTGAAAGATGTTGCAATCGGTCCGCACGATTGCGTCGACTTTGCGCCAGGAGGGCGTCATTTCATGCTCTTTGCACCGAGTCGCCCGCTACGCAGCGGCGATACGGTTTCCCTCACCCTGCAGTTGGCGAACGGCAACGCGATGAAAGTCACGCTTCCTGTCCGCCGCCCGGAAGAAACCGGTCAACAGCACAACCACGACGGACATCATTGATGGATATCAAGACGACCATGGAAAAGGCTTTCAAGATCTGGCCTCAGTACATCCTGCCGCACCACCTGCTGTCGCGCGCCATGCATGCGCTGACGCGCATCAACGGTGGCGGCGCCAGCCACGCCGGCATGCGTGCCTTCATCCGCAGCTTCAACGTGAACATGGGCGAAGCGGTGCATGAAGACGTCGAGCACTACCCGAACTTCAACGCGTTTTTCACGCGCGCACTGAAACCCGAAGCGCGACCGGTGGACATGGCGGAAGATGCCATCGTGTCGCCCGTCGACGGGACGGTGAACCAGGCGGGCGAAATCCGCGAAGGACGCATCTTCCAGGCCAAGGGCCACGACTATTCGGCGGAAGAACTGCTGGGTGACGCGGCGCTGGCAGCACCCTTCATGAACGGCGAGTTCGCGACGCTGTATCTCTCGCCGCGCGATTACCATCGCATTCATATGCCGTGCGACGGCACGCTGGTGGAAATGCTGCACGTTCCCGGAAGGCTGTTCAGTGTGAACGGACTGACGGCACGCAACATTCCCCGGCTGTTTGCGCGCAACGAGCGCGTCGTGTGCCTGTTCGAAACACCGCTGGGCAAAATGGCTCTGGTGGCAGTTGGCGCCATTTTCGTCGGCAGCATCGAAACCGTATGGGCCGGCGAAGTCACGCCGCCCGCCGGTTCGCGCATCCGCCGCTGGCGTTATGGCCCCGGCGAAGCCACCGGAGAAATCCGGTTGCGCAAGGGCGAAGAACTTGGTCGTTTCAACATGGGTTCAACGGTGGTGATGCTGACCGAACCGGACACGGTCGACTGGGGCGATTACCTGCGAGCGGACAGTCGCATGCGCATGGGCGCGAGGATCGGAATACGCAAACGCTAGTGCTTGCGCGAGTGAACGGTGAACAGGTTCGAGGTTCTTCTGTTCACCGTTCACTGAACACTTTCATTCCAGGCTTTCGAGAAATATCGCCGCCAGCCTCTCTATTCCCCGCTGGTCTTCCGCATCGAAGCGCGCCTTGACCGGCGCATCGATGTCCAGCACGCCGATCACATCGCCATTCCTTTCCAGCGGCACCACGATCTCGGAGCGTGAATCACCGTCACAGGGAATGTGTCCGGGGAAGGCGTCGACATCATCCACCCGTTGGGTCTTTCTTTCCGCAGCCGCCGTTCCGCAGACGCCTTTGCCGATCGCGATGCGCACACATGCCGGCTTGCCCTGGAATGGACCGACGACAAGTTCGCCCTCCTCCATGAAATAGAATCCGACCCAGTTCACATCCGGCAGGCTGTGATAAAGCAGCGCGGAAAAGTTCGCCGCGTTTGCGATCCAATTGCTTTCGCCGTGCAACAGGCCATTCGCCTGTTCAGCCAGTTCCGTATAGAAAACCGCCTTGTCCGCGGCATTCAGTTGCTTCGCTTCAAACATGTCCGTTTCCTCAAATCCTGTCGAAGCCGAACGTCATCGCTTCGGAAATATTCCCGGTGCCTGCCGCGAGCACCATGACGCGATCAAACCCGACTGCCACACCGGAACAATCCGGCATTCCGGCCTCAAGTGCCGCCAGCAGGTTCTCATCAATCGGCATCTGCGGCAGACCGGCTGTCTTGCGCCGGTCGTTTTCCTGCTCGAAACGCTGCCGCTGCTCGCACGCGTCACTCAGTTCATGGAAGCCGTTCGCGAGTTCGACACCGTTCACAAAAGCCTCGAAACGGCGCGCACAACGCGGATCATCATCAAGCCGTGCAAGTGCGGCCTGCGACGCGGGAAATGCATGCACGAACGCGATACCGCCATGGCCGAGCTGCGGATACACGACATGGCTGGCAATCGCATCCAGCAGCGCATCCCGGTCGAGTCCCGCCGGATCCAGCCCGAACCTGCCGACTGCCGCTTCCAGTTGATCGCGCGTTGCCGCAAAAGGATCGAGCTCCGCATAACGATCGAACGCCTCGGCATACGTCAGCCGTTCTTCCCCCGCCAGCCCAGGCACGAGTTCGCGCAGCAGCTGTGCGACTTCATCCATCAACACGTGGTGGTCGAACCCGAGCCTGTACCACTCGAGCATGGTGAACTCGGGATTGTGCCACTGGCCCTGCTCGGCACCACGAAACACTTTACACGCCTGCCAGATATCGCCGCTGCCGGCCGCCAGCAGGCGCTTCATGAAAAATTCGGGTGATGTGTGCAGATAAAAAGAGTCGGCAAGTCCTGCCAGCCGAACCTCGGCACTTGCAAGATTCGGGTCGGTGATCGCAGCGCGGCTCAGCAACGGCGTTTCGACCTCCAGCACGCGCCGTTCATGGAAGAATTCCCGTACGCGACGCAGCAACGCAGCGCGCAGTTGCAATGTGTCTATCGATGCGGAAGGTTGCCAATGATGCATGTGCATTCCAGAGACGAAGAAGCCCGGCATCGCCGGGCTTCCATGATCGGCAATATCCCGGTCAATTATTCTTTCACGCGGGAAACATATTCACCGGTGCGCGTATCAACGCGGAGCACTTCGCCCTCGTTGATGAACAGCGGCACCTTGACCACTGCGCCGGTTTCCAGCTTGGCCGGCTTCGTGCCGCCGCCCGAAGTGTCGCCGCGCAAACCGGGATCCGTTTCGACAACCTTGAGGTTGACGTGGTTCGGCGGCGCAACATCCAGCGGTACGCCGTTCCACAGCGTCACGATGCACGTGTCCTGTTCTTTCAGCCACTTGGCATTTTCACCCACGGCATTCGCGTCGGCGGCATGCTGCTCGAACGTCTCCGGCACCATGAAATGCCACATTTCACCGTCGAAATACAGGTATTGCATGTCGGTGTCGACGACGTCCGCCGCTTCAAAGACTTCGCCCGACTTGAAGGTCTTTTCCAGGGTGCGGCCGGTCTTCAGGTTGCGTACCCGGGTGCGGTTGAAGGCCTGGCCCTTGCCCGGTTTCACGAACTCGTTCTCGACGATCGTGTACGGGTCGGCGTCGATCATGATCTTCAGACCGGCGCGGAATTGACTGGTGTCGTAGGAACTCATCTCAATAGTCTCCGTGGCCGCGACGGTGCGCGGATTTCGCGACTCGCAAGGCGCGAGCCGCGTGATTGGGTTGTTCCCAATAAGCGGTGAGCAACACAGCGAGGCGCGAAATCCGGCCCGTCCCTTCGGGTTGCTTCCCAAAGCCGCAGCGGCTGCGTTGCAAAGCTTGACCATGACTCCTGCTACGGCATGCGCTTTGCGCCTTGTCGTCATCGGCTTTGGAAAAGCAACGCGGCCCACGGCGACTATTGAGACGAGTTCCGCCCATTGGTTTGACTCTCGGTTGCGGGCAAAATGCCGGGCCGGCGCCTTTTTGTGAGCGGGCTCGCGGCGAAAGGCGCGTATGATACCTGCAAATCCTCCCCGAAATCAGCACCGCTCCCCGCCATGAAACGTCCCGACTGGAAAACCGCACAGGCCGCCGCCGTTACCGACCCGGCGCGTCTGCTCGATATGCTCGGCTTGGCCGACGCCCTGTTGCCCGCAGCGCTGGCCGCAGCGAAGGCGTTTCCGTTGCGGGTGCCGCACGCCTACATCCAGCGCATGAAATCCGGCGATCCGGCGGACCCCTTGCTGCGCCAGGTATTGCCGTTGGGCGAGGAACTCATGGATGCGGCCGGGTTCGGCCCGGATCCGGTCGGCGAATCGAGGGCGCATATCGCGCCCGGCCTGTTGCAGAAGTACGACGGCCGCGTGCTGCTGACGACAACCGGTGCCTGCGGTGTCCACTGCCGTTACTGTTTCCGGCGGCATTTCCCCTACTCGGAACAGAATCCGCGTCGCGACTGGAAAGCGGTGACGGCAAGAATCGCCGCCGATACCGGCATCCGTGAAGTCATCCTGAGCGGTGGCGATCCGCTGACACTGGACACCTCGCGGCTGCGCGAAATCACCAACGCACTCGCACCGCTTCCGCAGCTGCGCCGCCTGCGCCTACACACGCGCCAGCCCGTCGTGCTGCCTGAACGCGTGGACGCCGACCTGCTGGCGTGGCTGCAGGAAATTCCCTTCGATCTTGCGATCGTGCTCCATATCAATCACGCCAACGAACTGGATGACGCGTTGCGCGAAGCGATCGCCGCGCTGCGCACGACCGGCGCGACGCTGCTCAACCAGTCAGTATTGTTGCGCGGCGTAAATGACTCCGCGGATGCGCTGGTGAATCTGAGCGAGTCGCTGTTCGCCGCCGGCGTCCTGCCCTATTACCTGCATTTGCTGGATCCTGTCGCCGGTGCGGCGCATTTCGATGTGCCCGAGCAGGAAGCACGCGAAATTCTCATCGACGTACACGCGCGCCTATCTGGTTATCTGGTTCCCAGACTGGTGCGTGAAATTCCTGAACGTGCGGGGAAAACCCTGATAAATCTGTAACTTATTCCGATGCGTCTGGAAAAACGTCAGCGCATACGTTAAAAAGTCAGACGTTCTTACATACCCCAACCTGCGGAGCTCCTTTGGTCGAACGCAACTTCCTGCCCCTGTTGATCATCTCGCAGTCGCAGAATAACGCCGAGAAAGTCAACAGCATCCTGCGAGGTGCCGGGCATGCCGTGCGTTCGGCCTGGGCTGCAAACCTCGACGACGCGGAGAACGCGATCCAGTCGCAGAAGCCGGCCATCATCCTGTGCTTTCTCAAGGTCCCCGAAGCACCCATCAACGATGTCATCGGGCTCCAGCAACGGCTTTGTCCCGATGCGGCGTTGATTGCGGTCGCAAGCAAGATGGACGAAACGGCCGCCGCCGCCGTTATCGAACGCGGCGCGCGCGACCTCGTCAGCATGGAAAGCGAACGTCACCTCGCCGCCGTCGTGACGCGCGAAGCCGCGTATGTGGATACGACTCGCGCCCTGGAGGCGACTCAGGCGCTGGTCAGCGAATATCAGTCGCGGTTCCAGGACTTTCTCGCGGAATCGGGCGATGCCATTGCCTATGTGCAGGACGGCATTCTCACGCAGGCGAATCCGTCTTTCTCGGAAATGTTCGGCTTTGCGTCGTCCGACGACGTGGAAGGCTACCCGGTCATGGACCTGTTCGCTCCAACCGATCAGGGGAAACTGAAGGAAGCGCTGGTTGCCGTGAACAAAGGCAAGAGCGTCGGCGAACTGGCCCTCAGGGGAATGAAGAACGGCGCGCCGTTCGAGACAAAGCTCGAGTTCGACCAGACGGAGCTCGACGGTGAGCTCTGCATCGAAATCGCCATCCGCGGCGAAGGCGATACCAGCGATATCCAGGCGAAGATGCAGGCCGAGATGGACGAGATCGGACGCCGCGATCCACTCACCGGGCTGTTCCACCGCCATTACTTCATCGACCTCGTCGCTCATGCGATAAAGCAACCGCCGAAAAACGGCGTGGCCGCGCTCATGATGGTGAAGCCGGACAAGTTCGCGGACATCGAGGAAAAGGTCGGCCCGCTGGCGTCGGACAACGTACTCAAACTGCTGGGCGCGCAGTTGCGCGATCTCAGTGACGAGAAGGATCAATTGGCGCGCTTCGGCGGCAACCTGTTCACCGCGCTGATCGTGCGCAGGGACGTTCACGAAATCGAGAAGTATGCGGAGAAGCTGCGCACGGCGATTGCCGGCCGGGTTTTCGAAGCGGGCGGCCAGTCCACCAGCATGACGGTCAGCATGGGCATTGCCGACTTCAGCAACCCGGTGAAGAACGCCGGCGCATTGATCGCGCTCGCGCAACAATCCGTGAAGGAAGCGCGCGGCAAAGGCGGCAACCGGCACGTCATCTACAAACCGGCGGAAGTCGACCAGGAAGGCCGGCTGCTGGATGTCGGCTGGGTCAAGCAGATCACTGCGGCACTCAGGGAAAACCGCTTCCAGCTCGTGTTCCAGCCCATCGCCAGCCTGGAAGGCGATGTCAGCGAAATGTTCGACATCCTGGTGCGCATGAAAGGCGAGGACGGCGAGGAAATCATGCCGGGTGAGTTCATGCCGGCCGCCGAGCGCAACAACCTCATGGGCGGCATAGACCGCTGGATCGTCACGAACGCGCTGCTGCGTCTGAAAGAACGCATTGCGGAAGGCAAGAAGGCGCGGTTCTTCATACGCATCGCCGAGAAGACGCTGGCCGACGGCCAGTTCGTCAGCTGGCTCGAGGGCCAGTTCAAACAGCATCAACCTCCCAGGGGCGGCATCGTGCTCCAGGTCTCGGAGGCGACTGCTGAAAAGCGTCTCAAGGAAGCCAAAGCCATCGGCGACCTGGCCAACGCTCATGCCCAAGGCTTCGCGCTCGAGCATTTCGGTGTGGGCCGCAATCCGATGCAGATGTTCGATCACATCAAGATGAATTTCGTGAAAATCGACGGCACCTTCATGAGTGTCATTGCGACGGACGAAACCAAACGGAATCTCGTCAAGGAAATCATCGAAAAATCGAAGGCACTGAAAATCGAGACGGTCGCGGAACGCGTCGAGAACGCGAACACCATGGCCGTACTCTGGCAGCTCGGCGTGAACTACATCCAGGGCAACTACGTGCAGGAGCCGGAAGTCGTGATGGCGGACGACGCGCGTTTGCCAGCGTAAAAAAGCAGAGCAATTAACAGGATTCGAAACAGGATTTACAGGATTAAAGCGAAAATAAAAAGGGCCGCGTAGCGGCCCTTTTCACTATGGGTCTCGAAAAATCCTGTTAATCCTGTCCATTGATCTTTCTTACATCCTCTGCAACGCCGCGATCCGCTCACTCAACGGCGGATGGCTCATGAACAGTCGCCGCAAACCATGTCCCATCGCTCCCTTGATGCCGAACGCGGCCAGCTTGTCGGGCAACGCGCCCTCCTGCGACCGGCCCAGCCGTTCCAGTGCCGCAATCATCTTGGTGCGCCCGGCCAGCTGCGCGCCGCCATGATCCGCGCGGAATTCGCGATGACGCGAAAACCACATCACGATCATGCTGGCGAGAATGCCGAAAACGATTTCCGCAATGATGGTTGTGACGAAATAGCCGACGCCTACGCCACCGCCCTCGCGATTGCCACGCATTGCGCTGTCGACGACATAGCCGACTATTCGCGCAGCAAAGATCACGAAGGTGTTCACGACACCCTGGATCAACGCCAGCGTCACCATGTCGCCATTCGCGACGTGGCTGACTTCATGCCCCAGCACCGCCTCGACTTCGTCGCGCGTCATGTTGTCCAGCAGACCGCTGCTGACCGCAACCAGCGCCTTGTTCCTGTTCATGCCGGTGGCGAACGCGTTCGGCTGCGGTGAGTTGAATATCGCGACTTCCGGCATGCCGATGCCGGCCTGCCGTGCCTGGCGCTGCACGGTCGCTACCAGCCAGGTTTCCGTTTCCGTACGCGGCTGTTCGATCACCTGGGCGCCGGTCATGCGCTTCGCACTCCATTTGGAGATCGCAAGCGAAATGAATGCGCCACCCATGCCGAAGATGCCGGCGAAGATCAGCAAGGCTTCGTAATTGATGCCTTGCTCCGTGAACCAGCGATCTGCTCCCAGAAGCCGGGTGACGATTCCGAGCACCACGATGACCGCCAGGTTGGTGGCCAGGAACAGGAACGTGCGCTTCATGAACTTCTCCTCGAATAGTGACAAGCGCCTGAATGCGGCCCCGTTTCAATGGGGCCGCATACGACAATTTCAAGCAGAAGGTCTGACTGGCCGAAGACCGGTTCCAGAGTTATCTGGAAACCAGGAAGGCTTCCGGCAGGATGCGATTCACCTTGCGATAGCCCTGCGGCAACTTGCGGCCGCGCTGGCCGCGCTCACCCTCGTAGTCGTCGAGATCGCGATACTTGAGCGTCATGTGCCGCTGTCCGCTGAAGATCACGACGCCGTCTTCATCCGGCATGCTTGTCACCGCAACCATGGCTTCCTCGCCGGTCTTGAACTTCGCACCCGGAATATTGAGGATCTTGTTGCCCTTGCCTTTCGCCAGCTGCGGCAATTCATCGATCGGGAAGCACAGCAGATGCCCCTCGCTGGACACCGCGATAATCCAGTCGGTTTTTTCGGATGACACCGGCACCAGCGCAAGCGCCTGACCGCCCTTCGGCACCGACAACACCAGCTTGCCCTTCTTGTTGCGCGTGTGCAGTTCCTTCAGTTGCGTGACGAAACCGTAGCCGGCATTGGATGCGACCAGCACGTAGTCGTCCGGATCGCCCATGGCGACACCGACGAAGCTCGCGCCATCCGGCGGCGTGAGCTTGCCGGACAATGGATCGCCCTGGCCGCGCGCACTCGGCAATTGATGCGCGGGTATGCAGTAGCTGCGCCCCGTCGAATCGAGGAACACCGCCAGCTGGTTGGACTTGCCGCGCGCTGCTGCCAGGAACTCGTCGCCCTGCCGGTACTGCAGTTGCGCAGGGTCGATGTCATGACCTTTCGCCGCACGTGCCCAGCCGCGTGTCGACAGCACGACCGTCACCGGTTCGCTCGGCACCAGTTCCGTCTCGTCCAGCGCCTGTGCAGCTTCACGCGCAACAATGGGCGAGCGGCGGTCGTCGCCATACTTCTTCGCATCGTCGACGATTTCCTTGCGAATCATCGCCTTCAGCATCGCCTTCGATCCCAGCACTTTCCGTATCGCCGCGCGTTCCTTTTCAAGCTGGTCCTGCTCGCCGCGGATGTTCATTTCCTCCAGCTTCGCGAGGTGGCGCAGCTTCAGATCGAGGATCGCTTCCGCCTGCGTGTCGGAGATGCCGAAGCGTTCCATGAGTACCGGCTTCGGCTTGTCCTCGGCACGAATGATCGCGATCACTTCGTCGATGTTCAGGAAGGCAACCATCAGGCCTTCGAGGATGTGCAGGCGCTTGTCGACCTTGTCGAGCCGGTACTCCAGGCGCTTCGTCACCGTACGCTGCCGGAACTCCAGCCACTCGACCAGCATCTCGCGCAGGTTCTTCACCCGCGGCCGTCCGTCGAGACCGATCACGTTCAGGTTCACGCGATAGCTGCGCTCAAGATCGGTCGTCGCGAACAGGTGATTCATCAGCTGTTCGAGATCGATCCGGTTCGAGCGCGGCTCGAGCACCAGGCGTGTCGGATTCTCGTGATCGGATTCATCACGCAGGTCCTCCACCATCGGCAGCTTCTTGTTGCGCATCTGCGCGGCGATCTGCTCGAGGATCCTGCTGCCGGAAACCTGGAATGGCAGCGACGTGATGATCACGTTGCCCGTGAGCTTTTCCTTTTCCCATGTTGCACGCATGCGGATGGAACCGTTGCCGGTCTCGTACATCTGCCGGATGTCCGCGCGTGAAGAAATGATTTCGGCATCGGTCGGAAAATCCGGGCCCTTGATGTGTTCCAGCAACGCGTTCAGATCGGCTTTGGGTTCTTCGAGCAGGCGCACGCACGCGGCAGCGACTTCGCGCAGATTGTGTGGCGGGATGTCGGTGGCCATGCCGACGGCAATGCCGGTCGTGCCGTTCAGCAATACGTTCGGCAGGCGCGCCGGCAACACGACCGGTTCATCCAGCGTGCCATCGAAGTTCGGTTGCCAATCGACGGTACCCATGGCGACTTCGCCGAGCAGCACTTCCGCGTACGGCGCCAGCTTGGATTCCGTGTAACGCATCGCGGCGAACGACTTGGGATCGTCGGGCGAACCCCAGTTGCCCTGCCCGTCGACGATCGGATATCGATAGGAGAACGGCTGCGCCATCAGCACCATGGCTTCATAACAGGCGGAATCGCCGTGCGGATGAAACTTGCCGATCACGTCACCCACCGTACGCGCCGACTTCTTGTACTTCGAGCCCGCATTCAGGCCCAGCTCCGACATCGCGTAGACGATCCGGCGCTGCACGGGTTTGAGGCCGTCGCCGACGTTGGGCAATGCACGATCCAGGATGACGTACATCGAATAATCGAGATACGCCTTCTCCGTGAACTGCCCCAACGGCATGCTCTCGAAGTTTTCAAAAATATCAGGTGTGTTTCCAGCCATGAGTATTCTCTATAAGAGCAATGAACAGGATTGACCGGATTTCAGCAGGATTAACAGGATCGAAACCGTTAACCAACGGGTTTCCGTTGCAGTGACATACAGCAGAAAGTTTCTGCACTGATCCTGAAAATCCTGAAAGAAATCCTGTTAATCCTGTGAATTCTTCTAAACAACCACGTCCGCCAGGTTGCCTTTTGATTCCAGCCAGCTCTTGCGATCCGGCGAGCGCTTCTTGGCGAGCAGCATGTCCATCAGTGAATCGACCTGGTCTTTCGCCTCGATGGTCAGTTGCACCAGCCGGCGCGTGTCGGGCGCCATTGTCGTTTCGCGCAACTGCAGCGGATTCATCTCGCCCAGCCCCTTGAAGCGCGTCACCGACACCTTGCCCTTGATCTTTTCCGCTTCGATACGGTCCAGCACGCCTTTTCTTTCCGAATCATCCAGCGCGTAGAAGACATGCTGTCCGACGTCGATGCGATACAGCGGCGGCATCGCGACAAACACGTGACCGTGTTCGACCAGCGGCCGGAAGTGACGCAGAAACAGCGCGCACAACAGGGTCGCAATGTGCAGGCCGTCGGAATCCGCATCCGCCAATATGCAGATCTTGTGATACCGCAAGCCTTTCAGATTGTTCGAACCGGGATCGAGACCGACCGCAACGGAGATATCGTGCACTTCCTGCGAGCCGAGCACATCGCCCGGATCGACTTCCCAGGAGTTCAGTATCTTGCCGCGCAACGGCATGATCGCCTGGAACTCGCGATCGCGCGCCTGCTTCGCGGAACCGCCGGCGGAATCGCCTTCCACGAGAAACAGTTCACCACGCTCCGGTTCCTGGCTGGAACAGTCCGCCAGCTTGCCCGGTAACGCGGGGCCGCTGACGATCTTCTTGCGGATGATCTTCTTGCCCGCGCGACTGCGTGCCTGGGCGTTGTTGATCGCAAGCCATGCAATCTGTTCGCCGGCTTCCGGATGCTGGTTCAGCCACAACGCAAACGCGTCCTTGACGACGCCGGAAACGAAAGCCGCGCATTCGCGCGATGAAAGCCGTTCCTTCGTCTGTCCGGAAAACTGCGGGTCTTCCATTTTCACCGACAGCACGTAGCTGATCTTGTCCCACACGTCTTCCGGCGCGATCTTGATACCGCGCGGCGTGAGATTGCGGAACTCGCAGAATTCACGCACCGCTTCCGTCAGGCCCGTGCGCAACCCGTTGACGTGCGTGCCGCCCTGATCGGTCGGAATCAGGTTGACGTACGACTCCTGCACGAGGTCACCGCCTTCCGGCAACCACAATACCGCCCAGTCCACGGCTTCCGTCCTGCCCGCCATCGCACCGGTGAACGGCTTTGCCGGGAGTGTCTCCTGTCCCTGCAGTTCGTCGTTGAGATAGTCGACGAGTCCGTCTTCGTACTGCCACTCGAAGGTCTCGTCCTTTTCCTTTTCCTTGCCTTTCTCTATGCGCAGCGTGATGTAAAGACCTGGACACAGCACGGCCTTCGCGCGCAACACGTGCTGCAGGCGCGGCAGGGAAAAATTCACGGAGTCGAAATATTGCGCGTCCGGCCAGAAGCGCAATGTCGTGCCCGTGTTGCGCTGGCCGACGCTGCCGACTTCCTTCAGCGGCGTGACACGATTGCCGCCCTTGAACGTCATGCTGTATTCCTTGCCACCGCGGCGTACCAGGACCTCCAGCTGTTTCGACAACGCGTTCACGACGGACACGCCGACACCATGCAGCCCGCCCGAAAACTGGTAGTTCTTGTTCGAGAACTTTCCGCCTGCGTGCAGGCGCGTGAGAATCACTTCCACGCCCGGCACTTTTTCCTTGGGATGAATGTCGATGGGCATGCCGCGTCCGTCGTCCTTCACTTCCAGCGAGCCATCCTTGTACAAGACCACGTCGATACGTTTCGCGTGACCCGCGATGGCTTCATCGACGGAATTGTCGACGACTTCCTGGGCGAGGTGATTGGGACGCGTGGTGTCGGTGTACATGCCCGGTCGTTTCCTGACCGGATCAAGACCCGAGAGCACCTCGATGGAGGCGGCATCGTACTTGTTGCTCATGGTGTTCCTGCGAATACTGTGAAACGTCGGATGCTGAAAACCCGGCGGCGCGAAGCTCGCGGCAGCACCAGGGCTGCGGCATTCTAGCGCTTAAAAAGGGGTCGGTGGGAGGCTTGACTCGACGTTTTGCGGATCGGTCAAGGTCGCGCAGCAACGCAGCATGCCGGGCTTTCGCCACGGGAGCGACCACGTGCCGGTAGTTGTCGTGATCCAGGATCAGGCGAGCGTGTTCGTGCCGTCGCTCTTCGACGTCCGAAATTCAATCAATTGTGTCGCTTTCCAGTGCGCCCATCCGGAACCAGTAGATTGCGTCATCACCTCTGGCCGGAATTCATTCCCGGTGGAATATTCTTCCAGGTTCACCAGGCCGGCACTCGGCAGCGCTTGCATCAATCGCCCTCTTTTTCTTCGATGGCGACGATGGGTTTGTCAGTGAAAAGATATTCGCGCAACTCCTCGTCGAATTTCGGCACCTTGCGGCGTATCCATTCCAGCACCATCGCCGCGTGCTCGATCTCCTCGTCACGGTTATGCGCGAGTACAGCAGCAAGTTCCCGATCCCTCGTGACATCGATACGCTGCTGGTACCAGTCGATCGCTTCAAGTTCTTCCATCAGCGAGGTAATCGCGCGGTGCAGATCGCGCGACGCGTCCGTCAGTTCCCCGACGGGCTCGTGGTAGCCTTCGTTCGCCATTTCATCTCCTCAAATACCGTATACATTTCGCAGCAGCGTCACCGGATGTTCCGGAGCGCCTCGGACCGCCGAACACGATCGGTCACGGGTTTCGCGATCTTCATCGATGGTTCGTGAAACTCCTTTTTCACCGCGTATGTTCCATCACCGGAGCATCGCTCGATGGCCACGACTTCCGTATCCGGTATGAGCTGCAGAATTTCCCGCGCCGACGTTCCGCATGCGCAGCGACAGGGAACCTGCCAGACCACCATTCCCAGCCTGTTCAAAATCGGTTTTCAGCAAGCCGCCGCGGTGCCGCAGCACAAGGTATTCAAACGGATCGAAGAACGCATCGCGCACCTTGATGATGGTATTCGCTGGCGAATGCCGCTTTCAGATTCTCCTCGGTCTCGCTGTCTTTCAGCGCGATGACGAATCCTCCAGAGTGAACGGCCTGGCACAAACGGTTAGAATGGTTCCAATAAAACGGGCAGCTGCCCGCAGCTTGTCAATTTGAACGTGAGACCTCATGTGATTGGACCGCAGCGCGGCAACGCCTAGAATGGCGGCAATCCGAACGGCCTGATGGAGATCGATGTGCCGAAGACGAAAGCGAAGTCGAAAACGTCCGCCGGCACGACGGACGTCGCCAGTTTCGAGGCGTCGCTGGGCGAACTCGAACAACTGGTCGAGCGTCTTGAAGGCGGCGAACAGAGCCTGGAGGCGGCGCTGAAAGACTTCGAGCGCGGTATAGCGCTGACCCGGCAATGCCAGCAATCGCTGAAGACCGCTGAATTGCGCGTACAGCAGTTGCTGCAACGCAACGGCAGCGAAGCGCTTGGAGACTTCGAGAACGACGACGAAACCTGAACGTATTACCTGAGCGATTCACTCAGGTATAATCTCACGCGCCGCGTCCGGCTCCCGCCGGAGCCTTGTCAACCGCGGCCCAAAGACCGGAGATTCCAGCAGATGACTGCAAGCACCAAGGCCGGCATCGGCAGCGTAAGCACCATTGCCGATGTCCAGGGCAGCGAAGACACGCGCCGCATTCCGATCAACAAGGTCGGCATCAAGGACATCCGTCACCCCGTTCGGGTGAAGGATCGCAGCGGCGGCGAGCAGCACACCATCGCCAATTTCAACATGTACGTGGACCTGCCGCACAACTTCAAGGGCACGCACATGTCGCGCTTCGTCCAGATCCTCGAGAACAACGAGCGCGAGGTCACGGTCGATTCGTTCAAGGCCATGTTGTGCGACATGACGGAAAAACTCGAAGCCGAGAAAGGCCATATCGAGATGAACTTTCCGTATTTCGTCTCGAAGCAGGCGCCGGTTTCGGGCGTTCAGAGCCTGATGGATTACAACGTGGCGCTGATCGGCGAACGCATCAATGGCTGCACGCAGCTGGAGATCAAGGTCGTCGTTCCCGTGACCAGTTTGTGCCCCTGCTCGAAGAAGATTTCCGACTACGGCGCGCACAACCAGCGTTCACACGTTACCGTACGCGCGCGCGTGCATGGCTTCGTGTGGATAGAGGAGCTGATCGATATCGTGGAAAGCGAAGCATCCTGCGAACTGTACGGATTGCTGAAACGCCCGGATGAAAAATACGTGACCGAGCGCGCTTACGACAATCCGAAATTCGTTGAAGACATGGTGCGCGACATCGCCGTGCGCCTGAACGACGACGACCGCATTTCCGCGTACGCGGTCGAATCGGAGAACTTCGAGTCGATACACAACCACTCCGCGTACGCGTTAGTGGAGCGCGACAAGGAAGCCCAGCCCGCGCTGTGATGCGCGCACGCCGTTGAAAAAACGATTCTTCCCGAATCAGCGGGACGGAGCCGAGACTTCCGCCGGTCGCCCCTGCTTTCCCTGTGGCCCGTTGCAAAGGCAAGACAACAAGAGCAATGGACAGGATCAACAGGATGAAGAAAGATTTTCAGGATGAGAGCGTAGCGCGGGCAAAGAACTGTATTGCGGCTCTGCATCACCTGATTTCGGAAATCCTGTTGATCCTGAAAAATCCTGTAGATCCTGTCC
>Ga0299914_10000068_pt1 | contig 60146 bp, 56 predicted proteins | sample RVTome_10_FD_201361 | JGI IMG/M metagenome (GOLD analysis project Ga0299914, IMG submission 201361) | Soil microbial communities from uranium-contaminated site in the Upper Colorado River Basin, Wyoming, United States - RVT153D57 (version 2) ... | reverse complement strand
CGGCGCCCGGCTCAAGCTCGTCGGGCTGGAGCTGTGCACCGACAACGCCGCGATGATCGGCTCCGCCGCCCGCTTCGCCGAGCCGATCGAGTACCCGGCCTACCTCTCCTACGACGCCTTCCCCAACCGACCCCCCGACGGGCCGATACGTCAAGGTCCCCTTGACGTATCGGCCCGTCGGCCCTGAGCGTGGCGCTCGTCACGGTTTATGCGCGGGAGGGGTGCCACCTCTGCGAGGAGGCGGTCGAGGGGCTCGTCGCGCTGCATGGGGAGGGGTATCGCTTCGAGCTGGTCGAGGTGGACATCGAGAGCGACGAGGGGCTGCTGCGCCGCCTGCTGGAGAAGATCCCGGTCGTCGAGGTGGACGGCGAGGTCGCCTCTGAGCTGCTGTTCGACGAGGCCGCGGTGAGGGCGAGGCTCGATACTGTGAGGGCGTGAGCGCGACTATCGAAGAGCGGGACGTGCCGGGCGGGCTGATCGTCGAGGGCGAGCGCCTCTCGCTCGGCGTCGCGGCGCGGCTCTCGCGCTACCTCCAGGTCCTCACCCAGGCTCGCAAGATGGGCCGCCAGACGATCTCCTCGCAGGAACTCTCCGACTACACGCACATCAACCCGACCCAGATCCGCCGCGACCTCTCCGGCTTCGGCAAGTTCGGCAAGCGGGGGGTCGGCTACAACGTCGAGTCGCTGGTGGCGGAGATCCGCAAGATCCTGCGCACCTCCGGCCAGCACAACATTGCCCTCTTCGGCGTCGGCAACCTCGGCCAGGCGATCGCCAGCTCCGACATCTTCGCCGACCACGGCTTCCAGATCGTCGCCATGTTCGACGTCGACAACGGCGTCGTCGGCTCCGAGGTGGGCGGCCTGCGGGTGCGCGACTTCTCCGAGCTGGCGGCGGTCGTCGCCGAGCAGGAGATCGTCGTCGGCGTCCTCGCCGTGCCGCCGGCGGCGGCCCAGGCGGTCGCCGACCGGCTCGTCGAGGCCGGGGTCAAGATCATCTTCAACTACTCCGAGCAGCTGCTGCGGGTGCCGCCCGAGGTGACCGTGCACACCTCGAGCCCCGCCGTCGACCTGCTCTACGCGCTCTATTTCTACCTGACCTGACCCCGCCCGCCCGCGTGAGCTGAGACCTTGCCCCTGGACCTCGACCTCGCTCGGGAGAGATTCGAGTCCTCGACCGACTTCACGGTCGGCCTCGAGGAGGAGTTCGCGATCCTCGACCCGGCCACCCTGGAGCTGGAGCACCGCTTCGAGGACGTCCACGCGGCCTGCCGGGCGGACGACGTGCTGGCCGGCTCCGCGGCGGGCGAGCTGATCGCCTCGGAGATCGAGATCCGCTCCGGCCGCGCGGCGAGCTTCGCCGAGGCGGTCGCCATGCAGCGCCAGCGGCGCGTTCGCCTCTTCGAGCTGGTCGAGGGCATGGGCCTGGGGCTGGGAGCGACCGGCACCCATCCCTGGGCCGACTACCTCGACCAGCGGATCATCGACACGCCGCACTACACTCGCCTGCGCCACGAGCTGGGCTGGGTCGCCCAGCGCAACAACACCTGGAGCATGCACGTGCACATGGGCGTGCGCGGCGCCGATCGCGCGATCGCCGTCTGCGACTGGATGCGCGAGCTGCTGCCGCTGCTGCTGGCCGTCTCTGCCAACTCGCCCTTCCTCGACCGTCGCGATACCGGCCTGCACACGGTCCGCACCGAGATCTTCACCCGCACCTTCCCCCGTTGCGGGGTGCCCAGCCCCTTCGTCGATTGGGCCAGCTACGCCGATTTCGTCGGCACCCTGGAGCGAACCGGCTCCGCGGTCGAGTCGACGCAGCTCTGGTGGAGCGTGCGCCCGCACCATGCCTTCGGCACCGTCGAGGTGCGTATCTGCGACGCGCAGACTCGCGGCGAGGAGTCCTTCGCCCTCGCCGGCCTGATCGCCGCCTGCATCGCCCAGGCCGCGCTGGAGTACGACGAGCACGGCTACGACGGCGCCGGCCGGCCGCTGGCCGACCGCGAGATCGAGGAGAACCTCTGGCGGGCGATCCGCCACGGGATGAGCGGCCGCCAGATCGACTTCCGCCGCGGCACCGAGCTGGAGGCGGCGGCGGCGCTCGAGCAGCTGCTCGCCTGGACCGAGCCGGCCCGCTCGGCGCTCGGCATCGAGGTCGACCTGCCCGGTCGCAACGGCGCCCAGCGCGCTCGCGAGGCGCTCGACGCCGGCGTCTCCATCGAGGACATCTACCGCGATTCCGTCGCCGAGACGAGGCGCACCTACCCCGCCACCCCCGCCACCCCCGGACGTGCCGGTGATTGACCACCCATAGGGGCGGTCAATCACCGGCACGTCCCCGCGGATTGGGCTGCAAACGCGGTATCCGCGTCCGCATATAGACTCCCGCGCCGCTTAAACCATCCGGAGGGATCGACTTGACCAGTTTCTTGACCGACTACGGGGTTGTCGTCGCGCTCGTCTGCGCGGGCGCCGCCGTCATATATGGACTTCTCATCACCCAGCGCCTGCTCTCTCGGCCGGCCGGCAACGACCGCATGCGGGAGATCTCGGGCGCGGTCCAGGAAGGCGCCCGTGCCTACCTGAGCCGCCAGTACACGATCATCGCCGCCGTCGCGGTGCCGATCGCGATCCTGTTGCTGCTGCTGCAGAACTGGGAGACGGCCGTCGGCTTCGTGATCGGCGGCATCCTCTCCGGCGCGGCGGGCTTCATCGGCATGAACCTCTCGGTGCGCGCCAACTCCCGCGTCGCCGAGGCGGCGCGCGGCGGCGTGCCGCCGGCGCTCGACGTCGCCTTCAAGGGCGGCTCGGTCACCGGCATGCTCGTCGTCGGCCTGGCCCTGCTCGGCGTCGCCGGCTACTACGGCATCCTCGTCGCCACCGGCAGCACGGACAAGCACGCCGTCGACGCCCTGATCGGGCTCGGCTTCGGCGGCTCGCTGATCTCGGTCTTCGCCCGGCTCGGCGGCGGCATCTTCACCAAGGCCGCCGACGTCGGCGCCGACCTGGTCGGCAAGGTCGAGGCCGGCATCCCCGAGGACGACCCGCGCAACCCGGCCGTGATCGCCGACAACGTCGGCGACAACGTCGGCGACTGCGCCGGCATGGCCGCCGACCTCTTCGAGACCTACGCGGTCACCTCGGTCGCCGTGATGCTGCTCGGCGTGCTCACCTTCACCGGCGCCGGCGGCGACTACCTGCGCGAGGTGGCGATCTACCCGCTGGTGCTCGGCGGCGTCGCGATCATCGCCTCGATCGTCGGCGCGCTCACGGTGCGGACCAAATCCGACCGGGTCGAGGGGGCCCTCTACCAGGGCCTGATCATCTCCGGCATCCTCTCGATCGCCGCCTTCTACCCGATCACCGAGTGGCTGATGAGCGACGCGGTGCGGCTCGGGCTCAGCACCGCGGCCGATGCCGTCACCACCACCGACCTGTGGCTCTGCGCCGTGATCGGGGTCGCGGTGACCGCATTCCTCTTCGTAATTACCGAATTTTATACGTCGACCCGCTTCCGGCCGGTGAAGACGATCGCCCAGGCTTCGGAGACGGGGCACGCGACGAACATCATCCAGGGGCTCGCCCAGGGCTTCCAGTCGACTGCCGCCCCGGCGATCGTGATCGCCCTGGCGATCCTCGCCGCCAACGAGCTGGCTGGCATCTACGGCATCGGCGTCGCCGTCGTCGCGCAGCTCTCGCTCTGCGGCCTGATCGTCGCCCTCGACGCCTTCGGGCCGATCACCGACAATGCCGGCGGCATCGCCGAGATGGCGGAGCTGCCGGAGGAGGTGCGCAACGTCACCGACCCGCTCGACGCGGTCGGCAACACGACCAAGGCGGTCACCAAGGGCTACGCGATCGGCTCCGCCGCGCTGGCGGCCCTGGTCCTCTTCGCCGCCTTCAAGAGCGAGCTGGCCGACGAGGCGCCGGCCGGGTTCGACCTCAACAGCCTCTTCAACCTGACCAGCCCCGACGTGCTTATCGGGCTGATCATCGGCGGCATGATGGTCTACCTGTTCTCGGCCTTCGCGATCGAGGCGGTCGGCCGCGCCGGCGGCGAGGTGGTCGAACAGGTTCGCGAGCAGTTCCGCGAGCACCCCGGGATCATGGACGGCACCGAAAAGCCCGAGTACGGCAAGACGGTGGCGATCGTCACCGCCGCCGCGCAGAGGGAGATGATCCTGCCTTCGCTGATCCCGATCGTGATCCCGGTGGTCGTCGGCCTGCTCAGCGTCGACGCGCTCGGCGGGCTGCTGATCGGCGTCATCGTCGTCGGCCTCTTCGCCGCCGTCTCGATGACGGCCGGGGGCGGCGCCTGGGACAACGCCAAGAAGCTGATCGAGGACGGTGCCCACGGCGGCAAGGGCACGCTGGCCCACGAAGCCTCGGTCACCGGCGACACGGTCGGCGATCCCTACAAGGACACGGCCGGGCCGGCGATCAACCCGATGATCAAGGTCGCCAACATCGTCGCGATCCTGATCATCCCGATCGTCAGCTTCTAACTGGGCGGGAAGCGCCCTCACGCGTCTGTGGCACCGCCTCGACGGCTGCAAAGCAGCGTCCGGCGGTGTCCTCGGGCTGCGTCCTTGCCGGACTTGCTTTTCGCTCGTCGAGGCGGCACCACATCCACGGGAGTGCCCTTTCCGCCGCAGACTGGTTGGGGCCTCGCTCAGCCCGCCTCCACCACTTCCACTGTGCCCTGCATGTCGGGGTGGATCTCGCAGATGTATGGGTGGGTGCCGGGCTCCTTGAAGGACGCCGACTTGAGCTTGCCTTCCTCCAGGGTGCCGGTGTCGAAGCTGCCGTCTTCGGCCGTCGCGGTGTGGGCCTCGGGGTCGCGGTTGATCCAGATCACCTTGCCGCCTTCCTCGATCCTCACTGGGTCGGGGTCGTAGGCGAAGCCGGCGATCTCGACTTTTTCCGATCTGACCGCGTCGCCGCTGGGGGCGGGGGAGTTGCCGGCCGATTCCGCTTCGGTGGTCGTGGCGCCGCCCTCGGGCGCCGTGGTGGCATCGGTCTCGTCCTCGCCGCACGACCCGAGGGCCATCGCCGCGGTGACGAGCAGGGCCGCCAGGCCCAGTCGCTGGGGGTTTTGCGTTGCGCGCATGGCCCCCGTCTACCCGCCGGCCGGGTGCGCGACACACCCGCTGCGCGCACCCGCTGCGCACACCCGGCGGCGCGGGCCGGCTAGGGAGCCGACTGGTCGCCGCTCTCGTCGTCGACGCGGCGGGTCAGGTTGGTCACCCGCTGGTTGACCGCGGTGATCCTCGAGTCGATGGTGGCGATCTGGGTTTCCAGTGAGGCGACTTCCTTCGCGGTCTGCTTGCCCAGCGAGGCATTGCGCTTCGTCGCCGCGTTCAGCTCGTCCGTCTGCCTCTCCAGCTTCTGCAGGCGGTTGGAGAGGTTGACGACGGCGCTGCGCGATTCGCGCGCCTCGCGCCGGGCGGTCCCGCGCAGTTCCTCCTGCTCGCCCGTGAGGCTTTGCTCGGCGATGCCGAGCTTGTCGACCAGGTTGGAGAGCTTGGTGGAGACCTCTTCGACCGATTGCTGCGTGGCCGCGTCGTCGGCCGTGTTCTTCGCGCTCGCGGCGAGGACCAGCGCGATCACGCCGAGCACCAGGCCGAGCCCGGCGATCGCGATCAGTGTCCAGGGCTGGCGGCTTTCGTTCTCCACTTGCAACCTCCGAGGTCTTCGGCGAGCCGGTCGGGCGCACCGCAGGTGTGGTCGGCCCGATCCTCTCAGCCGTCGCGGTCGCCACCGTGCGCGGCCCTCGTTAGGCTCGTCCGCCAGGTGATCGACGATCTGATCAACGTCGCCGAGTTCGAGCGCGCCGCCGGCGAGACGCTCGAGGCCGGGGTCGCCGGCTACTTCTTCGGCGGCGCCTGCGACGAGGTGACGCTGGGTGACAACGTCGCCGCCTGGCGCGGCTGGCGCCTGCGGCCGCGGATGCTCGCCGGTCACGGGAATTGGGACACCGCGGCAGAGCTCCTCGGTGCCCGTGTCTCGATGCCGGTCCTCGTCGCGCCGGTCGCCTACCAGCGGCTCGTCGACGAGGAGGGGGAGACGGCGATGGCCGGGGCTGCCGCGGCCGCCGGTACCGCGATGTGCCTCTCCACCCTGGCGACGGTCCGCCCGGCCGAGCTGGCCGCGGCGGCGCCCGCCGCAAGGCGGTGGTTCCAGCTCTACTGCTTCCGCGACGAGGGCGTTACCAGGGCGCTGATGGACGAGGCTGCGGAGTCCGGCTTCGAGGCGATCGTCGTCACCGTCGACGCGCCGCGCGGCGGCCGGCGCGAGCGGGACCTGCGCACCGGCTTCCGCATCCCCGAGGGGCTCGGCGTGCCCAGCGTCCAGGCGGCGCTCGGCTCCGAGCGGGCGGTGACGATCGAGGAGACCTTCTCCCTGATGGAACCGGCGCTGGGCTGGGATCACCTGGAGCGCCTGGCCGCCGAGGCCGGCCTGCCTGTCCTGGTCAAGGGCGTGCTGACCGCCGAGGACGCCGTGCTCGCCGTCGAGCACGGGGCCGCCGGCATCGTCGTCTCCAACCACGGCGGCCGCCAGCTCGACTGTGTGCTCGCCACCGCCGACGCCCTGCCGGAGGTCGTCGAGGCGGTCGGCGGCCGCGCCACGGTTCTGGTCGACGGGGGGATCCGCCGCGGCACCGACGTCGCGATCGCCCTTGCCCTGGGCGCCGACGCCGTGCTCGTCGGCCGGCCGGCGCTCTGGGGGCTGGCGGTCGGGGGAGAGGCGGGAGCGCTGCGAGTGCTCGAGCTGCTGCGGGCGGAGCTCGAGCTGGCGCTGGCCCTCTGCGGCTGCGCCTCGCCGGCCGAGCTCGGCCGTGCGCACGTCCAACGGGCACCGGCGTCCGTATATTCGGCCTGAGGCATGGCGGAACGGCACCCACGCGAGGAGGCGCTGCGCCGCGTCCACGGCACCTCGGCGCTGTTCTCGACCGCCTACGGCAACGTCGGCTCGTCGATCTACTACGCGCTCGGCGTCGTCGCCGTCTTCGCCCTCGGGATGACCCCGGTGGTCTTCCTGATCTCCGGCCTGATCTTCGTCTGCACCGCGGTCACCTACGCCGAGGCGACGGTGATGTACCCCGAGGCGGGCGGCTCCTCCAGCTTCGCCCGCCACGCGTTCGACGAGCTGGTCAGCTTCTTCGCGGCCTGGGGGCAGATCCTCAACTACGTCATCACGGTCGCGATCTCGGCCTTCTTCGTGCCCCACTACCTGGCCGTGTTCTGGGAGCCGCTTCAGCGCAATCCGGCCGACATAGTCTGCGGCATCGTCCTGGTCGGCCTGCTGATCGGCGTCAACGTGATCGGCAGCCGCGAGTCGGCCCGCCTCAACACCGTGCTCGCCGTCGCCGACCTGCTGACCCAGATGGTCCTGGTGACGATCGGGATCGCCCTGGTGCTCGACCCCGACATCCTCGTCTCCAACGTCGAGCTGGGCGTGGCGCCGACCTGGGGGAACTTCGCCCTGGCGATCGCCGTCGGGATGATCGCCTACACCGGGATCGAGACGCTCTCCAACATGTCCGAGGAGGCGCGCGACGCGCCGCGCACCGTCCCCAGGGCGGTCGGCCTCGTCGTCACCGCGGTCCTGGTCCTCTTCCTGCTGATCCCGATCGTCGCCCTGTCGGCGATGCCGGTCACCGAGCAGGGGGGGGAGTTCACAACCACGCTGGCGACCACCTACGCCGAAAACCCGATGCTGGGGATCGTCGACAACCTCGGCCTCTCCTCGGGCCTCACCGAGGGGCTGCGGATCTACGTCGGCGTCCTCGCCGCGATCATCCTCGTGATCGCCACCAACGCGGGGTTGATCGGGCTCTCGCGGCTGACCTTCTCGATGGGCCAGTACCGGCAGCTGCCGGAGGCTATCCGGGCGATCCACCCGCGCTTCAAGACCCCCTACGTGGCGATCGTCCTCTTCGGGGCGGTCTCGGCGGCGGCGCTGCTGCCCGGCGAGACCGAGCTGCTGGCGACGATGTACGCGTTCGGCGCGATGCTCTCCTTCACGGTCGCCCACGTCGCGGTGATCCGGTTGCGCAGCATCTTCCCCGAGCACGAGGGCCGTACCTACAGGCCGCGGCTCAACCTGCGGGTGTTCGGGGTCGACGTGCCGCTCACCGCCGTGTTCGGCGGCCTCGGCACCTTCTCCGCCTGGATCGTCGTGATGGCGCTCAACACGCGCACGCTGCTGATCGGCTCCGCCTGGATGCTCGCCGGCCTCGCCGTCTACGTGCTCTACCGCCGCAGCCAGGGCCTCGGCCTGCGGCAGACGGTCAAGGTGGTGATGCCGGAGCCGCTCGGGGTCGAGGAAATCGAGTACCGCAGCGTCCTCGTCGCCTTCGAGGACGGCGCGCCGTTCTCCGAGGAGATGGTCGCGACCGCGGTCAAGCTCGCCTCCCGTCGCCGCCGCGGCATCCACGTCCACTCGATGCTCACCGTGCCGACCAACCTGCCGCTGGACGCGCCGCTGCCCGAGCGGGAATCGGCGGCGCTGAGCAAGGTCGAGCAGGCGAAGCTGATCGGCGGCCAGCGGGTGACCGGCCACGTCGAGCGCGTACGGCCCGGCCAGGCCGGTTACGCGGTGGCGAAGGAGGCGGAGCTGATCGAGGCCGCCGCGGTGGTGGTCGGGCTGCGTTACCGCAACGGCCGGCCGCTCTACGACAAGACCCTCCAGACCGTGTTGGGCGAGCGCCCCTGCCGTGTCATCGTCGTCTCCGACCCGGCCGTAGAATCGCAGCCGTGGGCGCGCCCGAACGGATCTACCGCAACTCCGTCCGCGCCTTCTCCGTCATCTTCCTGATTCTCGGCGCGGCGATCCTCGCCACCACCGTGGCCAACGGCGGCGGGCCCGTCTCGCTCGGCTTCTGGCTCGGCCTCGCCTTCCTCGTCGTCGGCGCGGCGCGCCTCTGGATGGCGCGGGGTTGAGCGAGCCCCGCAAACCACGCCTCGAGCCGCTCCTGCAGCGCGGCCTCGGCGTCCCCGGCCTCTTCGTCGCCGTCTACTCGACGATCGGCGCCTCGATCTACTTTGCCCTCGGCGTCGTCGCCGAGCGCGGGCTCGGCCTGACCCCGCTGATCTTCCTCGCCGCCGGCCTGCTCTTCGTCCTCACCACGCTCAGCTATGCCGAGGGCGCCGGCATGTTCCGCGAGCGCGGCGGCTCCTCCAGCTTCGCCCGCCACGCCTTCAACGAGCTGATCGCCTTCGTCGCCGGCTGGGCGATCCTGATCGACTACCTGATCGTCGCCGCCCTGGCGGCGCTCTCGGTCCCGCACTACCTCGAACCCGTCACCCCCGACCTCTCCGCGCCCGGCTTGGAGGTCGGCATCGCCGCGGCGGTGATCGTCGCCGCCTGCCTGCTCAACGTCTTCAACGTGACCGGCCGCGGGCGGGAGCGGATGCTCTCGGTCCTCGCCCTCGCCGACCTGGTGCTCCAGCTGGCGGTGGTCGCGATCGGCGTGCTGGTCGTCCTCCACCCCGAGCGGCTCACCGCCGAGCTGAACCTCTTCGCCGATCCGAGCGTCACCGATGTCGTCTACGCGGCGGTGATCGCGACGCTCGCCTACGCGGGGATCGAGGCAGCCGCCGACCTCGCCCCCGACATCGACGCTCGCCCCCGCGACCTGCGCCGGATCCTCTCGATCGGCGCGATCGCCGTGCCGCTCGGCTACGCGGCGATGGCGGCGATCGCGCTGATGGCGGTGCCGGTCCTCGCCGGCCCCGACGGTCCGCAGACGGCGCTCGGCGGCGAGCTCGTCGAGGCGCCGATCCTCGGCGTCGTCTCCGCCTACGAGCCCGCCTGGCTCGGCGACGGGATGCGCTGGCTGGTCGCCGTGGTCGCCGCGCCGGTGCTCTTCTGGGCGGCGACGACGTCCCTGCTCGGCGTCTCGCGGCACATCTACACGCTGGCGATCAACCGCCAGATCCCCAGCTGGCTGGGCAAGCTGAACGGCCGCCACGCGACGCCGCATGTGGCGATCGCGATCTCGGGCCTGATCGCGATCGGCCTCGTCGTCCCCGCCGACATCAAGGTGCTGGCCGGCCTCTATGCCTTCGGGGCGACGCTGGCGATCACGATCGCCCACCTCTCGATCCTCCGCCTGCGCGCCACCGCGGCGGACCGGCCGCGTCCCTTCCGCGTGCCGTGGGACGTCCGCTGGCGGGGAACGCGCCTGCCGGCGCCGGCGCTGGCGGCGGCGCTGCTCAGCGGCCTCGCCTTCCTCAGCGTGCTCGCCTACCACGACACGGCCCGCTGGGTCGGCGGCGGCTGGATGCTGTTCGGCCTCGCCTTCTACGTCGTCTACCGCAAGGTCTTCGAGGGCACCGACCTGACCACGCGGGTTTCGGTGACGGAGCGGGCGCTGACCAAGCAGGTGCCGGAGGTCGCCTACCGGACGATCCTCGTGCCGGTCTTCGGCAGCAGGCTCGACGACGACATCGTCGGCACCGCCGGCCGCCTCGCCGCCGCCGAGCGGGAGGAGGGCCACGGGGCGGGGGAGTCGCGGTTGGACCTCGTCTACGTCGTCGAGGTGCCGCTGGCCGAGCCGCTCGACGGGGAGCTGGCGCCGGCGGTCGAGGCGGAGGCGCGGCGGGCGCTGCGGCGGGCGGTGGAAGTCGGCGAGGAGTACGAGGACGTCCGCGTCGTCACCGAGGTCGTGCAGGCCCGCAAGGTGGGGGCGGGCATCGTCGAGGCGGCTCGCCGCGGCGGCGCCGAGGCGATCGTGATCGGCGGCGAGCCGCCGACGAAGATCAGAGGGGGCGCGAGGCTGGGCGGCATCGGCGCCGCCAGGCCGGCCGAGGTCGGCGCCGCCACCGAGTATGTGCTGAAAAATGCCCCCTGCCGGGTCCTGCTGACCGCGCCGCCGGAGGACGTAGTATCCGAGAAATGTTCATCCTGATCGTCGGTTGTGGCCGGGTCGGCTCCTCCGTCGCGCGGACGATGCTGCGCGAGGGCCACGAGGTGTCCTGCCTGGACGAGGACCCCGAGTCCCACGCCCGCCTCGAGGTCGGGCTCGACAAGGGGTGGGAGGACCTGGGCGGCCAGTTCACGGTCGGCGCCGGGCTCGAGACCGACGCCCTCCTCGCCGCCGGCATCGAGAAGGCCGACGCCTTCATCGCCTCCACCGACGGCGACAACACGAACATCGTGATCGCGCAGATTGCCCAGCGCCGCTACCGCGTGCCGACGGTGATCGCGCGGATCCTCGACCCGCTGCGGGCCGAGTGGTACGCCGAGCAGGGCGTGCGCACGATCTGCCCCACCCGGGCCGCGATCGACATGCTCGAGGTCGCCGTGCGCGAGGGTCAGACGCGCGAAACCGCGATCCCCGCCGACGGCTCCACGGAAGCGGCGTAGGGGGCGGCGCGCGTGTACATCATCGTCGTCGGCGCGGGGAAGGTGGGCTGGAACCTGGCCCGCGAGCTGCTCGAAAAGGACCATGAGGTGACGCTGATCGAGAGCGACCGGCGCCGCTACCTGACTGTCGAGCAGGAGCTCGAGCACAACATCTCCTACGGCGACGCCTCCGAGCTGTGGGTCCTGGAGCGGGCCGGCATCCAGCGCGCCGACATGGTGATCGCGGTGACCGGCGACGACGAGGACAACATGCTGATCTGCCAGGTCGCGCGCGAGAAGTACGAGGTCGAGCGGATCATCGCCCGCGTCAACAACCCGCGCAACAGGTCCCACTTCGACCTGCTCGGCGTCAAACCGTCGGTCTCCGCGACCGACCTGATCCTGCGCCTGCTCGAGCACGAGGTGCCCGAGTACGGGCTCGTCCACCTGCTCGACCTGCAGGAGGAGCAGCTGGAGATCATCGAGATGCTGCTCGGCAAGGACTCCGGCGTGACCGGGCGCCGGGTGGGCGACCTGCAGATGCCCGAAGGCAGCCTGCTGATCTCGGTGCTGCGCAGCGGCAAGGGCTTCGTGCCGGGCCCCGACACCGTGCTCGAAGCGGGCGACGAGGTCCTCGCCGTGCTCGACCCCGGCCACGAGGAGAAGCTCAAGGCGCTCTTCGGCCCGGCCGACAACGACAACGGCAGCGGCGCCGGTGGCTGACCGCCACGCCGACTTCCTGCTCGTCGGCGGCGGCCTCGCCTCGGCCCACTGCGCCGCGGAGCTGCGCCGGCGCGGGGCGGAGGGGACGGTCCTGCTCGCCGGCCGCGAGCCCGAGCCGCCCTACGAACGGCCACCGCTCTCCAAGGAGTACCTGCGCGGCGAGGCCTCCCGCGAGGACGCCCGCGTCCACCCGCTCTCCTGGTACGAGGAGAACGAGGTCGAGCTGCTCACCGGCGCCAACGTGATGTCGCTCGACGCGGGGGCGCGCACCGCGAAGCTCCAGGGCGGCGAGGAGGTGAGCTTCGGCAAGGCGCTGCTCGGCACCGGGGCGATGGTCAACATCCTCCGGGTCGAGGGCGCCGAGAACGAGGGCATCCACTACCTGCGCGCCTACGGCAACTCCGACGCGATCCGCGCCGACGCCGAGGCCGCCGAGCACGTCGTGCTGGTCGGCGGCAGCTACATCGGCGCCGAGGTCGCCGCCTCGCTGACCGCGAAGGGGACGCGCTGCACGATCGTGACGATGGAGGACGTGGCGCTCTCGCGGACCTTCGGCGAGGAGGCCGGTCGCTGGTTCCAGGAGCGCCTCGAGGAGCACGGCGTCACCGTGCACGGCGGCGAGGAGCTGGAGGCCTACGAGGGGGACGGCCGGGTCAAGGCGGTGCTGGCGAAGAGCGGCCTGGCGGTCGAGTGCGACGCTGTCGTCGTCGGTGCCGGCGTGCGCCCCGACGCGATGCTCGCCCAGCGGGCCGGCCTCGCGGTCGAGGACGGCGTCCTCTGCGACGCCAAGCTCGAAACCTCGGCCGAGGGGATCTACGCGGCGGGGGACTGCTGCTCCTACGAGAGCGTCGTGCACGGTCGCCGCCTGCGCGTCGAGCACTGGGACGTGGCGATGCAGCAGGGCATGCACGCCGCCCGCAACATGCTCGGCGGCGGAGCGGACTACGAGGTCGTCCCCTACTTCTTCAGCGATCTGGCCGACTGGGCCGGCCTCGAGTACGTCGGCCCGGCCGACGAGTGGGACGAGGAGGTCTGGCGCGGCGACCGCGACACCGGCGAGTTCTCCGTCTGGTATCTGAAGGACGGCCGCGTCGCCGGCGCCCTCAGCGTCGGCCGTCCCGAAGACCTCGCCGAGGCGCGCCGCCTGCTTGCCGACCGCGTCGACGTCTCCGCCGCCGTCGAGCAGATCGCCGATCCCGACAGCGACCTGGCCACCATCTCCTGATTGCCGTTCCTGCGTTCGCCGTCGCATGGGCGTGGATGCGCGAGCGAGCAGATATCCTCGGGCCTCGACACCTTGCGGCCTGGTGTAATGGCAGCACGCCTCGCTCTGGACGAGGTAGTCGGGGTTCGAGTCCCTGGGCCGCAGCTGAGGCATCGCATTTGCGCGTCTATGCCCTCTGCTACCTTCGCCGTCCCGTGAGCGCTCGTCGCATATGGATCGTTCTCGCCCTCGCGGTCGCGTTGCCGGTCGCCGGCTGCGGCGGCGGGGGAGACGAGACGACGGAGGCAGGGCAAGCGGTGGCGACGACCACGGCGCTCGCCAAGGATGAGCTGATCGAACGCGGCGACTCGATCTGCGCCGAGGTCAACGCCGCGGTGGGCACGGTCGCGACCAGCGCCGAAGAGAGCGGCCAGGCGGCTCAGATCGCCGGCCTCTACAACGGCATGGTGGCCAGCTTGAACGGGATCGGGACGCCCCAGGAAGCAGACGGCTACGCCGACTTCTCCGCCGCCGCCGAAGCGCTCGCCAGCGCCCAGGACGAAGTCGAGCTGGCCGCCGAGCGCGGCGACCCGGCGGCCCTCGAAGCGGCCCAGTCCGGCGCCTCCGCGGCGCTGGCGGACTTCCGCTCGGCGGCGGCGGAGTACGGGTTCGAGGAGTGCGGCGAGGAGGCGAGCGCCCCGGCGGTCGCCGGCTCGCCGGAATCCGGCGAAGGGGAATCCGAAGCCGCCGAAGCGCCGGAAGCGCTCGAACCCGAAGCCGAAGGCGAACCGGAAGCGGCGCCCCAGCCGGCGCCCGAAACCGGCGGCGCCGGTGGCGCCGGCGAAGGAGGCGGCACCGGCGGCGGCACGGGCGGCGGCGAAGGCGGCGGCGGCTCCTCGGGCGGCATCGGCCCCGGCTGAGCCGCCCCGTCGACGCGCCCGCGATCGCCGCTCGCCCTCCGGCGACTGTCGACTTTGCCCACGCAAAGGGTGGTCAAGTCGACAACCTGTGGAGGACTCGCCTTGCCAACTTTCCCCCGGCCGAGCGGGCTGCGGCTATCCGCTCTCGAGCCGCGCCCGGATTCTCGCCGACTTCATCCGCCGCGGGTCGGCGCGGCGCGCCGAGGGGAACTTCAGAGCGTAGCGTCGCAAACTGACCCCCTCCGCCCGCGCTCAATACTTCACTTTGTATAGTGGATTGCGATGAAGACCTATCGCCGTCTGATGGGCTTCCTGCGCCCCTACCGGCGCCAGCTCTGGGGCTCTCTGGCCTTCGCCTGGGCGGCGATGGGGATGACCGTCCTCATCCCCTGGCTGATCGGCCGCGCCGTCAACGCGATCGAGGCGGGCGAGCGCCCCGACCTGCTGCCGCTGGCCCTGGCGATAGTCGTCGCCGGGGTGCTGCGCCTGGGCCTCACGCTGGTGCGCCGCGTCGTCGCCGGCAGGGTTTCGCTGGCGGTCGAGTTCGACCTGCGCCAGCGCTTCTACGCGCACCTGCAGCGGCTCGAGCTGGGCTTCTTCGACTCCCAGCAGACCGGGCAGCTGATGTCGCGGGCGACGGTCGACCTCCAGTCGATCCGCTTCTTCCTCGGCTACGGCCTGATCTTCATCACCCAGAACCTGCTGACGATCGCGCTCGCCTGCGTGGTGATGGTCGCCCTTGACCCGCTGCTGGCTCTGCTCGCCCTGGCGCCGGCGCCGCTCGTCGTCTACACCGCTTCGCGCTACAACCGCGTCTCCCGCCCCGCCGTGCAGGAGGTGCAGCAGCGTCTCGCCGAGCTGACCGCGGAGGCCGAGGAGAACGTCTCCGGCATCCGCATCGTCAAGGCCTTCGCCCGCGAGGAGCACCAGCTGCGCCGCTTTCGCCGCGCCGTCGCCCGCCTCTTCGCGCAGAGCGTCTACTCGACCCGCCTGCAGGCGACCTTCTCGCCCCTGCTCGGCCTGCTGCCCCAGCTCGGCGTCGCCCTCGTGCTGCTCGTCGGCGGTCGCCAGGTGATCGCCGGCGAGCTCAGCCTCGGCGCCTTCACCGCCTTCTACGCCTACGTGATGATGCTTGCCGCGCCGATGCGGATGCTCGGCATGGCGATGGGGATGGCGCAGCGCGCGATCGCCTCCGGCAACCGCCTCTTCGAGGTGCTCGACCGCGAGCCGCGCATCGAGAGCCCCCAGGGCGCGCCGCCGCTGCCGGCCGGCGAGGGCCGGGTCGAGCTGCGCGGCGTGACGCTGCGCTACGGCCCTCCGTCCACGAAACTGCATTTGCCCGGCTATGGCCTGGGTAATCGCAGTTTCGCGCTGGAGGGGGTCGACCTGGAGGTGGCGGGGGGGAGCACGGTGGCGCTGGTCGGGCCCTCGGGGTCGGGGAAGACGAGCCTGGTGGCGCTGGTCGCCCGCCTCTACGACCCGAGCGAGGGCGCGGTCCTCGTCGACGGCGTCGACGTGCGCGCCGCCGACCTCGCCTCGCTGCGCTCCCAGGTCGCCTTCGTCGGCGACGAGAGCTTCCTCTTCAGCGCCAGCGTCGCCGAGAACATCGCCTACGCCCGGCCCGGCGCCAGCCGCGAGGAGGTCGAAGCGGCGGCCGCCCGGGCGCAGGCCGCCGGCTTCGTCGCCGAGCTTCCGGGCGGCTACGACGCCGTCGTCGGCGAGCGCGGCTTCACCCTCTCCGGCGGCCAGCGCCAGCGGATCGCGATCGCCCGCGCCCTGCTCGCCGACCCCCGCATCCTCATCCTCGACGACGCCACCTCCTCGGTCGACGCCGCGACCGAGGCGGCGATCAAGGCAGGCCTGCGCGAGGCGATGGCTGGGCGCACCACGTTCGTGATCGCGCACCGGCTCTCGACCGTCTCGCTCGCCGACGAGGTGGTGGCGATGGACGGTGGGCGCGTCGTCGACCGCGGCACCCACGAGGAGCTGCTCGAGCGGTGCGGCTTCTACCGCGAGATCGCCGAGCACGGCCTCGCCGACTCGGTCTTCCTGCAGCGCGACCTCGAGCGCCGCGAGGAGCTGGCGCGGCTGTGAGGCGGCTCTGGGCGCTGATCCGCGGCGAGGGCGAGCGCGGTCGCAAGCTGCGCTGGATGGCGGGCCTGCTGCGGCCCTACCGGGCACGCGTCGCCCTCGCGGCGCTGGCGGTCCTCGTCTCCACCGGCGCCGGGCTGGCGCCCCCCTACCTGGCCGGGCAGGCGATCGACGCCGGCATCGTGCCCGGCGACGCCGCTGCGCTGACCCGCATCGTGCTCGCCTTCCTTGCCGTCGCGGCCCTCTACGCCCTGGCCAGCTTCGCCCAGACCTACCTGGTCGGCTGGGTCGGCACCCGCGCCCTCCAGAACCTGCGCGAGCGCGTCTTCGAGCACCTGCAGGGGATGTCGATCGGCTTCTTCACGCGGCGTAGCCCCGGCGTGCTGATCTCGCGCATGACCAACGACATCGAGGCGCTCAACCAGCTCGTCACCAGCGGCGTCGCGACGCTCCTCTCGAGCGGCCTGACGCTGGTCGGCGTCGTCGTCATCCTGCTCGCCCTCGACCTGCAGCTCGCCCTCGTCACCTTCCTCACCTTCCCGCTGGTCGCCGCGGCGAGCGTCGTCTTCCGGGTCGCCTCGCACGGCGCCTACCGGGCGACGCGGGAGCGGATCGCGGCGATCACCGCCTACCTGCAGGAGACGCTGAGCGGGGTGCGCGTCGTGCGCAGCTTCGGCCAGGAGCCCCGCCACCTGGCGGCGATGACCGAGCTGAACGAGGCCAATCGCGAGGCGAACATGAAGACCGTCTACCTGAACGCCTCCTACTTCCCGGCGGTGGAGCTGCTCTCCGCCGCCGGCACCGCGGCGATCGTCCTCTACGGCGGCGCCCAGGCGATCGACGGGCAGGTCCAGATTGGCGTCGTCGTCGCCTTCGTCGCCTACCTGCAGGTCTTCTTCGACCCGATCCAGCAGCTCTCGCAGCTCTACACGACCTACCAGCAGGGAATGGCGGCGCTCGACAAGGTCTTCGAGCTGCTCGACACCGAGCCCGACATGGCTGACGCCCCGGGGGCGACCGACCCCGGCACGCTGCGCGGCGAGATCGAGCTGCGCGGCGTCTGGTTCTCGTACGGAGGGTCGCGGGATGGCGAGGCGGACTGGGCCCTGGCCGACGTCGACCTGCACGTGCCGCCGGGGCAGACGCTGGCCCTGGTCGGCGCCACCGGCGCCGGCAAGTCGACCTTCGCCAAGCTCGTCGCCCGCTTCTACGACCCCCAGCGTGGCGCCGTGCTGGTCGACGGCCACGACCTGCGCACGGTTCGCCAGCGGGCGCTGCGGCGCCAGCTCGGCATCGTCCCCCAGGAGGGCTTCCTCTTCTCGGGCAGCGTGCGCGAGAACATCGCCTTCGGGCGACCGGAGGCGACCCTGGCCGAGATCGAAGAGGCGGTCGCGGCGGTGGGCGCGGCCGAGTTCGTCGCCGCCCTGCCGGAGGGGATCGAAACCGAGGTCGGCGAGCGCGGCGTGCAGCTCTCGGCCGGCCAGCGCCAGCTTGTCGCCTTCGCCCGCGCCCTGCTGGCGGAGCCGCGCATCCTCATCCTCGACGAGGCGACCGCGAACGTCGACGTGCGCACCGAGCGCACGATCGAGCGCGGCCTCGAGCGGCTGCTTGCCGGCCGCACCGCGATCGTCATCGCCCACCGCCTCTCGACGATCCGCCGTGCCGGCACGATCGCCGTGCTCGAAGGGGGCCGCGTCGCCGAGGTCGGCTCCCACGAGGAGCTGATCGACGCCGGCGGCCCCTACGCCCGCCTCCACGGCGCCTGGCGCGAGTCCTCGGTCGCGTAGAAGGCTTGAGCTTTCTGGTGCCTTCCACCCACGAGAGACGCCACCCGAGCGATGCTCAGTCGAAGGCCGCCGCCTTGGCGCTCGGCACCTTGCCGCCGGTGCACTTGGGGCCGTGCCCGGGGCGGGGGAGGATCTGGAAGTTGGTCACCGCGTGGAAGGGCGTGGTGGTGCCGTCGTTCTGGGCAAGGTTGATGACCAGGCGGTAGAAGCCGGGGCGGAGGTGGCTGTAGAAGATCTCCGGCCGGGTGGCGGGGGAGTAGCTGCCGGCCGAGCCGATCCGCTCGGCGAGCACCCCGTTGGGCCCGGCGTACTCGGGGAAGTCGAAGGAGGCGCCGACCAGCCGGCCGCGGCCGAAGGGGCTCTCGATCGCCCGCCTCAGCTTCGCCGGATCGACGCAGTCGGGCACGCGGTTGAGGCTGAAGCGGATGTGACCCTCGCCCAGCTGCGGTTCGCCGCCGAAGCTGCGTGGCGCGAGGTGGAAGTTGTCCACCTCCACCTCGACGACCACCGCGCGGCTCGTCTGGCGGGCGCCGTTGCGCGGCGAGATCACCGTCACGCCGGGCTCTCCGGGCGCCGCGGTGGCGGCCCGCCCCTCCCCCTGACCGCCGCCGCCGAGCAGGAGGATCGCCGCCGCCGTGGCCGCGGCGGCGGCCCCGGCGATCAGGATCGACGCTCTGCCGCTCATCGAGGGCGGCACTTTACGCCTACCGAGCCCATAGGCTTGGCCGGTGAGCCCCGCCGCCGAACTCGCCTACCGGCTCGGCGCCGCCGCCCGGCGCCCGGCAAGCTGGTGGCAGCTGCTCAAGTTCGGCCTCGTCGGCGCCTCCGGCTACCTGGTCAACCTCGCCGTCTTCGCCCTGCTCAGCGGCAATCTCGGCGCCCACCACATCCTCGCCGCGCTCGGCGCCTTCGCAGTCGCGGTCAGCAACAACTTCCTCTGGAACCGCCACTGGACCTTCGCCGCCGGCGACGGCCACGCCGGCTTCCAGGCGGCGCGCTTCTTCGCCGTCAGCGTCGCCGCCCTGCTCGTCAACCTGGCCGTGCTCGAGGCCCTCGTCGCCGGCACCACGCTCGGGCCGCTGGCCTCGCAGGCGATTGCGGTCGCGGTCGCGATGCCGCTCAACTTCCTCGGCAACAAGCTCTGGACCTTCGCCTAAGGCGTTAATATACCTGAGCAATGGCGCAGACGGCGACCATCGAGATTCCCTCGGACTGGTACCGGCGGGCCTTCCCGCCCGAGGAGACGCTGAAGCGCCCCTGGGCGGATCGCACCGAAGCCGAAGTCGACCGCGCCCTGGCGATGCTCGGGGCCGAGGGCTCCGAGCGGGTGCTCGACCTCGCCTGCGGGACCGGCCGCCACTCGCTCGAGCTGGCCCGCCGGGGCTTCGCGGCGGTCGGGGTGGACATCTCGCCCGACCTGCTCGAGGTCGCCGAGAAGGACGCCGCCGAGCAGGGGCTGGAGGCCTCCTTCGTGCAGGCCGACCTGCGCGAGCTGGACTTCGAGGGGGAGTTCGACCTCGTCCTCAGCCTCAACGACGGCGCCGTCGGCTACTTCGAGACCGAGGAGGAGAACCTGCGCACCTTCGAGGTCGTCGCGAGGGCGCTGCGCCCCGGCGGCGGCCACCTGATGCAGCTCCCCAATGTGCTCTACGCGGAAGCCCACCTGCCGCAGAAAACCTGGATCGAGGGCGGCTCGATGATCGAACTGATCGACCATCGCTGGGACGCGGCCAGCCGGTGCTTAGAAGGCACGACCACGCCGATCCACTTCGGCGATGTCTTCGAGGGGGTCGCGCCGATCCCGTTCCGCCAGCGGCTCTATTCCGTCGAGGAGCTGAGTGAGATCTACGAGTCCGTCGGCATGGAGCTGGCCAACGTCTTCCGCGGCAACGGCAAGCCGCGCCCCCCGAAGGACACCCAGTTCGAGCTGTTCGTCGCGGGTCGCAGGCCCGTCTGACCGGATTCGCCTACCAGCTCCCCTCCAGCCAGCGACGCAGCTCCGGCATGCGGCTGCGCATGTCCGGCCGCGGCGAGGCCAGCTCGGCGCTGGCGAGCTGGATCGCGGCGCCGAGCGCCAGCGTGGCGCGATCCGCGCTCATCTCCAGGTGCGCCTCGAGGTGCTCCATCTCGACCTGGTTGCCGCGCAGCGACCACAGCGCCGTGCGCGCGCCTTTCGGGTCGAGCTCGGCGATGTCCACCGCCATCTCGAGCGCGGTGCGGATCAGGTCGGGCGGCGAGGCGTCGGCGGCTTCCTTGAGCGTCCGCTGCAGCAGTCGTTCGTCCAAATGACCGTCGACTACCGCGGTTGCTGTTCTACCCTCCGTCATGTTGGGACCTCCTCTTCAGGTCTCGGCCAGGCCCCGGGGTGTCGCAAGCACCGCCGGGGCCGTGCTTTGAGAGTTTGCGAGCTAGACTCCTCCCAAGACCATAAGCGCCCGCCGCTCAATGGTCAAATTATCCCGGCCGCGAGGCGCCGATGGCAGCGGGGCACGCGGAGGCAATCAGGCTGATGAGCAGGGCAATTCCGAGCTATGACGCCAGCGCGGTCGAGGCCGAGCGCCAGGCGGCCTGGGCCGCCGAGGGCGCCTTCGCGACGCCCCCCGCGGCGCCCGGCTCGGGGGTGTACATCAAGCCCTCCAGCCCCTTCACGTCGGGCAAGCTGCACATGGGCCACGTGCGCGACTACTCGATCGGCGACGCCTACGCGCGCTTCCGCCGCGCCCGCGGCGACGCCGTCCTCTTCGGCTTCGGCTTCGACGCCTTCGGCCTACCGGCCGAGATGGCCGCGATCGAGCGGCAGGTCCCGCCGGCGGAGTGGGTGCGCGGCTGCGGGGAGCGGATGCTCGAGCAGATGCGGCGGCTGGGCTTCTCCTTCGACTACGAGCGCGTCTTCTACAGCTCCGACGAGGAGCAGTACCGCTGGTCGCAGTGGCTCTTCCTGACCCTGCTCGAGGCCGGCCTGATCTACCGCGACGACGCCACGGTCGACTGGTGCGACACCTGCCGCACGACGCTGGCGGCGCTGCAGGTCGAGGACGGCCGCTGCTGGCGCTGCCACGAGGAGGTCCGCCTGGTGCGCCGGCCGACGTGGTTCCTGCGCATCGTCCCCTACCTGGAGGAGAACGACCGCCGCCTTGCGGAGCTGGGCGAGTGGGACGAGATCTCACTCTCCACCCAGCGCTACATCCTCGGTCGCGGCGACGGGGTGGAGGTCGACCTGGAGGGTCCCGGGGGGGAGGCGCTGAGGGCCTTCACGCCCCATGCGGAGCTGGTGACGGCGTCGACCTTCGTCCTGCTCTCGCCGCGCTCGCCGGAGCTGGAGGCGCTGCCGATCGAGGCGAGTGTCGCCGGCGAGCTCGACGAGCTGCGCTCGGGCGCCTGGGAGCGCAGCGCCCGCGACGCCGGATCGGTGCCCCTGGTCGACACCGGGCTGGCCGCCTCGGCCCCGTGGGGCCAGGCGCCTCTGCCGATCGCGGTCTCGCCGCTCGTCGACGCCCGTTACGGGCCCACCGCGGCGCTGGGGATCCCCGAGGCGGACGAGGCCGACGCGACCCTCGCCGGGCGCCTGCCTCGCCTGGCCGACGGCTCGGCGCCGGCGGGTGCCGAGCCGTGGCCCGAGGCGCGGCAGGCGATTCGCTACCGCGCCGCCGATTTCTCGATCTCCCGCCAGCGCTTCTGGGGCGCGCCGATCCCCGTGATCCACTGCGAGGCCTGCGGCGCCGTGCCGGTCGGGCTCGACGACCTGCCCGTCGTCCTGCCCGGCGACGTCGAGCCGACCGGCGAGGGCAATCCGCTCGCCGAGCACCCGGCGTTCGCCGCGGTCGAGTGCCCCCGCTGCGCCGCCCCGGCGCGCCGCGAGACCGACACGCTCGACTGCCACTTCGACGCGCTCTGGCTCTGGGTGCCGGCAGCCGTGCCGCCCGGGGTGCGCGCCGAGCGGATGTTCGACCACCCGGACCTGCGCGCCTGGCTGCCGGCCGAGCGCCTCGTCGCCGGCGCCGACAGCGGCGGCTTCGTCTTCGACCAGCGGGTCGTCACCAAGGCGCTGCGAGACATCGGCCCCTTCTCCTTCCTCGAGCGGGGCGAGCCGTTCTCGGGCTGCCTCTTCCACGAGATGGTGATCGCCGACGGGCGCAAGATGAGCAAGCACCTCGGCAACGTCGTCGACCCCGACGAGCTGGTCGAGCGCTTCGGCGCCGACACGGTGAGGCTCGCCGTCCTCTACGCGGCCGGCCCCGCCAAGACGCTGAACTGGAACGACGGCGCGCTGCGCTTCGCCAGCCGCTTCCTGCAAAACGTGTGGGCCTACTCGCTGGAGCGCTTCGACGCGGCGGGCCGGGCGCCGGAGGACGCGGAGGCGGCCGAGGACACCGCCTTCATGCGCGAGCGCCTGCGCAAGTGGTGCGACAACGGGCTCTCGCGCATCACGGCCGACCTCGAGGGGCTGCAGATGCACAAGGCGGTGCGCAACGCGACCAGGCTCTTCGAGCGCATCCAGGACTTCGAGAAGCGCGTGGTCGAGCGCCGCGGCGCCCTCGGCCGCGCCGACGCCGAGGCCCAGCGGAGCGCGCTGCTGCTGCTCGCCAGGGTGCTGGTCCCATTCGCCCCCCACGCCGGCGAGGCGCTGCTGGTCGCCGCCGGCGAGGGCGACGTGCCCGGGCCGTGGCCCGAGTGCCTCGACCTCCCCGCCGAAACCGCAGCCGCGGGAGATTAAATAAAAAAAAAGGGTTGACTGATCATCCCCTGCTGTGTTATGAATGATGCGCTGACGATCAAGCGCAGTGAAGAGGCGGGGTCCCCATGCAGTCGGGAGGCTCGCCTGGCAACGGCAAAGGGAGAGTCCAGTCATTGAGCCGCGACACGGCCGGCGGCGCATCATGCGAACGCCGTGTCGCCCCTTCGCCTCTTCCTGCGCGACTCTCGCCGATGAGCACCGCACCCGCTGAAACGTTTCGAGGCCGGACGCAGATCAATATCGGCGTGACCAAAAAAGGTATCTCAAGTTTTCTAACTTCGCGGCTCGTGGGAAGGATGGGGACGATGACGGGAAGCAGAGGCAAGAAGACGGCCGGCTGGGACGTGGCGCGGCTGGCCAAGAGCGAGAAGGTCTTCTGGACGGAGCTGTGGGAGGCGCCCTGCGTCGACGCTCTCTACGAGCGCGGCGCCGACCTGGTCCGCTTCGGGCCGGTGCGCGCCGCCTGCCTGACCAGCGAGCGCGCCGCGCCGGAGCTCAACTTCGTGCTCGGCGGCGGCGAGGCGGGGGCCGTCCGGCACGGCCACCTCGCCGACGCGGTCGCCTGGCTGGAGTCCAGGTGCATGCGCTGGGACCATACCGATGGCGAGCTGGAAGGGCGAGGCGTCGAGTACAGGGTGCCGGTCGTCCCCGGCCTGCCGGAGTCCGGCGCGGCCGAGCGGTGGCTGCGCGAGGTGGGCCACACCTGGGCGAAGGGCACGCCCAAGCTGGCCCGCGACAGCTCGCCGCTGCGCTGCGAGCCGGCGGCGGGTATCGAGGTGCTCGCCTGGGAGTGGGACGAGGGCTTCGGCGAGCCGCTGGCGGAAGGGCTCGGCCTGCCGTGGGCGGGGGAGCTCTTCTTCCTCAGCCTGCTCGACAGCGAGGGCTGGCGTTGCTACGGCGCGGTGCTCGGCGACGAGCCGCTCGCCTACGTCGCCATGCGCGTCCACGCGGGCGTGGCCTCGATCGCGCTCGCGTCGCGGCCCTGCTCGGGCCGGGACGGGGAGGGCCAGCTGGCCGTGCTCGAGCGCTGCGTCGCCGACGCGGCGGCAGAGGGCTGCGACGCGATCGCGGTGGTCGACGCGGGCGCCGAACCGCCGACGGTCGATCGCCGCAGCCTGCTCCGGGCGGGGTTCGAGCCCGCCTTCCGCACGCACACCTGGCACAGTCCGGTGCGCGTCGCCGCCTGACCCGATCGCGACATTTGCACCGCTGCGGAAATTTTGCGCAGAAAGACTTGATCAGTGCTGGGCGATCTGTTATAGGTGGGGTCGCTGACGACCAAGCGCTAGCGGAGAGGTGGGAATCCCAGTAAGGGGCGACTCGCCTTGCGATGGCAAAGAGGAGTGTCTCCAGCCATGAGTCGAGAGGACGGCCGTTTCGGATGCACACGGGAGGCAAGGGCGCCGTGCGCCGGGCTGCGCTCGCGCCGCGCGGTGCCGCCCATGATGGCGGCCGGTTCGCCCGTCCACCTCTGGCAGCTAGGCCCCCGGAGAGGGGGGGCGGCCATGTAGCAGGCCGTAGCGCTGGTTCGCGCCGGGCCACGAGGCCCGCGAGGTTGGACCCGTTCCGCGGATCGCTGACACCGTGGGACGGGTCCAGCTCCTCTCGGCACCGGGCTGCCGAGAATGAACAAAAAAGATTGACCGATTGCCCGCCGTCTGTTATCCCTGTCGCGATGAGACGGCGACGATGGCGGAGGGGGTTGTGCGACGGCTACCCGGGCCGGGTACCCTGCGCGGAGGAGATCTCGCCATGCTGAGCCCCGAGGACCGCACCCGCTCCTGCGCCACCGAACTGGTCTGCCGCGACTGCGGTCGTCGCTACCCGCTGCTCGACACCGCCTCGAAGTGCCTCGGCTGCGGCCAGGGCCTCGACATCGACTACGACTACGAGCTTGCCAGGGCGCGGCTCGACGAGCTGCCCCCGGCGGAGCGCTCGATCGACATCTGGCGCTTCGAGGAGCTGCTGCCGATCCTCGACGCGCGGGCGCGGGCGCGGGTCGGCCGCTACAGCGGCCGCACGCCGTTGATCCACGCCGACCGCCTCGGCGCCGAGCTGGGACTGCGCAAGCTCTACCTGAAGGACGACAGCACCTCCCGGCCCAGCCTCTCCTACAAGGACCGCGTCGTCTCCATGGCGGTCGCCCGCCTGCTCGAGCTGGGCAAGGAGGAGATCGGCTGCGTCTCGACCGGCAACGTCGGCACCGCGGTCGCCTCGCTGGCCGCCAAGGCGGGCGTCGCCGCCTACGTCTTCTACCCGTCCAACCTGGAGCGCGGCAAGGCGCGCGCCTGCCGGGCCCTCGGCGCCGCCGTCTGCCAGCTCGACGGCAACTACGACCAGGCCAACCGCGCCTGCCGCGAGCTGGCCCTGACCAGCGGCATCCAGTTCGCCAACATCACCCTGCGGCCGTTCTACGCCGAGGGGGCCAAGACGCTCGCCTTCGAGGTCGTCGAGCAGCTGGGTTGGCAGGCGCCCGATCACCTCGTCATCCCGGCCGCCGGCGGCACCCTCTCCTCACGCGTCCACAAGGGCCTGGGCGAGCTGGAGACGGTCGGCCTCGCCGAGACGGCGGGGGCCAGGATCAGCATCGCCCAGCCGGAGGGATGCGGCCCGATCGCCACCGCGGTGCTCGACGGCTCGGGCGAGATCGAGCCCCAGTCCCCGCACACGGCGGCCCACTCGCTGGCGATCGGCGCCCCGGGGGACGGCCCGCTGGTCGTCGACGCCGTGATGTCGCGGGGGGGCTCCGCCGCCACCGCCACCGACGCCGAGATCTTCGCGGCGGTCGACCTGCTGGGGGCGACCGAGGGAATCCTCACCGAGCCGGCCGGCGGCACGACCGTCGCCGCGACGATGAAGCTTGCGGGCGAAGGCAAGCTCGGTCGCGACGACACCGTCGTCGCCGTGGTCAGCGGCAACGGCTACAAGACGCTCGACGAGCACCCCGACAAGCCCTGGGCGGAAATGGTCGCCTGCGAGGTCGAGGCGATGACCGAGCTGCTCGAAGGGTTCCGCCGCCACGGCGTCGGTGCCACGCGCGGCTGATTGACTCGTCAGTCAAGCGCGGGGATATAGTCCCGGCCATGTTCGCCTACGGCGACGGCAAGTTCGTGCCGGCCGAGTTCCCGCCCCCGGTCGACCCCACCGGCGAGTTCCTCAAGCGCTCCCTGGACGGCGAGGACGAGCGGATCGAGATCGGCGTCGCGATCGTCGGCGGCGGCACCGCGGGCCTGGCCTGCGCCAACCGCCTGCTGCAGCTGCTCGGCGAGGACGCCGAGACGATGGAGAGCCTCGGCGAGGTGCCGGTCGCGGTGATCGAGAAGGCGAAGACCTGCGGCGGCCACAACCTCTCCGGCTCGGTGATGCGTCCCGGGCCGCTGGAAGCGCTCTTCCCGGAGCTGAGCCGCGAGCAGTGGCGCCAGGAGGGGTTTGCCTTCGGCGAGGTGAAGAAGGAGGCGATCTACCTCCTGCCCAACGGCAAGCGCAAGATCCGCATCCCGCCGCCGCCGCCGCAGCGCAACCACGGCAACGAGGTGACCTCGGTCTCGGCGCTCTGCCGCTACATGCAGGCCCGCGCCGAGGAGGCGGGCGCCTACCTGCTCACCGAGACGGCGGCCACGCAGCTGATCGTCGAGGACGGCGCCGTGGTCGGCGTGCGCTCCGGCGACAAGGGGCGCGGCAGGGACGGCGAGCCGCTCGGCAACTTCGAGCCGGGCACCGACATCGCGGCGCGGGCGACGGTCCTCGCCGAGGGCTGCTGGGGCCACCTGACCGACGCGGCGGTGCGCGAGTTCGGCCTCGACGAGGGCCGCGAGCCGCAGGTCTGGGAGCTGGGGGTGAAGGAGATCTGGAAGGTCCCCAAGCCGCTCGACCGGGTGATCCACACCCTCGCCGGCTGGCCGCTGAAGATCTCCGCCCGCTACCACCAGATCGGCGGCTCCTGGATCTACCCGATGAAGGACGAGAAGAGCGGCGAGGACCTCGTCTCGATCGGCTTCGTGCTCGACCTCGACTACGCCGACGCGACCAGCTCCGCTCACGACTTCCTGCAGCAGTTCAAGACCCATCCGCTGGTGCGCGACATCCTCGACGGCGGAGAGCGGCTGAGCTGGGGAGCCAAGGCGATCCCGGCCGGCGGCTACTGGGCGATGCCGAAGCTCTCGATGCCGGGCGCGGCGATCGTCGGCGACGCCGCGGGGATGGTCAACCTGGCGGCCCTGAAGGGCGTCCACTACGCGATCCTCGCCGGCAGCCTCGCCGCCGAGCAGATCTACGCGGCGCTGAAGGCGGGCAGCGACGACTTCAGCGGCTACGAGCGGGCGGTCGAGGACTCGCTGATCCGCAAGGAGCTCTACGAGCAGCGCAACACCCGCCAGCCCTTCCAGAAGGGCCTGATCAGGGGCGGCCCGCTGGTCAACCTGATGATCGCCACCAGGGGCCGCTTCCCGGGCGGGCGCTGGAAGCTGCACCGCAACGACGCCCAGCCGATGTTCGTCGGCGACAGCAGGGACGGCTACCCCCAGCCCGACGGCAAGTACACCTTCGACAAGCTCTCCAGCGTCTTCGTCACCGGCAACGCGACGCGCGACGACGCGCCCAACCACATCCGCGTGCAGAAGCAGGTGCCGCGCGAGGTCGCCGAAACCTGGGCCTGGATGTGCCCCGCCGGCGTCTACGAGATCCCCGACGACGCCCCCGAGACGGGCGACGTCGACGTGATCGTCAACTACACCAACTGCGTCCAGTGCGGCGCGATCACCGCCAAGGGCGGCCGGCTGACCACCCCCGAGGGAGGAGACGGGCCGCTGTACCAGAACACCTGAGCAGGCCCAGCGCCGGGCAACTCGGCCCGGTCGCGTGTGTTCGGGGGGAAGGGATGATCGGTCGTGCGGGGACATTCGGGGCGGCGCTGGCGGCGCTGACGCTCGCCGTGGCGTGGACGGCGCCCGCCTCGGGCTCGAGCTGGAAGGTCACCGAGCTCGACGACGACCAGGTGGACGGGCCGCTGTTCGCCATCTCCTGCCCGGCGGCGGACCTCTGCGTGGTGGGCGGCAGCGACAGCCTGATCGCGACGTCGACCGACCCGACCGGCGGGCGCTCGGCGTGGCGGGTCTTCCACCCCGGCGGCAGCGAGGACATTCCCCCCGGGGCGGGCGGCGGCTCCGTCGTCTTCCCGGGCGCCCAGGTGAGGGGCATCTCCTGTCCCTCCAGGCGTCTCTGCGTGGGCGCGAGCTTCGACGGGCGCGTCCTCAGCTCGACCGACCCGACCGGCGGCGCCGGCGCCTGGGAGGTGACGCCGCTGAGCGGTCCCAAAGAGCCCAACGTGCACATGACCGGCGTCTCCTGCCCGACGCCCGTGCTGTGCGTCGCCGTCGCCTACGGGAGCAAGGTGGTCCACTCGACCGACCCGACCGGCGGCGCCGCCGCCTGGGCGACGGTCGAGCTCGGCACGCCGCTCGACCTGCGCGGCGTCTCCTGCCCCACCGTCTCCCTCTGCGCCGCGGTCGACAACGAAGGCGGCGTCGTCGCCACGACCGACCCGACCGGGCCGGCCTCCGCCTGGACCTTGGCCGGCCGGCCGGGCGGCGGCGGCAGCCTCAACGGCATCTCCTGCCCGACCCCGGCGCTCTGCGTCACCGGCAACGCCGGGGCGATGATCACCTCCTCCAAGCCCACCGTCGCCTCGAGCTGGCGGGCCGTGGTGGCCGGGACCGGGCTGCCGCTGAAGGGCGTCTCCTGCCCGAGCCCAACCGCCTGCGCCGCGGTCGACAACAACTCCGACGTGCTGGTCTCCACCGACCCGACCGGCGGCGCCGCCGCCTGGTCCTTCACCAACGTGATCCCGGCTCCCAGCACTCCGCACGGAGATCAGAACGCGATGTTCGGCATCTCCTGCCCGACGACGTCGTTCTGCGCGGCGGCGGGGGCGCGGGAACAGGTCATCACCTCGACCGATCCCTTCGCCGTCGATCCGGTGCAGTCCACGGCGGGCCGGGCGGGGCGTTTCCGGGCCCTCATCACACGGCACCCCGCAAAGCGGCTCAACCCGCGCCGCCGCGGTGTCCGGGTCGCCTTCCGCTTCCGCGCGGTGGGCGGCAAGGCACGGCGCTTCAAGTGCCGGCTGAGCGGCCGCGCCCGCCGGCTAGGCGGCCGCCGCGGCGCCAGGGCGCAGGGGGGCGGGCAGCCCGCCCGCCGGCGCCGCGCGGCGAACCGCCGCCACCGCCCCCGCTTCAAGGCCTGCCGCTCGCCGGTGCGCTACCGCGTCGGCAAGGGCAAGCACGCCTTCCGCGTCCGCGCGATCGCTCCCGGCGGCCGCCGCAGCCGCCCCGCGACCTTCCACTTCCGCGTCGGCCGGCTGACCGAGCGCCAGCCGGTCGGCTCCTGCCCCAAGCACCCCAAGGGCCTGCCCCCCGGCGTCACCGTCGAACCCTGCGTCAACGCGCGCGGCACGGCGTCCCGCCATCTGGCACCGTAGCGCGGGGGCGGCAGCCAGTCGATGCCGGAGGAGGGACTCGAACCCCCGACACGCGGATTATGAAACGGGCGCCGAGCAGGCGGGTGGCGAAGGGGATGCCGAGGGCGACCTTGGCGACCGCCGCCACGGTGATCAGCGGGGCGAGGACCAGCCGCCTCGGCTCGGGGCGCTCACAGGATCGCCGAGCGCAGCAGCAGCCTGGCGCTGTTGGCGGCGCCGCAGGAGACGACGACGATCTCCGCGGAGTGCGTCTCGCGAAGCGATGGAGGCGCATGATGATCTGGCACTTCAAGTCGAAATCGAGCGGAGTGGAGTACGCGATTGAGTTGGCTCTGCGCTGGGAGGTGCCTGGAGGGGCGGCCGGCGACTATCTACGCGGGGGCGTAGCGCATCGATCCCGATTCTGACGCGCCGTTCGGAACGGGTTCCCTGCTATTTGTCACCTTCGAAGCGCTCGGGGTGCAGCACGCGCATCCTGGCCCATTCGATTTCGCCCACAAGCTTCTTCCCGGCCTCTATCGCCTTATCTGCGTTCAACTCCGTGTCAAGCCATGCGAAGGTCGCTCCATCCCAGCCTCCGACTTGGAGTTGCTGCCACCTGATCGAGGAGTCGAAACCTTCTCCTACCGCGTACTCGTCAATGTGCTCGCCGACATTGCGAAGCAGGGGCAGATCGGGCAGCGCCTCGTCAAACGCTCTGATCGCTTGCTGTATGGCGGGGCGTTGATCCGGAACTCGCAAGGCCAGCTCTGCTGCCCGACGCAGGCGACGCAAAGCGACGATAAAAAACTGGAGATCAATCCACCATAGGAATGCCCCGTCTGGCCCTGAAGGAGCCTCCTGGCGGGCTCGTTGAAGCTGGACATCGGCTGCCTGTAGACCCTCCAGGGCGAACGTCAGCGCACGATCCAAGATCGTCTCTGGCGAAGGCGGTGCTGTCTCTCGGTCGATGTCCACCCCCGAGAACGCTAGGGCTTCTTGATCTGGCTCAGCGATGTTCCGGCCGGTCGCGATGGGATTGTCCCTTCTCGATGGAGATCATTGCCGCACTTGCCGGTGGTGTGGTCGGGGTGGCTCTGGGTGGATGGCTGGCTCGGCGGAACGAGAAACGGGCTGCGACTGAACGCCTGCTGGTAGAGGCCGTCAGCGATGTTGTCGATGGGATCGCCGGCGTGGCCCAAGGAGTTGCCGGCGCCCAGGCGCGCTATGCGGCAGCCTTGGCGAGGCTGGCCCTTCATGGATCGTCAGAGGTCGTGCGGGCATTCAGGCATCACCAAGAGGACGCCACGACGATCACGCCCGAGGGCCGTCGTCGGCTGGTAGCTGCGATGCAGCAGGCGCGTCTAGAGCTTGGGCGCCAGGAGCTCGATGAGCGAGACCTCGAAGTGCTGCTTTTCCGTCCACAGACTTCAAGCGCCGAACTGGCGGCCGAATGACCCTCGGTATTGCGATTGTCGGCAGCATTTGCACGGCCGCAATTGCCGCTGCGTTCACGCATCGCTTGACTTCTCAGCGGGACCAAGCGAACCGCCGCAGCGATTTGCGGATTCAATACCTACTGGCCGCCTACCGTGCTCTGGCCGACACGTCTCATCGCAGCCTTGATCCAGGCTCGGTGAACGTCCAGGCGTTCGAGCAGGGACTCGCGGATATTCAGCGCCTAGGCTCGAAAGCGCAAGCTGAGATGGCGGTAGTTGTCGGCAAGGCACTTGCCGAAACTGGAGCGGCGAAGCTGGACGAATTGCTCTTGTCGCTTCGGGACGATCTTCGTGACGAGCTGAAGCTCGAACCGCTAGCCCGACCACCGTTCCATGTTCGTATTCACAGCAACGACTGAGGGAAAAATGGGGCCGCTCGAAAGCTCAGCGCAGAGCTACTTGATCGCCCTGCATGGCGATCATTCTTCTCCTTTTGCAGATGGACTCACTTTGGACTCAATCGTGGCGGAACGGCAGGGGGCGAGAGCGCCCTAGAAAGCCGAAAACCCCGACTAAGCGGGGCTTTCGTGGAGTGCCGGAGGAGGGACTCGAACCCCCGACACGCGGATTATGATTCCGCTGCTCTAACCAGCTGAGCTACTCCGGCGGGGGCAAGGGATCGTAGCGGTGGGGGAGGGGCTTTCGCGGGGGCGCGCCAGGGCATAGCCTTGGTGGGGTGACGCGGGAGCTGGACATGGCGGTGCGGACGATCCTGCGCGACTGCCTGCGGGTCGAACCGGGCGAAGAGGTGCTGGTGGTCTGCAACCCGGTCACCGAGGACATCGGGGCGCTGATGCGGATCGAGGCCGAGGGGGACGGCGCCTGGGCGACGCTGGCGGTGATCTCCGAGCTCGACTCCAACGGGGCCGAGCCGCCGACGCCGGTGGCCGCGGCGATGGTCGCCGCCGACGTCGTGCTGGCGCCGACGATCCAGTCGCTCTCGCACACCGCCGCGCGCCGCGCCGCCAACCAGGCGGGGGTGCGGGTGGCGACCCTGCCCGGCGTCACCGAGGACATGCTGGGGCGGCTGATGAACGCCGACATGCGCAAGCTGCGGCGCCGCGGCGCCGCGCTCGTGGCGGCGCTCCGCGACGGCGCGGAGGCGCGCGTCACCTGCCGGCACGGCAGCGACCTGCGGCTGGGCCTGGAGGGTCGCACGCCGATCCCCGACGCCGGCGAGCTGCACCGGCGGGGCGCCTTCGGCAACCTGCCCTGCGGCGAGGCCTTCGTCTCGCCGCTCGAGGGCACCGCCGAGGGGACGCTCGTCGTCGACGGCTCGATCGCCGGCGTGGGCAGGGTGGAGACGCCGGTCGAGCTGACCCTCCGCGAGGGCCACCTGACCGAGGCGACCGGCCCCGAGGGGGCGACGCTGCTCGAGCTGCTCACCGTCCACGGCGAGGAGGGCACCAACGTCGCCGAGCTGGGGATCGGCACCAACGAAGAGGCGACGCTGACGGGCAACATCCTCGAGGACGAGAAGATCCTCGGCACCGCCCACGTCGCCTTCGGCGCCTCCGCCGCGATCGGCGGCGAGGTGCAGGTCCCCGTCCACCTCGATTGCGTGATCGTCGAGCCGACCGTCGAGGTCGACGGCGAGGAGATCGTCCGCGGCGGCGACCTGCTGCTCTGAGCCCGTGGCGGTGCGCCTGCTTGCCGTCCCCAACGTCTGCGAGGGACGCGACCCGGATCGAATCGCCCGCCTGGCCGGGGCCTTCTCCGGCGGCGTGACGCTGCTCGACACCCACTCCGACGCCGATCACGGCCGCACGGTCCTCACCCTGGCCGGCAATCCGGCGCCGCTGCGCGAGGCGCTCCTCGCCGGCGCCGAGCAGGCGATCGAGAGCGTCGACATGGGTGCCTACGCCGGCCTGCACCCCGCGGTGGGCGCGCTCGACGTCTGCCCCGTCGTCTGGCTCGACCCCGCCGACCGGGAGGCGGCGCGCGTTGAGGCGCTCGCGGTGGCGGCCCGGATCGGCGGGCTCGGCGTCCCGGTCTTCCTCTACGGCGCGCTGGCGAGCCGGCCCGAGCACGCCGAGCGCGCCCACTTCCGCAACGGCGGCCTGGCGGAGCTGTGGCTGCGCATGGAGAGCGGCGAGCTGCGCCCCGACCACGGGCCGGCGGAGCCGCACCGCACGGCCGGGGCGACTCTGGTCACGGCGCGCCCGCCGCTGGCCGCTTTCAACGTCGAGCTCGACAGCGGCGACGCCGAGCTGGCGCGCTCGGTGGCCGCCGGCCTGCGCGAGTCCGGCGGCGGCCTGCCGGGGGTGCGCGCGATCGGGCTGGCCCTCGCCGACGGGCGCACCCAGGTCTCGACCAACGTGCACGATCCCCTCGCCGTGCCGCTCGCCCGTGTCGTCGAGCGGGTCGGGGAGCTGGCCGCGCCCCTCGGCGCCAGGCCCGTCGAGGCCGAGGCCGTGGGCCTGGTGCCCGAGGCGGCGCTGCGCGGCTATCCCGCCGAGGTGCCGATGCGGGGCTTCGACCCCACCACCGGGACGATCGAGGCCCGCCTGGCGGACGCCTTCTGAGCTAGATTCAACAACGATGGCCCAGGCCAAGAAGAAGCGTCGCCGCAAGCACCGCGGCACCCAGGGCGGCCGCGTCGGCGCCAACCGGCGCCCGGCGCGCCCGCGCAGCCGGGCCGAGGCGAAAGCCCGCGCCCGCGCCGGGAGCAAGCGCGGCCCCCGCGTCGACAACCCGCCGACCTGGCGGAGCGCCACCACCCGGGGGGTCGTGGCGGCGGTCATCTTCACCGCCCTGCTCCTGCTGCTCTTCGGCCGCCCGCCGGGCGCCGCGCTCGCGCTCGGCGGCTTCATGCTCGCCTTCTACATCCCGGCCGGCTACTACATCGACATGGTGATGTGGCGGCGGCGGGAGCGGGCGCGGATGCGGGCCTCCGAGCGCTCGTGAACCTCGACGTCCGCCAGCTCACCGTCGGCGCGATCGCCGAGAACTGCTTCGTCCTGCGCCGCGAAGGCTCCGGCAAAGGCCTGGTGGTCGACCCCGGCGAGGAGCCGGAGCGGATCCTGGCCGAGATCGACGAGATGGGGGTCAAGGTCGAGGCGATCCTCGTCACCCACTGCCACTTCGACCACATCGGTGCCGTCGCCCCGGTGGCGAAGATGACCGGCGCGCCCGTCTACTGCCCGAAGCTGGAGGTGCCGGTGCTGGCCGACATCATGTCCTTCGTCCCCTACCCGGGCTTCGGCCCCTACGAGAGCTACGAGGCCGACGTCGCGGTCGAGGGGGGCGAGACGCTCGAGCTGGCCGGCCTGACGCTCGACGCGATCTTCACCCCCGGCCACAGCCCCGGCCACGTCAGCTACTACGTGCGCGACCACGAGGCGCTCTTCTCCGGCGACGTGCTCTTCCAGGGCTCGGTGGGGCGCGTCGACCTGCCCGGCGGCGACGGGCCGACCCTGCTGCGCTCGATCGCCACCCTGGTCGAGACGCTGCCGGGCGAGACGGGCGTCTACCCCGGCCACATGGGCGTGACCACGCTCGCCGCCGAGCGGGCCGCCAACCCCTTCCTCGCCCAGCTGCCGCGGTAGGGCGCCGCCCGTTCCCCGGCCGGTAAGGTCGCGCCCGTGGCGGCGCTCGCGTACCAGGCACCCCGGGGGACCTTCGACGTCCTGCCGGAGGCCGCGCGCGCCCGCCGCCGCGTCGAACGGACGGCGGCGGAGATATTCGCGCGGGCCGGCTACGAGCCGATCGCCACGCCCAGCTTCGAGGACACCGAGCTGTTCGAGCGCGGCGTCGGCCACTCGACGGACATCGTCCGCAAGGAGATGTTCACCTTCGAGGACAAGGGCGGGCGCAGCCTCACCCTGCGCCCGGAGGGGACGGCGCCGATCTGCCGCGCCTACGTCGAGCACGGAATGCAGCGGCTCGCGCAGCCGGTCAAGCTCTCCTACGGCGGCCCCTTCTTCCGCCATGAGCGGCCCCAGGCGGGCCGCTACCGGCAGTTCCACCAGCTCGGCCTCGAGTCGATCGGCACGGCCTCGCCGCTGGCCGACGCGGAGGCGATCTCGCTGCTCGCCGAGCTGCTCGCCGAGCTGGGCGTGCCGGGGGTCGAGCTGCGGCTCGCCAGCCTCGGCTCGCTCGGCGCCCGCCGCGCCTATCTGGAGGAGCTGCGCGCCCACCTGCGCACCCACGAAGGCGACCTGGCCAGGGAGGTGCGGGAGCGCATCGACGCCAACCCGCTGCGCGCCTTCGACTCCGACGACGAGGGCACCCGCGCGGCGATGGCGGCGGCGCCGAAGCTGGTCGATCGCCTGGAGGGCGAGGACGCCGAGCACTTCGCCGAGGTGCGGGCGCTGCTCGAGGCGGCCGGGGTCGAGTACGCGATCGACCCGACGCTGGTGCGCGGCCTCGATTACTACACGCGGACGATCTTCTCCTTCGCCTGCGACCGGCTCGGCGCCCAGTCGGAGATCGGCGGCGGCGGCCGCTACGACGGGCTGGTCGAGCAGCTGGGGGGGAAGCCGACGCCGGCGGTCGGCTGGGCGGCCGGGGTCGAGCGCATCCTGCTCGCCCTCGACGAGGAGGAGGCGGCGCCGGGGCGCGACGTCTTCGTCGCCGTCGCCGGCGAGGGGGGCGAGCGTCGCTCGCTGGCGCTCGTCGTCGCCGGCGAGCTGCGCAAGGCGGGCCTCTCGGCCGAGGTCGACCTCGGCGGCCGCGGCCTCAAGGGACAGCTCAAGCACGCCGACCGGGTCGGCGCCCGCCGCGTCCTCATCCTCGAGGAGGCGGGAGCGCAGCTGCGCGACATGGCGAGCGGCGAGCAGCGCCCGGTCGACACCGCCAACCTGATCGAGGAGATCACGGGGGGCGAGGCTTGAGCGAGCTGCCCGCGCCGCGGCCCAACTCCTACCGCGACACTTGGTGCGGCCGGGTGCTCGGCGATCGCGTGGGCTCCGAGGCGCGCGTCGCCGGCTGGGTGCACCGGCGCCGCGACCACGGCGGCCTGGTCTTCATCGATCTGCGCGACCGCAGCGGCATCGTCCAGCTCGTCTTCGATCCCGACGACGCGGGCGACGCTTTCGAGCTGGGTCACAGGCTGCGCGCCGAGGACGTGCTCAGCGCCGCCGGGCCGGTGGTGCGGCGCTCGCCGGAGACGGTCAACGCCGAGCTGGCGACCGGCGAGTTCGAGCTGCGGGTGAGCGTTGCCGAGCTGCTCGCCGACGCCGAGACGCCGCCCTTTCAGATCGAGGGGTTCGCCGGCGAGGCGGGGGAGGACGCGCGCCTGCGCCACCGCTACCTCGACCTGCGGCGCGAGCCGATGCGCGAGGCGCTCGTCCTCCGCCACCGGGTGACGGCGGCGATGCGCGAGTTCCTCGACGGCGAGGGCTTCCTCGACGTCGAGACGCCGGTGCTGACCCGCTCCACGCCGGAGGGCGCCCGCGACTTCCTCGTCCCCAGCCGCCAGCAGCAGGGCTCCTTCTACGCGCTGCCGCAGTCCCCGCAGCTCTTCAAGCAGCTGCTCATGGTGGCGGGGCTCGAGCGCTACTACCAGGTGGCGCGCTGCTTCCGCGACGAGGCGACGCGCGCCGACCGCCAGGCCGAGTTCACCCAGCTCGACGTCGAGATGTCCTTCGTCGACGCCGAGGGCGTGATCGCGCTCAACGAGCGGCTGCTCGCCCACGTCTTCGAGCGGGTGGGCGGCCCCCGGGTCGAGCTGCCGATGCGGCGCATGTCCTACGACGAGGCGATGTCCCGCTTCGGCACCGATCGTCCCGACCTGCGCTTCGGGCTGGAGCTGGTCGACCTCGGCGAGGCGCTGGGTGAGACCGAGTTCAAGGTCTTCCGCTCGGTGCTCGAGGGGGGCGGTGCCGTGCGCGGCCTCAACGCCGGCCGGCGCGAGCCCCCCCGCTCCGAGCTGGACGGGCTGATCTCACGCGCCCAGGAGCTGGGCGCCAAGGGCCTCGTCTGGGCCTTCCGCGAGGGTGAGGGCTGGCGCTCGCCGACGGCGAAGTTCCTCGGCGAGGGGGAGCTGCGCGAGCTCAACGCGCGCCTCGGTGCCGAGGAGGGGGACCTGCTGCTGCTCGTCGCCGACGAGCGCCACGTCACCGACGCGGTGCTGGGCCAGCTGCGGCTCGACCTGGCCGAGCGCTTCGACCTCGTCCCCGCCGGCAGCGACAGCCTGGTCTGGATCGTCGACTGGCCGCTGATGGAGTGGAACGCGGAGGAGGGGCGCTGGGACGCTTTGCACCATCCCTTCACGGCGCCCGCGGGCGAGTTCGACCCCGATGACCCGGGCGCGGCGCGCGCCCAGGCCTACGACGTGGTTTGGAACGGCCAGGAGCTGGGCGGCGGCTCGATCCGCATCAGCGACGCCGAGCGCCAGGAGGGGGTCTTCGCCGCGCTCGGCATCGACGCCGAGCAGGCCGCGGCGCGCTTCGGCTTCCTGCTCGAGGCGCTGCGCTACGGGGCGCCGCCGCACGGCGGCATCGCCTACGGGGTCGACCGCATCGTGCAGCGGTTGGCCGGGGCTGAGACCATTCGGGACGTGATCGCGTTCCCGAAGACCGCCTCCGGCTTCGACCTGCTGACCGGCGCGCCCGCCCCCGTCGACGAGATGCAGCTGAAGGAGCTGGGGGTTTCGATCCACCGGCACCGCCTGGCCGGCCACTGAGGGGTGAGATGGGCTTCATCGGCCGCATCCGGGCGGTGTTCAAGGCCCAGCCGGGACCGGGAGGCACGCCGCTCCACCTCGACGACCCCCGCTTCGACGACTGGGAGGTGGTGCGCGACTTCGCCAACGTGAAGACCGCGCGCGCCTGGCACCAGGCGGTGGAAGAGGCGGGCATCGAGGCGGTCCTCACGATCGACTGGCCGCTCGACCGCTTCGGCCGCGGCGACATCGCCCTGCGGGTCCAGCCGAAGGACTGGAGCGAGGCCGAGCTGCTGCTCTCCAACCTCGACGACTGACCCCTCGCCAGGGCGCCCGCGCGGTGCTACGGTTGACCCGAGGCTCGAGCCCGTACGTGAGCCGTCTCACCGTTTGACCCAACACAAACGGCGCGGGAGCTGATCTCTCTCGGTCCCGTGGGGCCGCGAGGAGGCACCCACCCTTTACTTCAAGGGATCAAAGCCAGAGGCGGTACCGGCGGGCTGGAGCCTCCGTTGCGCTTCCGGCACACTTCGCGCCCCCCACGCGCGCTTCGATCGGCCATGGTCGCCGACATGAACGGCGGCGATGACGCGGCGTCAGTTTCCCCTCTCAATCGAGGAAAAGTGACGCAGCGTGGGATGGATCGGCGGATCGCGGAGCTGGCGGAGCGGCAGCACGGGGTAGTGACGCGGTGGCAGATGCTGGAGATCGGGTTGGGACGGAGCGCGATCGAGAGCCGGATCGGGCGCGGCCACCTGCATCGGGTCCATCAAGGTGTCTACGCCGTCGGGCATCGCTCCTTGTCCCGCTATGGCAAATGGATGGCGGCATCCCTCTCGGCCGGGCCCAGGGCGGCACTGAGCCACCGGTCGGCAGCGCAGCTCTGGGAACTGATGCCCGTCTCGCTAATTCCGACCGACGTCACCCGACCGACGCGGCTCCACTCGAGGGAGGGGTTGCGGGGCCACTGCGGCCCACTGCCGGATGACGAGATCACCGTCGTCAGCGGGATTCCGGTCACGACCGTTCCCAGGACGGTGCTCGACTTCGCGGGGATCTCGCCCAGGGGGCGGACGGAACGGGTCCTCAATGAGATCGAGGTGCGAGGGCTCACCGACGCGCTGTCCATCCCCGACCTATTGGCCCGCTATCCGCGCAGGCGGGGGACGGCGGTGTTGCGGGCGATCCTGGCGGATGGGTCGCTGTCGCCCGGCGCCACCCGCAACGAGTTCGAGGAGCGCTTTCGTGCGGTCCTCTCGCGCACCGGCCTGCCGCGGCCGCGGTTCAACGCCGACGTCGCGGTTGGCGGGCGGTCCTTCAACGTCGACTGCCTGTGGGACCGGCAGCGCGTGATCGTCGAGCTGGACGGACGGGCGGTGCACGGGACGCGAAGGGCCTTCGAGCGGGATCGGGAGAAGGACCGGCTGCTGCAGGCCGAGGGGTGGCGGGTGGTGCGGGTGACCTGGCGGCAGCTGCGCGACGACGGGGCGGCGATCGTCGCCGATCTACGCAGGACGCTGCAACTCGCGTCGCCTCCTACCCTCTAGGGATGGACCGGGAGCTGTTCGACGCCTACCTGCACGACCGGAGCCGCGCGGGCGCTCCGGCCGATGGCGCCTTCACCGGCGCCGCGGGCGGGGCGGCCTGCGGGGACCTGTCGCGACTCTCGCTCGCGGTCGAAGGGGGGCGGATCGCGGCCGCGACCTTCGACGCGGAGGGCTGCGGGGCGGCGCGGGCGGCGACGGCGGCCGTGGCGGAGATGGTGGACGGCGCGGCGGTGCTGGAGGCGGCGAGGATCGGGACGGACGAGGTGGACGCGGCGCTGGGCGGGCTGACGCCGGCGAAGCGGCACGCGGCGCAGCTGGCGGCCGACGCCTTGCACCGGGCGCTGGCGCGGGCCGCGGCATCGAGCACGACGTTGGCGCCGCGGGCCACTCCGGGAGGGCGGGCCACCGGCGGAGCGGCGGCTCCCGACGGCGACAGGGTCCTCGTCGCCATGTCGGGCGGGGTCGACAGCGCGGTCGCGGCCCTGCTCGAGCGCGAGCGCGGGGCCGAGGTCGTGGGGGTGACGCTGAAGCTCTGGGCCGACCCGGAGACCGACGGGGCCAAGGCCTGCTGCTCGCCCGAGGCGGTCCTCGGGGCGCGGGCGCTGGCCCACTCGCTCGGCATCCCCCACCTGACCCTCGACCTGGAGGAGGAGTTCCGCCGCCGGGTCGTCGCCGAGTTCGTCTCCGGCTACGCCGCCGGCACCACGCCCAACCCCTGCATCGCCTGCAACGGCGAGGTGCGGATCGCGGCGATGGTCGACCTCGCGGAGCGGCTCGGCGCCACCCACCTCGTCACCGGCCACTACGCGCGCATCGTCGAGGACGGCGAGGGACCGCTGCTCGCCGCGGCCGCCGACGCCAGGAAGGACCAGAGCTACATGCTGGCGGCGCTGCCGCCGCCGCTGCTCGGGCGGCTGCGCTTCCCGCTCACCGAGCTGAGCAAGCCCGAGGTGCGCGAGATCGCCGCCCGTCACGACCTCGCCGTCGCCCGCAAGCCCGAGAGCCAGGACCTCTGCTTCCTCTCGGGCCAGGGCAAGGCCGACTTCCTGCGCCGTCACGGCGGGTTGCGCGAGCGCGAGGGCGACCTGGTCGACCGCTCCGGCCGCCGCGTCGGCCGCCACCGCGGCCACCACAACTTCACCGTCGGCCAGCGGCGCGGCATCGGCGGCGGTGGCGAGGAGCCGCGCTACGTGCTCGCCACCGACGCCGCGGCGAACACGGTCACGGTCGGACCGCGGCGCGAGCTGCTGGCGCGCCGGGTGCGCCTCCACCGCGCGGTCCTCCACCGCGACGGCGACAGCGTCGACGCGGTGCGCCTGCGCTACCGCGCGCGGCCGGTCCCCGCCACCCTGACGGCGGCCGCCAGCGGCTCCCACCCCGAGCTGGAGGTCGAGCTGGGCGAGGAGTTCGCGGGCATTTCGCCCGGGCAGACCGCCGTGCTGCTCGCCGGCGGGGCGATCGTCGGCCACGGCACGATCGCCGCGGCCGGCTGAGACGACCCGGCGCCGCCGATAGTCCTTAGGGGCTCATCCAGGGGCACGCCCCTACCGGGAAAGGCCCTTAGGCTCTCCTGTATGAGAGCAGGCGAGATCCGCCGCACCTACCTCGAGTTCTTCGCCGCGCGCGGGCATCGGATCGTGCCCTCCGCCTCGCTGGTGCCCTCCGTCCACGATCCGTCCGTGCTGCTGACCACGGCCGGCATGCAGCCCTTCAAGCCCTACTTCCTCGGCCGCGAGGAGCCACCCGCGCCGCGCCTCGCCGACGTGCAGAAGTGCTTCCGCACCACCGACGTCGAGGAGGTCGGCAACACCGCCCGCCACCTCACCTTCTTCGAGATGCTCGGCAACTGGAGCTTCGGCGACTACTTCAAGGAGGAGTCGATCCCCTGGGGGTGGGAGCTCTCCACGGAGGGGTTCGGGATGGACCCGGAGCGGATCTGGGTGACCGTCTTCGGTGGCGACGAGGAGCTGGGCCTCGGCCCGGACGAGGAGGCGATCGAGATCTGGCGGCGGGCCGGCGTGCCCGAGGAGCGCATCGTCCGCCTCGGCCGCGCCGACAACTTCTGGCAGGCCGGGCCGAGCGGCCCCTGCGGCCCCTGCTCGGAGCTGTACTTCGACCGCGGCGAAACCTTCGGCGCGGCGGGGGAGCGCCCCGGCGAGGACACCGACCGCTTCCTCGAGTTCTGGAACCACGTCTTCATGAGCTACGACCTTGCCGAGGACGGGACGCTGAGCGAGCTGCCCAGCCGCAACATCGACACCGGCATGGGCCTGGACCGGATGGCGGCGATCCTCCAGGACGTGCCCTCGGTCTTCGAGACCGACCTGCTGCGACCGCTGGTCGAGCTGGCCGAGCAGATGTCGGGCCGCTCCTACGGCGAGGGCGGGGCGGTGACGCGGGCGATGCGGATCGTCGCCGACCACTCGCGCGGCGCCGCCTTCCTGATCGCCGACGGGGTCGTCCCCTCCAACGAGGACCGCGGCTACATCCTGCGCCGGATCATGCGGCGGGCGATCCAGCGGGGCCGCGCGCTCGGCCTCGAGGCGCCCTGGCTGGGCCGCTTCGCCGCGCGCGCGATCGAGCTCATGGCCGACGCCTACCCGGAGCTCGAGGCCGAGCGCGAGACGATCGCCCGCTGGGTGGGCGACGAGGAGGAGAGCTTCGGCCGCACCCTGGAGCGCGGCAGCGAGCTGCTCGAGCGGCTCGTCGAGGGGGCGAGCGACGCGGGCACCTCCTGGATCGACGCCACCGACGCCTTCAAGCTGCACGACACCTACGGCTTTCCGTACGACCTGACCAAGGAGCTGCTCGCCGAGCGGGGCCTCGCCGTCGACGACGCCGGCTTCGAGGAGCTGATGGAGGAGCAGCGCCAGCGCGCCCGCGTCGGCGCCGCCACCGCGCACGGCTCCGAGGACCGCCACGAGCGCGTCATCGCCTTCGCCGGCACGGCGCCGCCGACCAGGTTCGTCGGCTACGAGACGCTGCGCGCGACGACGGGCCTGGCCGCCGTCGAGGGCGAGGACGGGCGCGCCCTGGTCAAGCTCGAGGAGAGTCCCTTCTACGCCGAGGGCGGCGGCCAGGTCGCCGACTCGGGCGTGCTGCGCTGGGACGGCGGCGAGGCGCGCGTGCTCGACGTCTACCGGGTCGGCGAGGACCAGGCGCTCGAGGTCGAGGCGGACGGCGCGGTCGGGGCCGGCGTCGCGGTCGAGGCGGAGGTGGCGCGGGAGGCTCGCCACGCGACGATGCGCAACCACACGGCGACGCACCTGCTGCACGCGGCGCTGCGCGAACGGCTGGGCACCCACGTGCGCCAGGCCGGCTCGGCGGTGCGGCCCGACAAGCTGCGCTTCGACTTCACCCACGGGCAGGCGCTCGGCGCCGAGGAGCTGGGCGCGGTCGAGGACCGGGTCAACGAGTGGGTCAAGGCGAGCCGGTCGGTGCGCTGGCTGGAGATGGAGCGGGCGGAGGCCGAGCGGCTGGGTGCGATGGCGCTGTTCGGCGAGAAGTACGGCGAGTGGGTGCGCGTGGTCGAGGTGGACGGCGTCTCGCGCGAGCTCTGCGGCGGCACCCACGTCGCCAATACCGCCGAGGTGGGCATCTTCAAGATCGCCTCAGAGGGGTCGAGCGCCGCCAACGTGCGCCGCATCGAGGCGCTCACCGGGCCGGCCGCGATCGACTGGTTCCGCGAGCGCGAGGAGCAGCTGCGCGAGGTCGGCGAGACGCTCGGCGCCCCCCAGGACCCCGTCGCCGGGGCGCGGCGGGCGGCGGAGCGGTTGCGCGAGGCCGGCGCGGGCGCGGAGGAGGCGCAGAGGCGCGTGCTCGGCGAGGAGGCCGAGCGACTCCTCGCCGAGGCGGTTGACGCCGGCGGCGTGAGGGTCCTTGCCGGGCGCGCCGCGACGGCCGACCGGAAGGCGCTGCTGGAGCTCGCCAACCGGGTCCAGTCGAAGCTCGGCGGCGACTCGGCGATCGCCCTCGGCGGCGCCGAGGGCGGCAGGGTGGCGCTGGTCGTCCTCGCCTCGAAGGGAATCGTGGAGCGCGGCCTCTCCGCGGCCGAGGTGGTGCGCACGGCGGCGCCGGTCTTCGGCGGCGGCGGCGGCGGGCGCGACGACATGGCTCAGGCGGGTGGCGGGGACGCGGCCAGGCTCGACGAGGCGCTGGCCGCCGCCCGCGAGGCGATCGAAGCGAAGGTCTAGTGCGCGTCCTCGCCCTCGACCACGGCACGGCGCGGATCGGCTGCGCGATCTCCGACCCGAGCGGCACCCTGGCGACGCCGCTGCCGACGATCGAGCCGCCGCAGGCGCGCGCCGTCGCCGACCTCGTCGCCAAGTACGAGGTGGAGCGCGTCGTCGTCGGCCTGCCCCTGCACCTGAGCGGCGAGGAAGGCAGCCAGGCGGCCCTGGCGCGGACCTTCTGCGCGGAACTGGAGGCGATCCTCGAGGTGCCGGTCGAGGCCTACGACGAGCGGCTGACGACCCGCATGGCGGAGGCCAGCAGACGGGAGGGCGCGGTGGCGGCGCCCGACTCGCTCGCCGCGGCGCACCTGCTGCAGGCCTACCTGGCGGGGCGGGCGGCGATCGAGGAGGGGGAGGATGAGTGAGGAGCCCTTCGGCGATCCCCTCGGCGGGGATCCGGAGGCGGCCGAGCGCGAGCGGCGTCGCCGCGCGCGCGAAGAGCGCCGCCACGCCCGGCCCGCCGCCGCGGAGCCGCCGCCGCGCCGGCCGCGTCGGCGTCGCGCGCCGCCGCCGGGCGGGCGCCGGCCGGGGCGGCGCCTCGGCATGGCCCTCGCGCTGGCGGCGGTGCTGCTCGGCGTCGCCGCGATCGGCGCCCTCGCCTACCGCCACTTCAACAGGGAGGCGCCGCCGCCCGTCGTCGTCCGCACCGTCACGGTGACGGTCCCGGAGGGGCTTACGCGCGCCCAGACCGCCGAGATCGCCCGCGAGGAAGGCCTGGCCGGCAGCTACGAGAGGGCGAGCGTGCGCTCGCGCCACCTCGATCCGGCCGAATACGGCGGCGCGAAGGCGAGGAACCTCGAGGGCTTCCTCTTCCCCGACACCTTCGAGCTCGAAGCGCGGGCGCCGGCCGCGACCCTGGTGCGGCTTCAGCTCGAAGACTTCAAGCGGCGGATCGCCGGCGTCGACATGCGCTACGCGCGCTCGAAGAACCTGACGGTGTACGACGTGGTGACGATCGCCTCCCTGGTCGAGGAGGAGGCGCAGCTGGCGCGGGAGCGGCCGCTGATCGCCGCCGTGGTCTACAACCGGCTGCGCGAAGGCATGGCGCTGGGCATCGACGCGACCGTGCGCTTCGCCACCGGCAACTACACGGAGCCGCTGACCGAAGCGGAGCTGGCGACCGACTCGCCCTACAACACCAGGCTTCACGCGGGTTTGCCGCCGGGGCCGATCGGCAACCCCGGCCTCGCCTCGATCGAGGCGGCCGCCCGCCCGGCCAAGGTCGACTACCTCTTCTACGTGGTCGAGCCGGGCAGCTGCGGCAAGCACGCCTTCTCATCGACCGAAGCCGATTTCCAGCGCGACGTCGAGCGCTACGACGCGGCGCGCGAGGCGGCCGGCGGCAACTCGCCGGACAGCTGCGGGGGATAGCGGTGCCGCGGCTCGCCGTGCTCGGGCACCCGATCGGCCACTCCCGCTCGCCGGCGATGCACAGCGCCGCCCTCGCGGAGCTCGGCCTGGGCGGCGAGTGGAGCTACGAGGCGATCGACGTCGCCCCCGACGCCTTCGAGCGGCGGGTGCGCGCGATGCCCGGCGAGGGCTTCGTCGGCGCCAACGTCACCGTGCCCCACAAGGGGGCGGCGCTGGCCCTCGCCGACGAGATCTCCGAGACGGCGCGCGAGATCGGCGCCGCCAACACGCTCCTCTTCGCGGCCGGCGAGGTGCGTGCCGAGAACACCGACGCGGCCGGCCTGCTGCGTTCCCTGCCGGGCCCGGTGGCGGACCGGCGGGCGCTGGTGCTCGGCGCGGGCGGCGCCGCGCGGGCGGTCGTCTGGGGGCTGCTCCGCGAGGGCGCCGAGGTCGCGGTCTGGAACCGCACCGAGCTGCGCTCGCGCAACCTCTGCGAGGAGCTTGGCGGCGAGCCGGTTTCGGCTCCCGCGCAGGCTGACTACGAGCTGATCGTCAACTCGACCGCGGTCGGCCTCGGCGACGAGGACACCTTTGCCGAGCTGCCGCTCGACCCGGGCGGCTTCGCCGCCGGCCAGGTCGTCGTCGACTTGGTCTACGGCGCCGAGCCGACGGCGCTGCTGCGCGCCGCGGGCGCGGCCGGGGCGACCGTGATCGACGGCATCGAGGTCCTCGTCCAGCAGGGCGCCCGCTCGTTGGAGATCTGGACCGCCCGCCCGCCGCCCCTCGAGACGATGCGCGCCGCCGCCCGCGCCTAACCCATCGGCGGGAGGTTGGCTGCGCCTATAGCCTTGGCGAACCGATGAGCGGGTTCAGGTTCACGACGGCGGGGGAGTCGCACGGGCCCGGGCTGGTGGCGATCGTCGAGGGGATGCCGGCGGGGCTGGAGCTCGACCGCGCCGCGCTGGACCGCGACATGGCGCGGCGCCAGCTCGGCCACGGCCGCGGCGGGCGGATGAAGATCGAGACGGACAGCGTCGAGATCCGCTCCGGCGTGCGCCACGGGCGCACCCTGGGAAGCCCGATCGCGATCCTCGTCGCCAACCGCGACTACGCCAACTGGGAGGAGCGGATGAGCCCCTGGCCTGTCGAGGCGGAGGTCGACGAGGTGCACCTGCCGCGGCCCGGCCACGCCGACCTCATCGGCGCCCAGAAGTACGGCCACGCCGACATCCGCAACGTGCTCGAGCGGGCCAGCGCCCGCGAGACGGCCGCCCGCGTCGCGGCGGGCTCGGTCGCGCGCGGCCTCCTCGCCACCCTGGGTGTCAGCGTGCACAGCCACGTCACCCAGATCTCCTCGGTCCGCGCGCCGGAGCGTCCAGACCTCGGCCCCGAGGACTTCGCCGCCGTCGACGAGGACCCGGTTCGCTGCCTGGACGCCGGGGCGAGCGCGGCGATGGTCGCCGAGATCGACCGGTTGCGCAAGGCCAACGAGAGCCTCGGCGGCAGCTTCGAGGTGCGCGCCTTCGGCCTCGTGCCGGGCCTCGGCTCGCACGTCTCCTGGGAGGACCGCCTCGACGGGCGTTTGGCCGGCGCGGTCGCCTCGATCCAGTCGGTCAAGGGCGTCTCGATCGGCGAGGCCTGGGACGTCGCCGGCCGCCCCGGCTCCCAGGCGCACGACGAGATCTTCTGGTCGCAGGAGCGCGGCTACTTCCGCGAGACCAACCACGCCGGCGGCCTCGAGGGTGGCATGACCAATGGCCTGCCGCTCAGCGTCAGGGCGGCGATCAAGCCGATCTCGACCCTGACCAAGCCGCTTCGCTCGGTCGACACCGAGAGCAAGCAGCCGGCCCAGGCACTGCGCGAGCGCACCGACTCGACCGTTGTGCCGGCGGCCGCCGTCGTCGCCGAGGCGATGGTCTGCCTCGTCCTCGCCCGCTGCTACCGCGAGAAGTTCGGCGGCGATCACCTCGACGACGTGCTCGCCGCGGTCGGCGCCTACAGGCGGCGGATCGACTTCCGCGGATGAGGCGTCACTTTCCCCTCCTATTCGAGGAAAAAGGACGCCGCGTGCGATGAAGCGGCCCGCGATCGTCTTCGTCGGCTTCATGGGGGCCGGCAAGAGCATGGCGCTGGCGGCGGCGCGGGCCGCCGGCATCGAAACCGTCGAGGTCGACGAGCTGATGGAAGAGGCGCTCGACAAGCCGATCGCGGCCGCCTTCGAGGAGGACGGGGAGGAGGCCTTCCGCGCCCGCGAGGCGGAGGTTGTCGGCTCGCTGCTCGAGGAGGCCGACGGCAGCGCGATCGCGCTCGGCGGCGGCAGCGTGCTCTCCGCGCGGGTGCGCGAGGCCCTCGGCCGCCACGTCGTCGCCTGGCTCCAGGTCGGCGCCGGAGAGGCCTGGGAGCGGATCGCCGGCAGCGACCGCCCGCTGGCCGGCAGCGCGGCCGAGGTCGCCGGCCTATTCGAAGCTCGCCTGCCGCTCTACGAGGCGCTCGCCGACGCGGTGCTGCCGTCCGGCGACCCCGGGCTCGCCGGACGGGCGCTCCCCTCGCTACTCGCCCTCGCCGCGCTGCCGCCCGGCACGAAGATGCTCTGGGCGACGAGCGCCTCGGGCGAGTACCCCGTCTTCGTCGGCCCCGAGCTGCTCGGCGCCGCGCCGTGGCCGCTGGCGGGGCGGCGCTTCTGCGTCACCGACCGCACCGTGGGTGAGCTGTACGGGGAGCGCCTCGCGCCGCTCGCCGCCACCGTTTCGGTCGACCCCGGCGAGCGGGCGAAGTCGATGGCCGAGGCGGAGCGGGTGCTGCGCGAGCTGGCGCGGGCCGGGATGACCCGCGAGGACCACGTGGTGGCGCTGGGCGGCGGCGTAGTGGGCGACCTGGCGGGCTTCTGCGCCCACATCTACCAGCGCGGCGTGCCGGTGATCCAGGTGCCGACCACGCTCGTCGCCCAGGTCGACTCCGCCTTCGGCGGCAAGACCGGGGTCGACCTGCCGGAGGGCAAGAACTACGCCGGCGCCTACCACCTGCCCGCCGCCGTGCTCGCCGACACCGCCACCCTGGCGACGCTGCCCGCCGCGGAGCTGGCCGCCGGCTTCGTCGAGCTGCTCAAGACAGGGCTGCTGGCGGGCGGCGAGCTGTGGGAGCGGGCGCGCTCGCTGGAGCGGGTCGAGCCGGAGACGCTGGCGCCGCTCGTCTTCGCCTGCGCCCGCTACAAGTGCGAGGTCGTCGCCGCCGACGAGCGCGACGCCGGCCCGCGCGCCGCGCTCAACCTCGGCCACACGGTCGGCCACGCGATCGAGGCGGCGAGCGGCTACGAGCGCTACCGCCACGGCGAGGCGGTCGCGCTCGGCCTGCTGGCGGCGCTGCGCCTCTCCGAGGCGCCCGGGCTGCGCGAGGAGGTCGGGTCGGTGCTGGCCCGCCACGGGCTGCCGACCGAGCTCGACGCGGCGATCGAGGTGGAGGCGGTGCTCGAGGCGCTGCAGCGCGACAAGAAGCGCACCGCCGCCGGCGTCGGCTTCGTCCTCCTCGCCGAGCCGGGCGCGCCCCGCACCGGCCAGGCCGTCGACCCGGCTAAGGTCCGCGCCGCCGTGGAGGAGCTGCTGCGATGACCAGCACGCACAACCGCGTCGCCGTCCTGCACGGCGTCAACTTCGACGTGCTCGAGCGCCGCGACCCGGCGCTCTACGGCGGCCTCTCGCTGTACGAGCTGGAGGCGCGGATCGGCCGCTGGGCGCGCGAGCTGGGGCTCGAGCCGATCTTCTTCCAGACCAACGCCGAGGGCGAGCTCTGCGAATACCTGCACCGCGTGCCCGAGCTGGCCGACGCGGCGGTCCTCAACGCCGGCGCCTGGACCCACTACAGCCGCGCCGTCGCCGACGCCGTCGCCGTCGCCGCCGTGCCCACGGTCGAGGTGCACCTCTCCGACGTCGAGTCGCGCGAGGAGTGGCGGCGGCTCTCGGTCTTCGAGGGGCTGGTGCTGGCGAAGATCGCCGGCAGGGGCCCGGACGGCTACCGCGAGGCGCTCGAGCTGCTCGCCGGCGAGCTGGGCACGGGCGCGAGCCGGTGAAGGCGCGCGGCGAGCGCCTCGCGGCCCTGGTCGCCGAGCGCGAGCTCGACCGGCTGCTCGTCACCGACCTGGTCAACGTCGCCTACCTGACCGGCTTCGGCGGCACCAACGGCGCCTGCGTCTGCGGCCCCGACGCCCGCGTCTTCCTCACCGACTTCCGCTACACCGAGCGGGCGGCGGCCGAGGTGGAGGGCTGGGAGGTGGTCACGGTGAAGGACGACTGGCTGGGAGGGATCGCCGCCCACCTGGCCGGCAGGACCGGGTTCGAGGACCAGCAGATGCCGGTGCGGATGCTGAGGAAGCTCGAGGAGAAGCTGGCGGAGGGCGTCTCGCTGGAGGCCGCGGGCGGCACGGTGGAGAAGCTGCGCCGGGTCAAGGACGAGGCCGAGCTGGCCGCGATCGCCGCCGCGGCCGAGCTCGCCGACGACGTCTGGCGCTGGTCGCTGGAGCGCGGCCTCGCCGGCCGCAGCGAGCTTGAGGTCGCCCGTGCGGCGGAGGCGCGGATGCGCGAGCAGGGCGGCGAGCCCTCCTTCCCGGCCATCGTCGCCGCCGGGCCGAACGGGGCGCTCCCTCATGCCGAGCCGGGCGAGCGGGCGATCGGTCGCGGCGAGCTGGTCGTCTTCGACATGGGGGCGAAGCTCGACCGCTACTGCTCGGACGGGACGCGGACCTTCGCCACGGGCGAGCCGGGCGGGCAGGCCCGCGAGGTATACGAGCTGGTGCGCGAGGCGCAGTCCGCGGCTCTCGAGGCGGTTCGCGCCGGCGCGCGCGCGGAGGACGTCGACTCGGTCGCCCGCGGGCGGATCGCCGCCGCCGGCCACGGCGAGCGCTTCGGCCACGGGCTCGGTCACGGCGTCGGCCGCGAGGTGCACGAGGAGCCGCGTGTCTCGCCGCGCTCCGCGGACGTGCTCGAGGCCGGCGAGGTGGTGACGATCGAGCCCGGCGTCTACCTTCCCGGCGAGCTCGGCGTGCGCATCGAGGACCTCGTCGTCGTCACGACAGACGGGCATCGCAGCTTCGGCGGCCTGGCCAAGAACCTCCAGGTCGTCGACTGATCGGCCGCAGACAGAAGATTTCGCACGAATCTTTCACCCTTGCCTCAAGCCGGGGCACGATCCGGCCGATGTCATCGCGTGGACACAAGTATCGAGACAACCGGCGCGACCGGCGTCCCCGCCCCCGCCCGGCAGCCCGACTCGCTGGCCGGGATCCGCGACGACGCGCGCCGGGAGCGTCTGCTCGACATGCAGGTGCGGCTTCGGCCCTACCGCACGGCCTGCTTCCTCATCCTCGCCCTCGCCCTCGCCTCGGTGTCGGCCGAGGTGGGCTGGTGGTGGGTGGCGCCGCTCGCCGTCGGCTTCGCCAGCCTCGTGGTCGCCGACCGCTTCATGCGCAACAGCGGCCATCCCGGCGTCTGGGCGGCCGCGGCCTGGGGGGTGCTGCCGCTGTTGCTCGCCGACGCGGTGGTGATCACGGGCGGCGCCGACAGCCCGGTGCTGATGTGGTTCGCGCTGCCGGCGGTGACGCTCGGCGCCCGCTTCTCCCCGCGCGGGATGGCGCTCGGCACCGCCTACGTCCTCGCCCTGCTCTTGCTCAGCACCTATGGCTTCGACTCGGGCACGGCGGCGGAGCATCACCAGGAGGTGATCGCCGCCGCCGCCCTCGTCCTCAGCACGGTGATCCTCTCCGGGGCGCTGGTCGAGTCCGACCGGGCCCACCGGCGGCACTCGACCCTCGACCCGCTCACCGGCCTCTTCAACCGCAACGCCCTGGAGCAGCGGCTGGCCGAGCTCGAGGACCAGCCCTCGAATCCCGAGGAGGGCCTCTCGCACTCCCTGCTGTTCTGCGACCTCGACCACTTCAAGCGCGTCAACGACCAGCTCGGCCACGCGGCCGGGGACGCCGTGCTCCAGGACGTCGCCTACACGATGCGTGCCACGCTGCGCGCCGGGGACTCGATCTACCGCGTGGGGGGCGAGGAGATTCTCGTCGTCCTGCCCGAGGCCGACGAGGAGGCCGCGGTCGAGATCGCCGAGCGTCTGCGCGAGGCGGTGCGCAGGCGCCGCCCGGTCGGGGTCACCGTGACGGTCAGCATCGGGGTCGCCGTCTCCAAGCCCGATGCGGTCGACACCGACGACCTCGTCGCCCGCGCCGACGCGGCGCTCTACTCGGCGAAGGCCAGCGGCCGCGACGGCGTCGTCGTCGGCGCCTGACTAACACTGCTAGTGGTCCATCCTGTAAGTCCCGTGCCGATATGGCGAGCGAAAACCGAGCACGCCGCGGACGCAGGGAGGCCGAATAGTTGGCACTATTCGGCCGACCGAGGACAAAGGCGGGCGAAGGTTTGCAGCCGCCAGATCAGGTGCGGGACTTACAGGATGGACCACTAGGGGCCGCCATGCGGCACGTCAGCCAGCGGTTCAGCGAGAGAGGTCGATGCCGGCGTGCAGGCGGGCCGCGAAGGCGGCGATCAGCTCGACGGTCGCCTCGACGTCGGCGAGGTGGGCGGTCTCGACCGGCGAGTGCATGTAGCGCAGGGGGATCTCGACCAGGCCGGTGGGGACGCCCGAGCGAGCGAACTGGACGGCGTCGGCGTCGGTGCCGGTCGTGTTGCCGCTGGCGCCGAGGGTGTGCTCGACGCCCGCCTCCTCGGCCGCCTCGACGAGCAGCTCGAAGACCTTGGGCGAGAGCGTCGAGCCGCGAAAGATCGCCGGCCCCGAGCCGAGCGGGTGGGCGCCGAGCTCGCGCTCCTCGACGCCGGGCGCGTCGGTGGCGTGGGTGACGTCGACGACGACGGCCAGGTCGGGCCTCACCGCGAAGGCCGAGGTGCGGGCGCCGAAGAGCCCGATCTCCTCCTGCACGGCGGCGATCGCCGCGAAGCTCGCCTCGCCGAGCGAGCCGCGCTCGTGGCAGCGGCGCAGCGCCTCGAGGGCGACGTAGGCGCCGAGGCGGTTGTCCAGCGAGCGCGAGACGACCCGGCCGCCCGCCAGGCGCAACGGCTCGCCCGCGATCACCACCGGGTCGCCGACCCTGACCAGGGCCGCGGCCTCGTCGCGGTCGGCGGCGCCGACGTCGATGTGCAGGCCCTTCAGCTCGGCGACCTTCTTGCGCGCCTCGGCGTCGAGCAGGTGCAGCGGCTTGCGCCCGACGACGCCCGGCACGGGGCCCTCGCGCCCCTGCACCTCGACCCGCTGGCCGACCAGGACCTGCGGGTCCCAGCCGCCGATCGGCGCGAACCAGAGGAAGCCCTTCTCGTCGACGTGGCGGACGACGAGGCCGATCTCGTCGATGTGGCCGACGACGGCGAGCAGCGGCGCCGCCTCGCCGATCCTGGCGACCGAGGAGCCGATGCCGTCGGCCGAGAGCGCCGCGAAGGACGCCTCCTCGCGCCACAGCGCGGCGGCCGGGGCCTCGTAACCCGAGGGAGCCGGGACGCGCAGGAGCCGGTCGAGCAATCGGGGGATCTCGGTCATCGGGCCGGCAGTATGCCGGGCAGGCCGGTCGCTCAGGTGAAGCGCGAGGGGGTCAGCCGGCACTGGTGGAAGCGGAAGGCGAAGCCGATGTTGTTGGCGGCGTTGCTGCTGCGTTCGACGCGGATCTGTTCGTGTGCGGCGAGGATCCGGTCCCGCTTCTTCAGTGCCCTGCCGAGCTTGCGCAGGTTCGCCTGCACGACGCGCAGCTGCTTGAACCAGCGGCCCAGCCGCGCGGCGTCCTCGGGTGGGCGCGGCACGGCTGCCATCTCGCCCACGGTCGAGCCGAAGGCCGCCGCCGCGCGGACGAACTGGACGCCGGCCTGTCGCATCGTGGCCCTCTTGCGCGCCCGCTGCCTGACGTTGCGCAGGATGCGCCGGTTGGCGTTCGTGTTCGTTTCGCAGATCGGCTCGAGCAGCGAGACGTATTCGGCGCGCGCCGCCGATTCGCCGGGCGTCGCCGCGGCGGCCAGCGCCAGCGCGCCGAGCAAGGCAAGTGTCCCCCTGTGCGCCCTCATCCCTCCTCCCAGCAGCTTACGGGAGGCGTCGCGGCTCTTCGCGGTTGCCTGAGGGCCTTTAGTCTTCGCCGCCGTGATCTCCACCAACGAATTCAAGAACGGCTCCCACATCGAGATCGACGGGACGATCTTCCGCATCCTCGAGTTCCAGCACGTCAAGCCGGGCAAGGGCGGCGCCTTCGTGCGGACCAAGCTGCGCAAGGTCGAGGACGGGACCGTGCAGGACAAGACGTTCCGGGCCGGGGAGAAGTTCCGGCCGGTGCGCACCGAATCGCGCAATATGCAGTACCTCTACGGCAGCGGCGACGCGGCGGTCTTCATGGACAACCGCGACTACGAGCAGATCGAGATCCCGCTCGACACCGTCGGCGAGGCGATGCGGTGGCTGCTGCCCAATGCCGAGGTCGACGTGCTCTTCGTCGACGAGCGGGCCAGCGACGTGCAGCTGCCCGGCGCGATCGAGATGAAGGTCACCCAGACCGAGCCGGGCGTGAAGGGCGACACCGCCTCGGGCGGGGGCAGCAAGCCGGCGACGCTCGAGTCCGGCGTCGTCGTCCAGGTGCCGCTCTTCATCGAGGAGGGCGAGGCGGTCCGCGTCGACACGCGCAGCGGTGAGTACGTCTCGCGGGCCTGAGGCCCGGCGCCCGACCGGCCGAAGCGGGAGAATGGGGCGATGCGCAGGTCCGATCAGCGCCGCGACGCCGTCTTCGCCTGTTACCAGCGGGACGTCACCGGCCGCCCGCTGGAGGAGCTGGTCGCCGGCTCGCGCCCGTTCACGCGTGAGCTGGCCGCCGGGGTCGAGGCGCACCGGGCCGAGCTGGACGCCGCGATCGCCCGCCACGCCAAGGGGTGGGAGCTGGAGCGGATCGCGCCGCTGGAGCGCAACGTGATGCGGGTGGCGCTGTACGAGATCGAGCGCAGCGAGGAGGTGCCGACCGAGGTGGCGATCGACGAGGCGATCGAGATCGCCAAGGAGTACTGCGGCGCCGACGCTCCCGGCTTCGTCAACGGGGTGCTCGGCGCGATCGCCCGCGAGCGCGAGGGGGTCGCATGAACCGGCTGCGCGAGATCTCCGAGCGGCTGGCCGCGATCGCCCGCGAGCTGGAGGGCGGAGAGGCGGACGACGCCCGTGCCGCCGAGCTGGCGGCCGAGGCCGCCGAGCTCGCCGCCGAGGCGGTGGAAGAGGCGAACCGGCGCGCCCGTGAGAGCGAGGCCTCCGCGTGACCCCTCCGTTCCGGTGCGCCTTTTGGACCCATACGGTGCATAAGGCGCACCGGAAGCCGTGAGCTACCCCGAGGATCTGCGCGACCTGGTCGAGGCCGAGCTGGCGCGGCTGCGCTTCCCGGCGCCGGCGGCGACCGCCGGCCTGGAGGAGGCGATGCGCTACTCGCTGCTCGCCGGCGGCAAGCGGGTGCGGCCGGTGCTGGCGCTGGCGACGGCGCGGGCGCTCGGCGCCGATCCGCGGCGCTTCCTGCCCGCCGCCTGCGCGATCGAGCTGATCCACACCTACTCGCTGATCCACGACGACCTGCCGGCGATGGACGACGACGAGCTGCGCCGCGGCCAGCCGACGTCGCACGTCCGCTACGGCGAGGACGTGGCGATCCTCGCTGGCGACGCCCTCTTCGCCGAGGCGGTGCGGCTCTTCTGCGAGCAGCCCGGCGAGCCGGCGCGCGTGCTGGCGGCGCTGCGCGAGCTGGCCGCCGCGACCGGGGTCGACGGCATGGTCGGCGGCCAGTACGTCGACGTCCAGGGGGGGCAGGCCGGCGCCGAGGGGTTGCGTGCGGTCCATGCGCTGAAGACCGGCCGGCTGATCTCGGCGGCCGTCTCCGTACCGCTGGCGCTGGAGGGGCGCGGCGAACCTGAGACAATCCTCTACCGCCGCTTTGCCGACGAGCTCGGCGTCCTCTTCCAGATCGTCGACGACATCCTCGACGTGACCGGGAGCGACGAGCGGCTCGGCAAGCCGAGCGGCAGCGACGAGCGACATGGCAAACTCACCTACGTCAGCCTCGGACTCGAGCGGGCGCGCGAGCTCGCCGCCGAGTCGCACGCCGACGCCCTCGCGGCGCTGGCCGGGGCTGACGGCGATACGGCCGACCTGAAGCGGGTAGCCGACTACATCTTCACCCGAGACGAATGAGCGAGAACGGCGACAGAGCGGAGCGGCGAGGCGAGGCGACGCCGCTGCTCGACGGCATCGGCGGCCCGGCGGACCTGCGCGGCCTCGACGACGCCCAGCTGCAGCGGCTGGCGCAGGAGATGCGCACCTACATCATCGACACGATCGGCGAGATCGGCGGCCACTTCGGCGCCAACCTCGGCACCTGCGAGCTGGCGGTGGCGCTGCACAGCCTGCTCGACTCGCCGCGCGACAAGATGCTCTGGGACGTCGGCCACCAGGCCTACCCGCACAAGATCCTCACCGGGCGCCGCGAGGGGCTGCCGACGATCCGTCAGTACGGCGGCCTCGCCCCGTTCTGCTCGATCTTCGAGTCCGAGCACGACATCATGGGGGCCGGTCACGCCTCGACCTCGATCGGCTACGCGGTGGGGCTGAAGGAGGCGATGCGCAAGGGGATCGGCGAGGACGGCCGGGTCGCCGCGGTGATCGGCGACGGGGCGCTGACCGGCGGCGTCGCCTACGAGGCTCTGCATGCCGCCGGCGGCCTGCAGACGCCGGTCGCGATCGTGCTCAACGACAACGGCATGTCGATCTCACCCAACGTCGGCGCCCTCTCGCGCTACTTCAACCACGTGCGCCTCAACCCGCGCCTCTACCACGCCCGCGAGGGGGTCGAGGACAGGCTGACGAAGCTGCCGCTCGGCCTGGGCAAGCGGATCGAAAGGCTGGGACCGGAGATCAAGGCCGCGATCAAGGCCTACTGGGCACCCGGGCTCTTCTTCGAGGAGCTCGACCTCGCCTACATGGGCGTGATCGACGGCCACGACGTGCACGCCCTGCGCGAGGCGCTGCGCGAGGCCTTCGACGCCGACCGTCCGGTCGTCGTCCACATCCACACGGTCAAGGGCAAGGGCTTCTCCCCGGCCGAGGACGGCGGCCTCGAGGGCATGGAGAAATGGCACGCCGCCAAGCCCAACTCGATCGTCGACGGCGCCCCCGCCAAGAAACCCGTCGATGGGCCGAAAAGTCAAGTTGGCCTCGACGTATCGGTCCGTCGGCGGCCGGTGGGGGTGCAGGAGTCCGACGCGCCCGAGGCGATCGCGCCGGAGCGGCTGGAGACGCCGCCGCCGCCGAGCGCGCCGCCCCAGTACACGCAGGTCTTCGCCGAGGCGATGGTCGCCGAGGCGCGCCGCGACCGGCGCGTGATCGGCATCACCGCGGCGATGGCGGGGGGGACCGGGCTGCAGAAGCTCGCCGACGAGGTGCCCGAGCAGTACTACGACGTCGGCATCGCCGAGCAGAACGCCGTGCTGCTCGCCTCGGGCCTGGCGCTCCAGGGGGCGAAGCCGGTCTGCGCGATCTACTCGACCTTCCTGCAGCGCGCCTACGACCAGATCGTCCACGACGCCTGCCTGCAGGAGCTGGACGTCACCTTCGCGATGGACCGGGCGGGCCTGGTCGGCGACGACGGGCCGACCCACCACGGCGCCTTCGACGTCTCCTACCTGCGTCCCCTGCCCAACGTCGTGCTGATGGCGCCCCGCGACGAGGCGATGCTGGTTCACATGCTGCGCACCGCGATCGCCCACGACGGCCCGGCGGCGCTGCGTTACCCGCGCGGCGCGGCGGAGGGGGCGGAGCCGCCCGGCGAGGGCCACGAGATCCCGATCGGCAGCGGCGAGCTGCTGGCCAGCGGCGAGCGGGTGGCGCTGCTCGGCTACGGCTACGGCGTCGCCGTGGCGCGGCGGGCCGCCGAGCTCCTCGCCGCTCACGGCCTGAGCCCGACCGTCGCCGACGCCCGCTTCGCCAAGCCGCTCGACGCCGAGCTGCTGGAGCGGCTCGCCCTCGGCCACGAGCTGGTCGTGACGATCGAGGAGAACGTGCTGCCAGGGGGCTTCGGCTCCGGCGTCCTCGAGCACCTGGAGGACGTCTTCGCGGATCGCCCCGAGGACCGCGCCCGGGTCCTGCGCGTCGGGCTGCCCGACCGCTACGTGACGCACGGCAAGCCAGCTCTGCTGCGCGAGGAGGCTGGCCTCACCGGCGAGTCGGTGGCCGAGCGCGTGCTCGCCGCTCTGCGCTCCGGCGAGCCGGCGCTGCGCTGAGCCCGGTGCGATCCGGGCTTGCGTCAAATCGCTCAATCGGTTAGCCTGCCGTCGTCTCTTCTGGGGTTACTTGAGGGAGGAGAGACATCTCTATGTACGTGGGTCCGCACGTCGGGAGCGTCGCGAATCCACTGCGTTGACCGCGCCGGTGCCGAAGGCACCGCGTCGCGGTGCGCCAGGCCGGTCGTCAGGACCCCGTGCGGCGGGCGCTGAAGGCGGCGAAGCCGGGCTGCGGCCCGATCTCGACCTCGGCGAAGCCGGCTTCGCCGAGCCAGCCGGCCAGATCGCCGCGGCTGGGCGGTACGGCGTGGCCGCGCCGGCTGCCGAGGGCGAAGATGCAGCGGGCGCGCCGGCTCCCGTCGGAGAAGAACGCAGTGCCCAGCAGTCGACCGCCCGGCTTGAGGCAACGTCCGATCTCCATCACGGCCCGTCGCGGCTCGGCGAGCATGTGCAGGCCGCTGAAGGAGACGAAGAGATCGGCGTCGGCGTCGGCGAAGGGCAGCTCGGTCATGTCGGCGGCGACCAGCTCGACCTGCGTGAGCGCGCGCCGTCGCGCCCGCCGCTCGGCGCGGCGCAGCATCTTCGGGGAGAGGTCGGCGGCCACATAGCGAACGTCCTGGTCCCGGCCGAGGGCGCGGAGGGCGACGCCGCCGCCGCAGGGAACGTCGATCACTGTTGAGCCCGGCCGTGCCCGTTCGATCGGGGCCATGCTCTCGTAGAGGACGGAGGAGTCGATGCCCCAGAGCGCCCGCCCGACCAGCTGCATCAGCCGGGGCCGCTCGATGTAGAAGTCGTAGAAGGCCCCGAAGGGTCCCGCGCAGACGTTGACCGCCGAGTCCGCCACGGAGGGAATGATGAGCGATCGCCGCCGCCGCGCGTCGGCGCGCGGGCTACGACGTGTCCGTGGCCAGGCCGCGACCCCGCAGCCGGGCGGCGAGGCCGGCGAGCAGGTAGGCGACCGCCACCGCCAGGAGGAGGAACTTGCAGGCGGCGAAGATCGTCGCCAGCGGGGGGAAGGCGGAGCCGGCGTCGTCGAGGGTGAGCAGCAGGCAGACGTTCTCGAGCGCGTCGAAGGCTGCCCCGAGAGCCCCGAAGGAGACGACGACCGCGCCGATCGCGGCGAGGCGGCGCCAGCCCCGCTCCCTGGCCAGGTCGCGAGTCGCGGCGAGCGCGAGCGTGAGGAACGTCCCGTAGGCGAGCAGGAAGCCGAAGTCGATCCAGAGCGACTCGCGCGCCGCGTCCCGTCCCTCCTCGCCCCATTCGGCGAGGATCTCGCCGGCCCGCTCCTGCCCGCCGGTCAGCTCGAAGGGAACCATTCCCGGCCCACCGGTATCGGTCATCCGCCGTTCAGCCGGCGACATGGCGAGGAGCAGCAGCACCGTGGCGACAGCCGTCGCGATCAGTCCCTGCCGCCGTGTCACGCACCGAACCTATCGCGTGCCCCAACAGAGAACGCCCCGCCGTGAGGCGGGGCGCTATCTGGGGTTACTACAGGGAGGAGAGAGCTGCGACTGGCCGTGTGGCAGAGCGGAATCCCGCTTCCAGAGCCAAATCCACTCCGGCTGACTCCGGTTGTAACCGGCTATTTCCGTGCCTGACTGTGGCACGAGTGTGGCACCGGGGAGGGGGTTAGGGGGAGGGGGTACTCTTCGCCTATGGCCAAGGAGCGAATTACCGTCGATCCGAACCGGATGCGCGGGTTGCCCTGCATCCGGGATACCAGGATGACCGTCAGCGCCGTGCTGGGTCAGCTCGCGGCCGGAGCCAGCATCGACGAGTTGCTGGAAAGCTACCCGTACCTCGAACGCGAGGACGTTCTTGCCGCGCTTGAATACGCCGCCGCCGCAGCGCAGGAGCGCGACCTTGTAGTAGCCGCACCAGCGTGAGGCTGCTGCTCGACGCCAACCTTTCGCCCGAGGTAGGTCGGCTCCTGGAGGACGCCGGGCACGACGCGATCCACGTCGCCGAGGTTGGGCTCCTGAGTGCGCCGGACCCCGAGATCATGGAGGCAGCGGTGCTGGAGGGTCGCGTGCTGCTGACGGCCGACGCAGATTTCGGTGCGTTGCTCGCGCTGGCCTCTTTGGCGGCCCCGTCGGTGGTGCTGTTGCGTTCCGCCGACCACCTGCGTCCGGCCGAGCAGGCCGAACTTCTCGCCGCGAACATCTTGCGGATCTCAGAAGACCTCGAAAAGGGCGCGATTGCCAGCCTGACGAGAGATCGCCTGCGCGTTCGCGAACTGCCTATCGCGGCAAATCAAACCGATAGGTGACCGGTTGTGGCCAGCGGAGGAGGCGACGTGGTCTGCTGCCTTCGCGGCTCCCACTCTGCCCGGACACCGTTCACTCCAACCGGATTACCTTTCCACCCTCGAATCCTTGATTTGGACCTGGCTCTGGATCGACAGTGCAGCTAATGTCGCCACTCTCTCGCAGGTCCCGAAAGGCTTTCGGCAGAGCGTTGCGCACACCGCCTCCTGAAGGGAACGCACTAACGATTTGGGGCCACTTAAAGGTTGTCTTGCCTTCCGCGCGCAAGTCCGCGACCCGTTTCAGAACGTGCGGCTTGAGAATCCTTGCCTTCTCATCCGGATCCGCCGCCGCATGGACTCTTTGTACGGCCGACTTCAACGTGAGGGAGGCGGCTGGCTCGGCCGAGCTTCGTGAAAGGCCGCGAACAGTCGTAAGTACCTCCTCAAGAAGCTCCCGATCGTCTCGGGCGGGCTCTGCCGGCGTCGAGCTAGCCTCAGATTGCTCTTGCTCTTCGAATTCCTTGAGTTCGCTCTCTAGGTCTGGCCACCACTTCTCAAACGACTTCTGAAGACGGTCGGCGGAAATCGACTGATCGCAGCTTGCGTTGATGGACACTACGACCTCGCGAAGCCCCTCCTTGGTAAGAAGCGACCCTTGGAATTGCCCGAGCGGGTGCTTAATGTCGGCAAGGGAGAGGTCAATCGCTAGCGGAATGACCCGGCTCGAATCTACGGCCTTAGCCAACGCTCCTGCCTCGAAGTTGAGCCATGGTTCACCTTGATTTGCCTTCGTAACGCAGATCAGTCCAAACTGAGTCTCATCAAGCTCGTCCGCGATCTCGTCGCGCCATCTAGTGCCCGCGTGGATGTCCTTGGATGAGACGAAAGGCTTGACTGCATGGAGGACATTGGGCAGCCAATCTCGCATCGCGAAGGCAACCCCCTTACTTCGAATGCCCGACCAGCTGATGAAGACCTTCATCCAAGCACCGTATTGGACTTCCCCCGGTTTCGACGACACCTGAGCGCTGGGGTCGCAAGACTCCGGCAAGGAGGAGTCGATGCCACGCACCAAGCCCCCATACCCGCCCGAGTTCCGGCGTGAAGCCGTCGAGCTGGC
>Ga0299914_10000067_pt1 | contig 60391 bp, 44 predicted proteins | sample RVTome_10_FD_201361 | JGI IMG/M metagenome (GOLD analysis project Ga0299914, IMG submission 201361) | Soil microbial communities from uranium-contaminated site in the Upper Colorado River Basin, Wyoming, United States - RVT153D57 (version 2) ... | reverse complement strand
CAGCTCGTAGGCGAGGCCCGCCGCAAGCACCATGAAGGAAAACATTCCGGAGCCATGCAGGCTGCGCATTGCCAGGAACGTGAAGTTGCCTCGATTGTGCTTGCGGTCGACAAACGGCCAGATGAACGACGCAATGGCATTGATCCACGCGGCCACGATGACGCCGAAGATGAGTACCGAGGCAACCTGCGCGACGCGGTCCAATGACGTGTGACCGACAAACGGCCCGGAAAAGCCGCCGGAAATGATGAACACCGTCAGCACGACGAATACGCCGACGTCCAGCGGCGCGGACACCGTCACGTCGTGCGCAACCGTCGCCCAGCCGAGCAGCAGCCAGCCGGTAGCGGCAAGCACGGCAGAGTAGGGAAGAAGTTTCTTCAGGCGATCGTCCATCATCGTACTATTGTAAAATTCGAATCAAACTACCAGATGCGGCCTGTGGCGCAAGGTGTCAAGCGGCTGGCTGGTCCGCCGTTTGCTACCACTTGTCCAGTCTGCCGCTCACCCCAATGATAAAGTAGCCCCAGAACTGCATTGGAGATTCCCGTATGCGCACATATTTCCTGCCTTTCGCGGCTTTGCTGATCGCCACCCTGGCGGGTTGCGCAACGACGCCGCGGCACGAATTCGATCAGCAGGCCAACTTCACGGAACTGCGTACGTTTTCCTGGCTGGAACCGGAATACGGCGACAGCGACGTATCCGTATCGCACCCCGTGCTGGACAGCCCGCTGCTGGGCCGGCGCGTGAAGCGCGCGTTGATCGGCGCCCTTCAGGAACGTGGTTACCAGCAGGTCGACGAGAACCCGGACTTCTTCGTGACCTATCACACGGCTGAGGCGGAACAGGAGCGGCGCTCGGGCAGTTATGTGCAGCTGGGTTACGGCCGCGGCGTTTCGCCTTTTTTCGGCACCGGCATACTGCTGGACATGACACCGCGATCGTTCCAGGAAGGCACGCTGATTGTTGACGTTGTGAATGCGCGCTCCGACGAACTGGTCTGGCGCGGCTGGAAGGATTCGGTACTCACCCAGCGCAACTTCGATCAGGAACGCATCGATGAAGCGGTGCGCTTCATCCTGAGCGCATTTCCTCCGGGCTCCTGAATTCCGCGGTTCGGCGTCGATGTCATCGGAAAACTGGCCGCGCGTCATCCTGCACGCCGATATGGACGCGTTCTTTGCGTCCGTGGAGCAGCATGACAATCCCGAGTTGCGCGGCAAACCGGTCATCGTGGGGGGTACCGGCAATCGCGGCGTGGTCTCGGCGGCCAGTTATGAGGCGCGCCGTTTCGGAGTGCATTCCGCAATGCCGGGCCGCGAGGCACGCCAGCGTTGTCCGCAGGGAATTTTCATTCCGGCCCGTATCCATCGTTACCGCGAAGTTTCATCGGTTGTTTTCGACGTGATGCGTTCCATCACGCCGCTGGTCGAAGGCTTGTCGCTGGATGAAGCCTTCCTGGATATCACCGGCAGCCTGCGGCTGTTCGGCGCTCCGGGCGACGTCGGCAAGGTGCTGCGGGAACGCGTATACGCCACCACCGGCCTGCACATTTCCATCGGCATCGCACCGTCGAAATTCGTCGCGAAGATCGCTTCCGATCTCGAAAAGCCGGCCGGCTTTGTCGTCGTTCCGCCGGCTGGCGTGCAGGCGTTCCTCGACCCGCTGCCGGTGAAGCGCCTCTGGGGTCTCGGGCCGAAAACACTGCCGCGCGTCGAGGCGGCGGGATTGCGGACCTTCCGCGATATCCGCCAGGCCAGGCCCGAACAACTCCGCGCCGTGCTCGGCAACCAGGCCGAACGCTATCAGCGACTGGCGGCAGGCATTGACGACCGCACCGTCAACCCGGAGCGCGAAGACAAATCCGTCAGCGCCGAAGAAACGTTCGAGCACGATCTCGCGCGCCTGCATGATCTCGAAACGGTACTGCTCGCGCTCGTCGACAAGGTCACCAGCCGGCTGCGGCGCAACGCGCTCCTGCCGCGCACGATCACCGTCAAGATTCGCGAACGCAGTTTTGCGACGCATACGCGATCGCACACCTTCCAGCCGCCTTCCAATGACACCCAGGTCATCTGGCAGCAGGCGCGGCGCCTGTTGCAGACATGGTGGCGCGAACATCCCGGTGCGGCTATCCGCTTGCTCGGCGTGGGTACCAGCCAGTTCGGCGCGGCCGAGCAATCCGACCTGTTCGCCGTCGTGCCCGCCGAAACGGCGGGAGCCAAAGTGCACCGAAAACCGGTGGATACGCTGGTGGACGCGGTGCGCGAGCGTTTCGGTTCCGGCGCCCTGGTGCGCGGACGGCTGGTGGAACACAACGGCGACGACTGATTTCACCCGCGGGCCGGGCTTGAGGCATGATGTGAGCCCGTTTCCGTGACGCGAGCACGACGCCTGACATGTACGCCGACTACTTCGGACTCGACGAAGCCCCTTTCGCGATCACGCCCGATCCGCGTTACCTGTATCTCGGCAAGCGTCATGCGGAGGCGCTCGCGCACCTGCTGTACGGCATTCGCGAAGGCGGCGGTTTCGTGTTGCTCACGGGCGAAGTCGGCACCGGCAAGACCACGCTGACGCGCTGCCTGCTCGACGAACTGCCGCCGGAAGTGGACGTCGCAGTCCTGCTCAATCCCCGTCTCGATATCACCGAGTTCCTCGAAGCCATCTGCCAGGAGCTGGGCATCGCCATGCCGGAAAATGCCGGCAACCGCCGGCTGGTGGACGCGTTGAACCGTTACTTGCTGGATGCGCATGCGCGCGGTCGCCGCACCGTGCTGATCGTGGACGAAGCGCAGAATCTTTCCCCGGACGTGCTCGAACAGGTCCGCCTGCTCACCAACCTCGAAACCGCGAAGACCAAGCTGCTGCAGATCCTGTTGATCGGCCAGCCCGAACTGCGCGACCTGCTGGCGCGGCCCGAACTTCGCCAGCTCGCGCAACGCGTTACCGCGCGCTACCACCTCGAACCCCTGCAACGCGATGAACTGGCCGCCTACGTGCACCACCGGCTCGGCGTCGCCGGCGCGCGCGCGCCTATTTTCGGCGTCGCTGCCATCAAGGCCGTGTGGAAACTGTCCGCCGGGATTCCGCGGCGGGCGAACATCCTCTGCGACCGCGCGCTGCTGGGTGCGTGGTCCGCGGAAGTCCGCGAAATCACGCCGCGCCTCGTACGCCAGGCGGCGCACGAAATCGACGGGCCGCGCTCCGGCGCCCCGCGCCGCAGATTGCACGGCGCCATGGCTGCGTTTGTCCTGGTCGGCGGAGTGGCAGCCGCATTGCTGCTGGCCCGTCCGTACCTCATCAGCCCGGTCGCCGCCCGCTCCAGCGAACCGGCAACACCCACACTCGAACAATGGCTGACGGCGAACGCGGAAACTGCCGGTACCGATGATGCGCTCGCGCGCCTGTTCGAAGAATGGCAACTGGATTACGTGCGAGGCGGATTGCCGGCCTGCGAACAGGCGTCGACAGCCGGGTTGCGTTGCCTGCACGGGCACGCTACCTGGCGCGCGATTGCCGAACTCGATCGTCCCGTCGTGCTGGAACTCGCCCTGCCCGAGGGCGGGCGTTTCCAGGTGACGCTGACAGGTCTCGCCAATTCTTCCGCCGGTCCCGCCGCCATCGTGCACGCCGGGTCCGCGCTTCGCCGCACCACGCCCGCAGAGCTTGGCGTGCTCTGGTCCGGTGAATACCTCGCGCTGTGGCAACCGCCCGAGGGTATCGAGCCGCCATTGCTGCCCGGATCACGGAACGCCGCGGTCGTCTGGTTGCGCGCGCAGCTTGATCACGTGCTGGAACCCGGCACCGATGCGAAAGAACCGGAACATTACGATGCGGGGCTGGCCACGCGCGTGCGCGAATTCCAGCAGCGCGAAGGCCTGCGGGTAGACGGGATCGCCGGTGAAGAAACCCTGTTGCGCCTGACCCGCCTTTTGCACGAACCGGGCCGGCCCTTCCTGTCCGCGCGGGAAAACTGACATGTCGCTGATCCTCGACGCACTGCGTAAATCGGACCGGCAGCGCGCGCGGAACGCGGCACAACGATTGCATGACGGGCCGGCTTCCGCGCAGGCGCCAAAAATATCTCGCTGGCTGCTCGCGGGGATGCTTGTCGGCCTGCTGTTGCTGGCCGCCCTGGTGCTTCTTGTCCTCGTGAACCCGCCCGGAGTTCCGAAGCTCTCCTCGGACGCGGGCAGCGTGGCTGGCGGAACCTCGGAAATTATGGAAAATGACCCCTCGCGTGCGACAGTCCGGTCGCTGCGCGGCGAACTCGCAGGACCGGCACCACGGCGGGCGGAATCGCTGGCGACGGTCGAGGAAACGGCGGGTTCATCGCCAGCGGAGCAGGAACCGCCGGGCCGGCAGGCAAGCATCGACGATCTCAATGCCGTGCCGTTCGATACCTTGCCGGTTGCAATGCGCGCGCAGCTGCCGCGCTTGCACGTCGACATTCACGCATGGTCGGAAGATCCCGAGACGCGTTTTGTGCTGATCAACCTGCGCCGCTACCAGGAAGGTGATCGCCTCAACGAAGGACCGCTGGTCCGCCGCATTCTTCCCGACGGCGTTGTCCTGGACTCCAACGGGACGTTGTTCTCCCTGCCGCGGCAATAATCGACGCCGCGGCAGACCGGATTGGCAGAGTCCACAAGAGACTCATCACAGGCGGGGGCCTGACAACAATGAGCGCCACGATTCTTTCCATGAACACTGCTGCCGCCGTCGACCAGGTCGATGGCGTGGGCCTGCGCCGCGCCCTGCAGGCCGGCATTCACCGCGTGATGTCGCGGCAGGAACATCTCAACAAGATCAACGTGTTTCCCGTTCCCGACGGCGATACCGGCACGAATATCGCGTTCACGTTGAATGCCGTGCTCACCGGCATGTCCGCGAATGTCGAACGTCATGTCGGCCGGCTGCTCATCTCGGTCGCGGACTCCGCGCTTGACGGCGCGCGTGGCAACTCCGGCGCGATCTTCGCGCAGTTTTTCCAGGGGCTTTCCGACGCGACGGCGGAACGCACCGCGCTTACGGCGCGGCAATTCACCGAGGCCGTTCGGCGTGGCGCCGACTACGCGCGTGAAGCGCTTTCCGAGCCGCGCGAAGGCACCATGCTCTCCGTGCTTTCGGATTTCGCGAAATCGCTCGAACAGCGCATCGCGGAAAACGAGGACGTGGACCTGCTCTCGCTGCTGGATCACGGCCTCAAGGCATCCGAAGTCTCGCTGGCGAACACGCCGAACCAGCTCGCGGTCCTGAAGAAAGCCGGCGTTGTGGATGCGGGTGCAGAAGGTTTCGTCGACATGCTGCGCGGCATCTACGAATTCGTTCGCGACGGAACGCCACAACACTTTCGCAACGTGCTGGCCGGACTGCGCAACAACAGCGATGAAACCGCCGACGAAGACATGGCCGCAGGCGAAGCGGATCTCACACACCGCTACTGCACGGAATGCCTGGTGCTGGGCGAAGACATCGACCGGCGCAAGTTGCGTGAAGAGCTTTCCGCGCTGGGTTCGAGCCTGGTGCTCGCCGGCAGCAAGATCAAGGCGAAGATTCACATTCACGTGAACGAACCGGGTGCCGTGTTCCGTCTTGCGGAGCGCTACGGTTCCGTCACCGGCCAGAAGGCCGACGACATGCTGCAGCAATCCCGCGAAGCCGCGCACGCCGGCGAAGACCGCGTCGCCATCATCACGGATTCCGCAGCCGATCTTCCCGACCATGTCATCGAGAAACTGAACATCCACGTCGTGCCCGTACGCATACATTTCGGCAACAAGGGTTATCTCGACAAGGTGTCGATGACGTCGGAAGAGTTCTACGCGGAAATGGAAAGCAATCCACAGCATCCGAAAACCTCGCAACCCGCGCCCGGCGATTTTCGCCGGCAGTTCCAGTTTCTCGGCAGCCATTACGACGCCGTCGTCTCCATCAACCTCACCGCAAAAGCCAGCGGCACATGGCAGGCGGCGGAAACGGCATCGCAACGTGCAGACGGCGCCGCAGTCGAAGTGATCGATTCATACAACGTTTCCGTCGGGCAGGGCCTGCTGGTCGCCTATGCCGCGGAATGCGCCATTGCCGGTTATTCCGCGCCGGAAATCGTCGATGCCGTGCTGGCCATGCGGCCGAGGACATTCACCTACGGCGCCTTGCGCGATCTTTCCTACGTCGTGAAAGGCGGCCGCGTGCCGCGCTCGAAGAAAATACTCGCGGATCTTCTGCACATCACGCCCGTACTCACCGCTACGGCCGATGGCTGCATAAAAGCCGGCGGCGTGTTCTTCGGCCGCGATCCCTTCGTTGAAAAATTCCACGGCTTCCTGATGCGCAAGCTCGATTTCGCAAAGCGCTACCGGATATCCGTCGGTCACTGCAATTGCCCGCAGGACGGACAGAAATTGCTGGAGCTCCTGCGCGGCAGCCTGCCGAATATCGTCGACGGCTGGTTGATGGATACCGGTTCGGCACTTGGCGTGCACGCCGGTCCTGGCAGCCTGGTAGTCGGTGTACAGGAATACGTCGCACCGACAACGTGACCTTCGGGCCGCGATAAACTCGTCCCGACGTACCTTTAAATCCGCCATTTCCCGATTTGCAGATATCACTTCTCTCGACAGTCTGAGCCTCCCGACGGCATCCGCCGACCCATTTCATTCAGGGAGGACACCTGATGTCCGCACGTCTCCGTAACCGACATGCCACGATTCCAATGCTCGCGCTTCTCGTCGCCGCCTGTGGCGGCAACGTCAGTCCCTCCGACCCTATCCCGACCGGCCAGCCACCGGTCGCAAAGATTGACGCGCCGAGTGGCGAGCTCGCTGACCTTTCGCACGTCGTACTCTCCGCAGAAGAAAGTTCCGATCCCGATGGCGACACGCTGAGCTTTGAATGGCAACAGGTCAGTGGGCCGGACGTGTCCCTGAGCGCCGTGGCTGACCCAACCGTGACCGTCATGCTTCCGAGAGTGAATGGAACTGAAGTTGTCGTTCTGTCGGTTACCGTTAACGACGGCAATGGAAACGCGGTGACTGAAGCAGTTGAACTCTCAGTGCGGCAGCAAGATACGGTCATCGGGCTCGGCGCGCTTGAAAATTCGCACGTCACCAAACCTTTCCGGATTCACCCGGTAGACGAGGCGCCGGTCTCGTTGGCGAACCTCACCGAACTGAACGGGCAGGAGACGTTTGCAGATGCGAAAAATATGCTGGTGTCACCTGACGGAAAGCTTGTCGCATGGTTTTCGGACTCGGAAGACGACGGGACCTTTGGAGTGATGATCGCCGACATCGGAGGCGCGAAAGCACGCCGCATCACGCAGATCCAGGACAGGCGCAACTTCGAAAAGATCCAATGGTCTGCAGACAGCCGCTTCATTTTTCTCCAGACTCGGGGCGAGCCGGGTACAGTCGATTTCCTGCACCGATCCACTGTAAACCTGGAGGGAGAACTCAAGATTCTTCGACTCACGCCCACCCCCAATGGTTCGGGCTTGCCGAAGATTGATACCTTTTCCATTTCACCTAATGGAAGCACCGTCGCGCTCTTGGCCAGAATGGGCCAGTCCTCCAGTGTCCATCAAAGGCTTTTCATGTCGGATCACGAAAACGAGCTGGGACAGTGGCGTGAGGTTTCCGGCGTGTTCGATGAGAGTACGGTACAGGTCGGAGTACAGTTCGGAAGCTGGTCGCCTGATGGCGCACAGTTCGTTTTCGCAATAGACAGAAATAACGATAGCAACTACGAACTGGCCCTGACCTCGTCGACCGCTACTGCGAACTCTTCACCGACACGTCTTGTCGATCCCGAACATCTGCACGTGAAGATCACCAACAATCCAAAGACGCTTCCACGCTTTTCACCGGACGGTGTGTTCATTGCCTTTAATGCAAGTCCTCCCGATGATCCAGACAATCAGGGCCTTTATGTAATCCAAGCTGACGGCGAAAACCTGCGCCGCGTCAGTGGCGATACAGTGCCAGGCGGCAAGGTGGAGAATGTCGAGTGGTCGCCGAATAGCCAATCCCTCGCCGTCGTAGGGGCCTTGGAGACGGCAGGACAGGACGAGCTTTTCGTGTTGAGCATTGATGGCAGCGAAAGACGAAAGGTGTCCGGAGAATTCACTGACATTGATGAGCCAGTGGACGGATTCGTCGATGGCGACGTAGGCGAAGACGACTTCCGCTGGTCGCCCGATGGCACACATCTGGTGTTCGAAGGCTTGGGCATGACCCGAAAGACGGGTGCCGATATCTTTATAGTGGGCGCGAGTGGCGACGGCTCCGACCGCAGGAAGGTTTCGGGCGGATTCGAAGACCTCGGCAACGGGTTCACGACGAAGTTTTTTGGCCCACAATGGTCGCCTGACGGTCGTAATCTCTACTTTCTGGGAGACCTGCAAGGACCCGCAGGTTACGAGATCTTCAAGGTTCCTGCCGATACCACCGATGGCGGTGAGCGCGTGTCGATTTCCGGACCATTGCCCGTCAATGGTTTCGTAAGCGAGTTTGTCATCACCGGGCCGGGTAACTGACCTTCGATGCTGCGCCGTTCGCGCAGACGAGCCACCGGCACCGTGCCAGCCTGAAACGCAATGATCGTCAATGCGTTATCAATGACAGCAGCCCCTGCCGGGGCTGTTTTCTTTCCTGTGCCGTGCGGTGACACCAGTACCGAAGCTGGCTGAGGCAGTCAAAGCAAAACACCGTGCACGCTTCATTGCAGAGTATTCAAACGACGCGACTTCGGCGTCCAACTGAGCGACAGACCGCGATCCCCGGCCAGATTGTTGATTGTGAATTAATGATGTTTATCCTATTGCTCCGCAGAGCTTTTTCTTTACGCATTCCTGTAGCACTCTCATCGGACTGTTTGGGCCTCGGGAACAATCATGCTCGCGTTGCTGTTCGTCGCCGTCGTCACGCTTGGCAATGTCGAGGACAACCGCCAGCTTCATCGTTACGACGTACACATCAACGCCGAGCTGACGCGCATGGAAGTCCGCGCGTGCTTTGCGGACGGTTTGCCCGACAGGCTCATCGCAAATCATCCGCTTGCCCGCGACGCGACTGTGGAGTTCCGTTACTTGCGTAGTGGCGCTGCGGTGTCCGCACAACCGCGCAGTAATGCCATCCTGTTGCCAACGCCTTCCGACGACGGCTGCATCGAGTGGACGAGCGATCTTTCCGTCATTGCCGATGCGAAACGCATGAACGTCGGTTATCGCACTGAAGGAAGTCTCCTGCTCGCGCCGGGTACGTGGTTCTGGCGACCGCCATCACTCACGCGCAACCGCGACATCGAGATCCGTTTTCACTTGCCTGCAGATATGCACATAAGCGTTCCATGGGAACTGCTTGAAGCACCGACGGCAGCCACTCCGGTTCGCGTGCCTTATGCGAGCGAGACGTCCAGCACCTGGCGCTTCCGCCATGGACATGCGCCGATGGACTGGCCGGCATTGATGGCGATCGGTGAACTGCAAAGCGTGACGTTTGATATTGCCGGTACACCGTTTCGGCTCGCGGTTACTGACGGTCCCGCGAGTATCGACACCGGTAAAGTACTGAACTGGCTGCAACCGGCGGCGGATGCGGTGAGCCAGCTCTGGGGCGAATTTCCGGTCGATCACGTGCAACTGCTGGCGATTCCCGTCGCCGAGGGTTACGACGCCGCACCCTGGGCGCAAACGAGCCGCGGTGGCGGTGCGGCGGCGCATTTCTACGTGAACGCAAATGCATCCGAAAGCATATTTCGCGACGACTGGATCGCGACGCACGAGCTGGTGCATTTCGCGCTGCCGTTCATCCGGCGCAGCGATGCCTGGTTGTCGGAAGGTTTCGCGAGCTATTACCAGAACGTATTGCGTGCGCGCGGCGGGCTGATCACCGAACAGCAGGCATGGAAAGCCCTGCACGACGGATTCATTCGCGGTAACCGCGATACCGAGTACGACACGTTGCGCGAGGACACGTTGTACATGCATACACGTGGCCGCGTCATGCGCGTGTACTGGAGCGGTGCGGCGATGGCATTGCTGGCGGATGTCGAGTTGCGGCGGCGTTCGAACGGCGAATGGTCGCTGGATCGCGTGCTCGAAGAATTCAATCGTTGCTGTCGCGAACGTGAACGCACCTGGAGCGCGCGCGAAGTGTTCGCAAAGTTCGACGAGCTCGCTGATACGGAGCTCTTCGGCGATCTCTACAACACGAACGTCTACTCGCGGCATTTTCCGCGACTTTCCGAAACCTGGAATGCGCTGGGTATCGAGACGGACGGTGCGGAACTGAAGCTGCGCGGCGATGCGCCGCTGGTGGCGATCCGTACTGCGATCATGAAGCCGAAGAAATTGCAGCCCGCAAAAACGACGACGCCCGATGAATGACTTCATCGGGCGTCCGGTTCAGGAAATTCGTGCAGTAGACAATCGTCAGGCAGGAATCAACGCGGAACGGTCATTTCCCGTCCAGCTTGAATTCGAGCGTGTGCCGGATGCGCTGCGAAACGGGGCGGCCATCACGCAATGCCGGCTCGAACTTCCAGCGCGTCACGGCACGTTGTGCTTCCCTGTCGAACGTGCCGCGCGGTTGTGATTCCACTACCGTGACATCTTCCGTCTGGCCCTGGGTATTGATCGTGAACTCGACGATGACATGTCCTTCGTCACGACGGAGGAAAGCGTCGCGCGGATACGAGGGAGCGTCCATCTGCAGCGGCCGAACGGCGCGCGTTTCGCCGGTACCGGGCGGCGTGTTCACGGCGGGTGTCGCGCCGGCCGATGCGGTGCGGGTACCCTGCGGCGCAACGTTGCTTGCCGACGCGTCGGGTGGCCGGGGGCCCGTCACGATTTCGAGATTGGGTTTCGCGATCTGCATGGCGCTCATGCTCGGTTTCGGCATGTCCATCTTGAAATCGTTGTCGAACTTGGGCCGCTCGATGACGACTTTTTCCGACTCGATTTGCGTGCGACGCTCGCCCACGGAATAGGACTGCAACTGCTTGGCGGATTCTTCCTGCGCAGCCGCTGTCGGCGGCAAGGCGAATCCGAACAACAGGGAAAGTGTGCATAAAATCTTTTTCATTTCGACTCCGCGCGCCACGGCTGTCGGCCCGTTCGCGGGACGGAATGGCGCAAGCGCTAAGGTAACAATATAAGGAAAAAGCGCAAGCTTCCTAGGAAATTACACGTATTAAATATGTGTTGCACACGCCCAAACCCGTATTTACCGCAATGCAACGCAGGTGAATGCTAGACTCCTTCACCTTCAGCAGAGAGCTGCGGGGCCGCATGCCCATGGCCTGCTTCCACTCGCTGCAGCTCCCATACGCAATGCATTCGGAGGCACGAAGAATGAACAAGGTCTTGTTGATCAGCCTGCTCGCACTGATAACCGCCTGCGACGCGGAATTGCCGCAGCGGGATCCGAAGGGTGCCGACGCCATCGATGGAATCGACATGATTCATCATGTCGGTGTGCTGGCCGCCGATGACATGCGCGGCCGTGCGCCGGGTTCCGCTGGCGAAGACAAGACCGTCAAGTATCTGAGCGAGCAATTCGCCGCCGCGGGCCTTGATCCGGGCAACGGCGACAGCTGGACGCAGGATGTCCCGCTGGTCCGCATCACCGCCAGTCAGACAATGGCGATGCACATCAATCCCGCCGTCGCGGCGCGAACCGAGGAGTTCAACGAGCCTGCGGATGGCGAGGCGCAGGCCGAAAGCGAGCCGGCGGATAACGGGCAAACGGCATCGGGACAGTCGCCGGATCAAGCCGGGGACCAGGAGCAGAAATCGGATCAGGGCAACAGCTTCCGGTTCGAATACGGTCGCGACATGGTCGCTTTCACACGCCGGCTGCAACCGCAGGTGAAGCTCGACAACAGTGAGCTTGTGTTCGCGGGCTACGGCATCGTCGCGCCGGAATACGACTGGAACGACTACGAGAACCTGGACGTCGAAGGCAAGACCGTGGTGGTACTGGTGAATGACCCCGGCTTCGCGACGCAGGATTCGAAGCTGTTCAACGGCAATGCGATGACCTACTACGGCCGCTGGTCGTACAAGTACGAGGAAGCCGCGCGCCAGGGTGCGGCTGGCGCGATCATCGTGCACGAGACCGATGCGGCAGGTTATCCGTGGGAAGTCGTCACCGGTTCATGGTCGGGCGAACAGTTCGATCTCACCGGTGACGTTGATGAATACCGGTTGCCGATGCAGGCGTGGATCAGCCGCGCTGCAGCAGAGAAGCTTTTTGCGGCGGGCGGAAAGGACTACGCCAAACTGAAGGAACAGGCGCTGCAGCGCGATTTCCAGGCGCAGCCGCTGAATCAGGCGGTTTCCATAACGATCATGAACGAGATCGAAGAGATCACCTCGAAGAACGTCATCGCTGCTCTGCCCGGCGACGCGCGCGTAGAAGAAACCATCATCTACACCGCGCACTGGGATCACCTCGGCATGGATGAGAGCAAGACCGACGATCCTGTTTTCAATGGCGCGGTGGATAACGCGACAGGCGTCGCAGGTCTGCTGGAACTTGCCCAGGCGTTCGGCTCGCTGGATTCGCCGCCCGATCGCACCATCGTGTTCATCGCCGTCACGGCAGAAGAGTCGGGGCTGCTCGGTTCGAAATGGTATGCCGAGCACCCGGTCTATCCGCTGGAGGAAACGGTCGCCGTCATCAACATCGACAGCATGAACGTCTACGGCCCGACCAGCGACGTCGTTGTCGTCGGTCACGGCAATTCGGAACTCGAGGAATATCTTGCACGGGCCGCCGAGGAACAGAGCCGCGAGATCGTTCCGGAAGAGCACCCGGAACGCGGTTACTACTACCGCTCGGATCACTTCAACTTTGCCAAGCACGGCGTTCCCGCCTTGTATGCGGAAAGCGGTTCCACGTATATCGGCGACAACGCCGAAGAGGCCGCCCGCCGCTCTGCGGCCTATACCGAAGAGCACTACCACAAGCCGTCGGATGAATATTACGACTGGTGGAACCTCGAAGGCGCGATACAGGACCTGCAGCTGTACTTCGCCGTCGGCGAGGAACTGGCGAACTCGGAAGAATTCCCGAACTGGTATGAAGGCAACGAGTTCCGTGCCGCCCGCGAGGAGAGCGCTGCAGTGCGCAATGAGCCGTAGATGAGCGCGGCGGATGCGTGCGTCACGGGACGCACCGCCGGATTCAGATAAAGGGCCTCGCCGGTGTGACCGGCGGTGGCCCTTTATCATGTTTTGGCGCCCGGTTTTATGTATAAATGGCGCATGGGGAACTTGCCGGCGGCTGCCGGAAAACAGCGATGAACGTACTCGTCATAGATCCGTCAAAGGTGTTTCGCACCGTGTGGGACCGCATGGTCCTGCGCATCGGGCACGAGCCTATTTCCGTGACCAGCGGCGAGGCTGGCCTGCAGGCGTTGCGCCAGCGGCATATCGATCTCGTCTGTGTTTCGCTCTCGCTGCCGGACATGGACGGCATCGAGTTCTGTCGCGAACTGCGCAAGCTGCCGCAGTTGAGCACCATTCCCGTCATCCTTCTCACATCCACCGAAGACAAGGGCGCGCGCCAGTCCGCGTTCGAAGCGGGCATTACCGAGATTCACAGCAAGACGGATGTCGAAGGCCTGCTTACACGCGTGCAGAAATTCGTCTCGGAACTGAGCCGCAACATCAGCGGCCGTGTGCTGTACATCGAAGACAGCTCCGTCGTCGCGCACGTCATGGTGAAGATCCTCAAGAACATGAAGCTTGAAGTCGATCATTTCACCAGCGCCGACGAAGCGTATGAAGCCTTCCAGAAAGCCAACTACGATCTGATCATCAGCGACATCATGGTCGAAGGGCAGATGTCCGGCGTCGGTCTCGTGACCCAGATTCGTGAGATGGAAGGCGACAAGTCGCGCGTACCGATACTCGCGGTATCGGGACTCGACGACAGCCTGCGGCGCACGGAACTGTTCCGGATCGGCATCAACGACTTCATTTCAAAGCCGGTGATCCATGAAGAAGTCATCGCGCGCGTCACCAACCTGATCACGAACAAGCAGTTGTTCGACCAGGTGAAGACGCAGCAGCAGCATCTTTATGAACTCGCCATGCGCGATCAGCTCACCGGGCTGTTCAACCGCAACTCGCTGAAGGAATTCGCGGGAAAATATTTCACGCAGGCATCGCGTCACGATTTTTCGCTCAGCCTGATGCTGATCGATCTCGATCACTTCAAGGAAATCAACGACACGCACGGCCACCTGGTCGGCGATACCGTACTCGAACATATCGGCGAATTGCTGCGCCAGTCATGCCGCGAAGAGGACTTTGCCGCGCGCTTCGGCGGCGAGGAATTCCTGGTGATACTGCCGCATTGCGATATTGCGAGTGCGGCAGCCAAGGCCGAACTGATCCGCAAGGAAATCGAATTGCTCGAACCCGCCGGCGTGCATCTCACCACGAGTATCGGTGTGACCTCGCGCCCTCGCGGCAAGCAGGTTGAAATGGAAGCGCTGTTTCGTGTCGCGGATCGTGCCGTGTACGAAGCGAAAGCGCGCGGCCGCAATTGCGTGGTGCTGCGGCGTTTCGATCGCAAGGCGTCGAACAAGGATGCAGAAGAGAGTGACGAATCAAAAGTGACGAGTGACGAGTGACAAGCGGCACGCTTTCAACTCGTCACTTCCTCATAGATAACTCAACCACCAATCCTTTCTGCGCCGCTTCAAACCCGCATACCATTTGCATGCCGGATACAGCAGCACCACGACCGCAATCCACACGCCCCACACCAGCCACAGATTCTGTTCGTACGCGGGCGGATACGCATCCGGGCCCTGCATCTGCCATTCGATTTTGCCGAACATGAACTGCGACCAGATGATGGCGCCGAGATGAATCACTGGCATGTGGATCACGTAAAAGAAGAACGGTACGCGTCCGAAGACGCTGATCCATTCGCTGACCCTGGTGCGCCAGTTCTCGAGCAGCGGCATCAGCATCAGTGCCGGGCCGAGTGTCACTAGCAGAAACTGCAGGGACGGCGGATATTTTTCGACATCCAGAAACTCGATCAGTGTACGTACAGCACCACCGTCGGCGTCCCAGGCGTTCGGATCACCGTAGCCATGTAACAGTCGTAACAGCAGGAAGAGCACTGTCGCGGCGAGACCGGCACGAAAAGCTGTTTTGCGCCAATCCGTTTCCGCTGCCGCGAGTACCGCGCCGAATGCGTAACCCAGCGCCATCACCCCGATCCACGGAATGACGGGATACGCGATCCAGAAATAAAAGAAGTCGGCAATCGGCCAGCCGTATGACACATGCAGGAAGGCCCAGAACGGTCCGAACGCGCCAAGATCATCGGGGTTGATGCCGTCGAACAGGTTGTGACCGAATACCAGCAGGAATCCGATCGCGGCAATCGCGCGCAGCGGCAGATGCACGAGCAGTGCAAGAAAGATCATCGACCAGCCGATCGCCCACAGCACCTGCACGAAGACGAAACCCGCCATGTACAGCGTCCAGCTGAAATTCACGATCGTCAGTTCGACAACAATCAGCCAGAGTCCGCGCGCCGCGAGGAAGCGGCTGAGCGCGAACTTGTCCGCATGGGTGTTGCGGGCGTACAGCCATGCGCTGGTACCGGACAGGAAAACGAACACGGGCGCGCAGAAATGCGTGACCCAGCGCGTGAGGAACAATTCCAGCGAAGGCGATTCAAGGTCTTCGGGCAGGCCGGGGCTCGGTCCCCAGAAATCGCGGACGTGATCCAGCGCCATGAGGATGATGACCATCCCCCGCAGCAGATCGACGGAACGTATGCGCACGGCAAGCGGTGGCGCCGCCGCTGTCTGATCCTGCATTGCCAACCCCCCGCATCCGGCGACGGGTCCGCCGGGCTTCCCATATTGATTCGTTGTTCCGCGTTACGCGCGGTCGTACTCAACCCAGAATCGCAAGTATCAGCGCCATGACCAGCGTCACCGCGAGGCGATGCGCGCTGTCCACCGCCCACGCTCCCAGCGGCCGGCGTGAAAACACCGCCTCCGACAACGACGGCGCCGCCGTGAATCCGCCCCACAACAGGAAGCCGACCCACAGTGCCGGCGCAACGCCCATCGAGTTCGTGGCAAGCAACAACAGATAAAGCACCAACGCCTGCACGATCGTGCATGCCACGGAGATGGCGTACTCGCGTGTTCCAGAGCTGCCGCGCTGATCTTCCTCCAGCGGACTCATGCGCGACCATAAAGGGCCGAACAAAAAGGGCGCATACCAGATGCCCCCAACCGCGAAACCCGCGGCGGCGGCGACAATGACGGCAACGACGTTGAAATCCAGTTCAGACATGCACTTCTCCCGGCTGATTCCGTCCAAGTGTAGTCCCACCCGCGAAGGATGCACCACGCGTGGCGGCTGTGTGACAATTGTCGTTTCTTCCTGCATCCGTTCCGGATAACAGAGGGGTTCATGCGCGACGACACCCTGCACCTCGAAACCCTGGCCGTACACGCCGGCCGCGATCCGGAAGCCGGCGACCAGGGCCTGGCACCCGCATTCAAGCCTGCCACCACCTTTCTTCGGGATGCAAAAGGGGATTACCCGGGTGGCCACCAGTATTCGCGCGGCTCGAACCCGACACGTGCGCGGCTGGAATCCGCATTGGCCGCGCTCGAAGGCGGCGGTGATGCCATCGCCTTTGCTTCCGGCATGGCGGCGGCCAGCGCGGTTTTCGCGCTGCTGACTCCCGGCGATCACGCCATCGTCAACGCCGATGCCTATCACGGCATCACGCGTTTCGTGGAGAACTGGCTGAAGCCGCGCGATATCGGCATCACGTTCTGCGATACCGCGGAACTGAAAAATATCGAAAAGCACGTCATGCCGGAAACGAAACTCATCTGGCTGGAGTCGCCTTCGAATCCGCAACTGAAGATCACCGATCTCGCTGCCACGGCATTGTTCGCGCGGGAGCGCGGAATACTCACCGCCTGCGATGCCACACTGGCATCGCCGGCGTTGCAGCGGACGCTGGATTTCGGCATCGACATCGTCATGCACAGCAGTACCAAGTACATCGGCGGACACAGCGATCTGCTCGGCGGCGTTCTTGCCGCCCGCGATATCAACATCGCCGAGCGGCTGCGCGGCTGGCAGATCGACGCGGGTGCGGTGCCGTCGGCGTTCGATTGCTGGCTGATCCTGCGCAGCCTGCCAACCCTGCCGTTGCGCATCGCGCAGCAATCCGCCACGGCCGCGCGCATTGCCGCATGGCTGGTTGAACAAAACGCGATTGAAAAGGTCTTCTATCCGGGGCTCGCAACACACGCCGGCCACGAGATCGCGAAGCGGCAGATGTCGAACTTCGGCGGCGTGGTGTCGTTTCAGTTGCGCGGCGGCGAGCGTGACGCGCTGGCATTCGCGTCCGGCACGCGTTTGTTCATGCAGGCGACCAGCCTTGGCGGTGTCGAAAGCCTGATCGAGCACCGTGCGTCCGTCGAAGGTGCGCAGCGGCGCTCACCGGACAACCTGTTGCGCATGTCCGTCGGTCTCGAACACGCGGATGACCTGATCGGCGACCTTGATCGCACGCTGCGCGAATTGCAGCAATGAATTGAAGCAGACCGGAACAAATATCTGGCCAGGGCCGGCCGAGAAACGGCGCCCGCGTTCCGCGCGGGCTCCCATCGAGGAGTAGACATGTTCAAGAAAGCCTTGCGACACCTGGCAGGCGCGGCATTGCTTGCCGCGTTCGCACTGCCCGCTATTGCGGACAATTCCGCAACCAGCGACGGGCTCAGCCTCAAGCAGATCATGCAGGATCCCGACTGGATCGGTAATCCGCCGGTCAACGCGTACTGGAGCCTGGACGGCAATACCGCCTACTTCGAGCGCAAGCGCAACGGGGAATCGTTCACCGACCAGTACGCATTGAAGATCGGTACCGGCGATGTCACGCAACTCGACGCCGCGGCGCAGGCGGACATCAACGGACCGCGTGGCCAGTACAGCCAGGATGGCAAACGCCGCGTTTATCTCAAGGATGGCGACGTGTTTCTCGCCACTCTCGAAGACAGGCGCGTACGCCAGATCACGCGCACGTCCGACAACGAAGCCAGGCCTTTCTTCATGGCCGACGATCACCGCATTGCGTGGCGCAAGGGCAACGCCTTCTTCATCTTCGATCCTGCCAGTGGATTGACCGCGCAGGCCGCCGAGATCAAGACCGAAGACGATCCCGCCGTGGAAAAACCGGGCTTCGATTATCTCAAGGATCAGCAGACGCGTTTGTTCAGCACGCTGCGCGAAGAAAAGCGCAAGAAAGAAGTCGAACGCGAACACCGCCGCCTGCAAGCCGCCGCCAATCCCGCGCAGCTGGCGCCCGCCATCTATCTCGGCAGCGACGTCGAAATCCAGGACATCAGTCTTTCGCCTTCCGGCCGCCACATCATTGTCGCGACCGCGCCTGCCAAGTACGGCACCGGCACGAAGGACAAGATGCCGAACTTCGTCACCGCCAGCGGCTATGTCGAGAATCGCGACGTGCGCACGCTCGTCGGTCTCGAACTGCCGCCGCCGCACACACTGCATCTGATCGATCTCGATACCGGCACGGTGTCCGTGCTCGCAACCGACCGGTTGCCGGGCATCAAGGATGATCCGCTCAAGTCACTGCGCAAGGACGCCATCGAATACCACGTGAAGAACGGAGGCGACCGCAAGCAGGTCGAGACGGCGCTCAAGGCACCGAAAATTCGCGACGTGGAATTCGAAGGTATTCGCTGGTCGCGTGACGGCGCCAACGTCGCCGTGCAGGCGCATTCGATCGACAACAAGGATCGCTGGATCGCGACCGTCGATTTCAAGGACGTGAAACTCGACACGCAACACCGTTTGCACGATGAAGCCTGGATCAACTGGTCCTTCAACGAATTCGGCTGGCTGCCGGACAACCGCACCTTGTGGTATCTGTCCGAAGAAACCGGTCACGCGCACCTGTACGTGAAGGAAATGGGCCGCCGCGCGAAAGCGCTCACATCCGGCAAGTGGGTTGTGTCGTCACCGGCGCTCGATCGCAATGGCGCGTACTTCTACTTCGTCGGCAGCCGCAAACATCCGGGCGAAACGCAGATCTATCGCGTGTCGACGAAGGGCGGTGAACTGCAACAGATCACGACAGCCGGCGTCGAGCCCGCCGATCGTCAGCGCAGCGGCGACAACCTCGAACCGTTCGTGCTGTCACCGGATGAAACCCGTCTGCTCTTCAAGCACGATGCGCCGGCGCTGCCGCCGGAACTCTACGTGCAGACCGTGGGTGCGGATGACGCACGCCAGCTCACGCACACCGCGAGCAAGGAATTCCTGTCGTACGACTGGATGGAACCGGAAATGATCGAAGTGCGCTCGAAGCACGTCGATGAACCGATACACGCGCGCGTGTACACGCCGAAGGATTACGACCCGTCGAAGAAATATCCCGGCGTCGTCTTCGTGCACGGTGCGGGCTATCTACACAACGTGCACAAAGGCTGGTCCGTATACTTCCGCGAGTTCATGTTCCACAACCTGCTCGCAAGTCACGGCTATGTCGTCATCGACATGGATTACCGCGGCTCGGCCGGTTACGGCCGCGACTGGCGCACCGCCATCTACCGGCAGATGGGTCATCCGGAACTGGAGGACCTGCTCGATGGCGTGAACTGGATGGCAGAGAACCGCAGCGTCGATCCGGAAAGAGTCGGCATCTACGGTGGCTCGTACGGCGGCTTCATGGCGTTCATGGCGCTGTTCCGCGCACCGGATGCATTCGCCGCGGGCGCGGCACTGCGCCCGGTCACGGACTGGATGCATTACAACCATCCGTACACAGCGAACATACTCAACACGCCGCTGGTGGATCCGATGGCGTACGAGAAATCATCGCCGATCGAATTCGCAGCACAATACAAGAACGTGCCGATGCTGATCGCGCACGGCATGCAGGATGACAACGTGTTCTTCAAGGATTCCGTCCGTCTCGTGCAACGGCTGATGGAACTGGAGAAGGAAAATTACGAAATCGCTCCGTATCCGCTGGACCCGCATGGTTTTGTTCATCCGAAGTCGTGGCTGGATGAGTATCGGAGGATATTCAAGTTGTTCGAGGAGAATCTGAAGTAACGATCTTCGTTATGCGTTGACGACGAAGAACCCCGCGAGACAGGCTGTGTCAAAACTCAGTCTCAACCGGCAAAATGCCCGTCAGGCAACCGATGGGCATTTTTTGTTATGGGTCCTCCCCAATATTTCGTAAAACATGCTCCACCCATAAACCTATTCGGTGAGGGGTGTTCGACTCGCCGCATGCCTTATCCCCTGCTTTGATCACCCGATCTGAACAACGTCTCAAGTTTGAAATCCTGCCACAAATCTGCGGGGGTGCCGGAATCGGCAAATCGTTTGTTCGTTATCACAGCAAGCGCACCGGCTTTCGCCTTCCTGCAAGAACATTTATTTCTCCGCGCATTTCCTGCGGGATGGAAGGCGATCATGAATGTCATACCTGCCACAACAGTTTCCGTCTTTTTTCTGCTGCTCCTGTCATTGCCCCATGTCTCGTCAGCAGCGGAACCACAAACGCTCCAGGGCGAAAACGGATTCGGCAATGGCATTGCCGCACATGGCGCGTTCGTTGCGATCGGTGACCGTGACAATGTGGTGAAGCTCTATGAACGCGACGATGACGGCGTATGGGAACTCGCGACAGAAATCGACGCTCCTGGCATTCAGTTCGACTCGGTCCTTGAAATGGACGACGGCATTATCGTCGGCGGCGCTGCAACAGAAACCGTGAATGGCGTGCTTCGCGCTGGTGCCGTTTATGTACTGGAACAGGAAGCGGGCAGTGACAACTGGCGCCAGACGGCGCGATTGACGGCAGAAGTTCCGATTGAGAACGGCCGTTTCGGAAGCAGTGCAGGGGTCGACGGCAATCGTATTGTTGTCGTGGGCAAGGAGCACAATCCTGAGCCGGACGAGGTGCTCGGCGTTGCTTACGTGTTCGCGCGCAACGATGCGACGTTGTCGTGGGAGCATGAAGCAACGTTGGATGTGCACAACGGGGATGCCCTGTCGGCAGATATCTCCGGGAACATGCTCGCCGTCGCGAGCCGGAATGGACTGGTCCGCACTTACCGGCGCGACAATGGTGAGTGGACTCTTGCGCCGGAACCTTTCAACGCGACGCTGGAAGGCGCCGCGATAAAAGTGCGCATTGAAGGCGACGTGATCGCGGTTGCTGCGCCGTATTCGAATATTCCTGATCGACCGTGGAATTCCGGACAGCTGTATCTCTATGAAATCAGCGAGAACGGCAACTGGGATCACGTGGCAACGTTTCAGTCCCCCAATCCCGATTACGACAGTGCTTTCGGCTACGCGCTCGACCTGAACGACGGCCTCGTCGCCGTTGCCGAAGGGTCGCGATTCGCAAGCACACCTGTATCGTTCATCGGAAAAGATGAGAGCGGCGCATGGGTACGGTTTGCGACGTTGAACTGCAGGTGCTTTCAATACCGCGGCGAAAGGCATGTCGCCGTTTCGGCCAGTGCACTCGCTATGGGTGGTCCGGGTGAAGCGGATCTGTCTCGCGTAGCCATCTACGATCCTGTCGAATTGATGGCGATGGATGAAGGTGAAGATGAGAGCGACGACGCCGATGATGAGAACAACGATGACGCCAATGGCAGTAACAACGAGGGCAATAGTGATAACGACGGCGATGGTTCGACCAACGGCGGCGGTGACAACGAAACCGGTGACAATGCTGCAGCTGATTCGAATGATGAAGACGTCGCCGGTAATGACGACACGGCGAGCGACGGCTCGGACAGCAGCGCTAACGAAGATGACGGCACGGATAGTCGGGGCGACAGCGGCGGCGGTGCCTCGGGTGCGTTCTGGGTGCTGTTGGCGTTCGCGGCTGCACGCAGGAAACCGATTTCGATAAGCATCGCAATTCCGGCTATCGCGTTGGCCTTCGCGTCCTCTTTTGCTTATGCCGCTGAGCCCGTCGTTCTTGAAGGCGAGACCGGTTTTGGCACAGGTGTTGCGATCGATGGCGCACGTATCGCGGTTGGCGGTGGCGAAAACTTTGTCACGATTTATACGCGTGACGAAAACGGCTGGCATGTCGAATCCCATATCGATGCGGCGGAAGGGCCGGCGGTAGAAGAAATGAGGCGATTCGGTTATACGCTGGGCATGCACGGCAATACGATCGTGGCCGCGTCCACGCATGAAACCGTGGGTAGCGTCTACAACGCGGGCGCCGTATATGTGTTCGAACGTGGGTCCGAGGAACGGAGTTGGCGCCAGACGGCAAGACTGGTGGCGCCGGAACCGCACCATGAGGGGCGATTCGGTTTGAGCGTTGATGTCGATGATGGCCGCATTGCCGTCGTCGGCAGAGCGCGCGACGAATACCGCGACTGGCCACTGTCCACGTTTCTGTTTGAACACGATGAAGCAACGCTTTCCTGGAAACATGCCGCGACCTTCAATCGGGGTCGTGCGCAGTCCGTGGATGTGGAAGGCGACAGGTTGGTCATCGGCACGCGTGAAGGATTCGTCTTTACGTACGATTACGATGGCACGCAGTGGCGGCAGGCGCCTCTTCCACCGCGACCGACGACGCGGTCGGTAAAAGTCCAGCAGGAAGGTGATGTGCTTGCCGTTGCCGCGCAGCACGACATTATTCAGGACGTACCTTTTGCACCCGGCCGGCTGTATGTCTACGAGTCCAGTGACAATGGCATCTGGTCGCACGTCGCCGATTTTCATTCGCCCGATCCGCGCCATGACAGTGTGTTCGGCGTCGATTTCGATATGAATGATGGGATCATTGGCGTTGTCGAAGGCAGTAATGGTACCGGGCTGATATCACTGATACGAAAAAACGAGGACGGCGAATGGGTGCGATTTGCGACGCCGCCCGGTGGCATGTTCGTCGCGGTATCTGCGCACGCCGTTGCTTCTGCTTCACCCATGGAAGACGGTGAAGGTGGCGTGATGATTTACGATACCTCCGAGCTTGTTTCGTCGGACGGCAGCGACGACGAGGATGACAATGCGGGTGACGACGAAGATGAAGGTGATGATGAAGGTGATGATGAAGGTGAAAGCAACGGAACGGCGAACGGCGGTACCGGCGAGGGTAATGATGGCAACAGCAATAACGACAGCAATAGCGACAGTAATGATGAAGATGACGCCAGTGACGATGGCAATGAGAATGATGCGTCAGGCGATGAAGACGCGGGCGTCGCAGGTAATGCGGGGAGCGAAACTGGTCCTGAATCGGCTGACGGTAGTGGCGGCGGCGCGTTCGGTGGCAGCGCCGCACTGATGCTCGTTCTTGCCGGGCTATGCCGGCGCTGGCGCTAGAGCGCAGCGAATTTCTGACCGGCGAGTTACCGAGCGCGCCTGACTGAATCGAGCACCGTAGGTCACGTGCAACGAGAAATGAGTCGGTCGCTCGGGGAGCGCACAAGGTCCCCGCGTTTGGGGAGCGAGCAGCGAACGAAATCGCTTTAAAAAAACTCTATTACCACGATAACTTTTCCGCTTACGAAAAAAGCCCCGCATCGCAGGCCGTGTCAAAACTGAGCAAGATTTGATGGAGCTGGGATATGCCGACGCTTTACGGAAGGTGACCTGTTTATTCCGTTTGTCGAAATCCACTTGATGGCGAGAAAAAAGAAAAAGCGGTGAGGTTAATTCCACCGCTTTTTTCCTTTTCGAGTTTTGACACGGCCTGATCGCGGGGCTTTTCGTTCTTCGCGCCTGAAGGCGCTCCTACTTCTTGTCTATTACATCCGGCCGTATCCGATCCGATTCTTCAATCGTATGAACCAACGGCTTCGTCCCCAACTCATCCGGCAGGAAGTCATCCACCGAGATGATCTCCAGCGTCTTTTTATACAACTCCCTTAACAACGCCGCGTCATCGCTATCGATCACATCCCGCTCCATTGCGAGTTCGACGATATCGATGCGCGCATCCTCCGGCAGTACGCCTTCCTTCTGCGCTTCGCGGATGCGCTTCTCGAGCGGTTCGGCCTGGATGGCGAGGCGCATGGTGGCATCCATGATGCCGACGCCTTCGTAGTTCTTGCCGGCATAAACACCTGCGGTCAGGCGGTCGCGCGATGACGACGGATTGATCAGCAGTTCGTTGATGCGATTGGCGAGTTCATCCGACGGTGCCGAGTAGCGGCGGCCGGTGGGGAACACGAGTCCGCGCAGGATCACGGCGACGAAGCGGTTCGGGAAGTTGCGCAGCAGTCCGTGCAATTGTTCCTGCAGGCGATACAGCATGTCGCGACAGACCCATTCCACCAGCGGCAGATCGTCTTCCGGTTCGCCCTGGTCGTGAAAATGTTTCAGCGCGCAGGATGCGAGGTACATATAGCTCAGCATGTCGCCGAGGCGCGCGGAGATTTTTTCCTTGCGCTTGAGTGCGCCGCCCATGGTGAGCATCGCGGAATCCGCGAGCAGTGCGAATGCCGCCGAGTAGCGGTTGATGTGCTGGAAGTAGCGGCGCATTTCGCCGTGCACGGGCACGCTGGTGTAGCGCGCATGCGTGGCGGCGAGCACGAAGGCGCGCACGGCGTTGGAGGCCGCAAACCCGATATGTCCCCACAGCGCCTTGTCGAATTCGATCAGCCGTTGCGTTTCATCCTCCAATTGGCCGGCTTTCATTTCGGCGAGTACGTAAGGATGCGAACGGATCGCGCCCTGACCGAAGATGATGAGGCTGCGCGTGAGGATGTTTGCGCCTTCGACGGTGATGGCGATCGGCACGGATTCGTAACCGCGCGCGAGGTAGTTCCTTGGGCCAAGACAGATGCCTTTGCCGCCATGCACGTCCATCGCGTCGTCGGCGACCTGTCGCGCCATTTCCGTGACGTGGTATTTCACGATCGCGGAAGGCACCGACGGCACTTCGCCCTGATCGACGGCGGCTGCGGTAACGAGTCTTGCCGCATTCATCGCGTACAGGCGTCCGCCCATGCGACCGATGGCTTCACCAACGCCTTCGAAGCGACCAATGGGAAGATTGAACTGCTTGCGAATGCGCGCGTAGGCGCCGGTCGCGAACACGGCGAGCTGTGCGCCGCCGGTGGTGTTCGATGGCAATGAAATCGAGCGGCCTTCGGAAAGGCTTTCGACCAGCATGCGCCAGCCCTGGCCGGCCATCTTCGGCCCACCAATGATCGCATCCAGCGGCACGAATACGTCGCGGCCTTCTATGGGCCCGTTCTGGAACGGAATGTTCAACGGCAGGTGACGGCGGCCGATTTCGATGCCGGGCGTTTCGCGCGGAATGAGTGCGCAGGTGATGCCGTAATCCTCTCGATCCGCATCGCCCATCAGGCCGTCGGGATCGTAGAGCTTGAAGGCAAGACCAATGGTGGTCGCGATCGGTGCAAGCGTTATGTAACGCTTGGAGAAGTTCAGCTTGAGGCCGACGACTTCGCGGCCGTCGTATTCGCCTTTGCAGACCACGCCGGTATCGGGAATCGAGCCCGCATCCGATCCCGCCCATGGCCCGGTCAGCGCGAAGCACGGGACTTCCTCGCCCGTCGCGAGTCGCGGCAGGAAATGTTTCTTCTGTTCGTCGGTGCCGTATTTCAGCAGCAGTTCGGCCGGCCCCAGTGAGTTCGGTACCGCAACAATCGACGCGCAGGTTGCGCTGCGCGATGCGATCTTCACCAGCACCTCGGAGTGCGCGACGGCGGAGAACTGCCGGCCGCCGTACTCCTTTGGAATGATCATCGCGAAGAAGCCCTTGTCCTTGAGGAACTGCCAGACGTCGGGCGGCAGGTCGCCCCACTCGTGCGTGATCTTCCATTCATCGAGCATGCTGCAGAGCGTTTCGACTTCGTTCGCGAGAAACGCCTGTTCCTCTGCACTCAGGATGGCCGGGCGTGCGCCGAGCAGCTTGTTCCAGTCCGGATCGCCGGTGAACAGGTCGCCATCCCACCACACGGTGCCGGCTTCGAGTGCGGCCTGCTCGGTGTCGGACATCTCCGGCATGATCTGGCGGTACGCGTGCAGCACGGGGCGGGTCAGCACGTGGCGGCGCAGCGGCTGGAAATTCAGGAATACCGCAATGCCGCCAAAAATCAGCCACAGCGCCGTGTCCCAGGTGCGTCCGCCGTGCCCGAACACGGTGTAGGCGAGCAGCAGGCCCGCGATGATCAGCGTGGCGGGCAGCAGTTTTGCGCGCTTGTAAAAGAGCGCCGCGATGACGACGACAAACAGCAGAAACCAGAAAAGGGAGGCCATTGGGTGTCGCTCCTGAAATTCGACAACGGGGAGAGCCGCGCAAGCAAACGCGCGTTTGAATTTACCGGACTATAACGTCAGCCGCTGCAGGAATGAAGGGAACGGGTGCCGTACACCGGCGGGCCACAAAGCGGTATCATGCGCGCCGGTTTGACGGGCCCCGCAAGGGAAGCCAGGGCCACCATCGGATTCCGGGGAGGGTTGATGGACACGTTACGTTCGCCGCGCTTGTTGCTGTTCATCCTTGTCAACGCGCTGCTGCTGAGCCTTGTCAGCCTGCGCTACCTGGAAGTGGTCGAGTTGCCGCAGGCCGGCATCACCACGGCCTACGTGGTGCTCGCCTGGATCGGCCACGGTTTCTTCCTCGTGTTACCACTGCTGGCACTGTGGCTGCTGGCGCGCGCGTTTCCCCGCGCCGCGCGCTTCGCGACAGCCGGCGCGGTGCTGTTCGTCGTCGCACTGATCATGCTCGTGATCACCGACACGGTCGTCTACCAGCAATACCGTTTTCACATCGACAGCGTCGTGCTGGGCATGCTGCGTGTCGGCGGCCTGGTCGCGTTTTTCTCCATCACGCCGCGACAAGTCGCGACGCTGATCGGCATCGCCAGCGCGCTGCTCGTCCTGGAAACCGCGCTGTGGTGGCTGACCGGACGGACACGACTCGCCGTCGTGCGTACCTGGGCCGGCCGCGGCGTCGGCATGCTCGCCGTATGCTGGGTGGCCAGCCACCTGCTGTTTGCGTGGGGCAGCGCGACGCAGGATACGCGCGTCACCTCGCTGCACGGCGTGCTGGCGTGGCAGGCGCCGTTGACCATGAACCGGACGCTGCGCCGGCTCGGCTTCGAAGCGGAGGAAGCTCCGCGCGTCAAGGATACCGGCGGAACGCTGCACTATCCGCTGCACCAGCCGGCCTGCACCGCCGAACGGCGGCCGAACGTGCTGGTCATTCTCGTCGACAGCTGGCGCACCGACGCGCTGCGCCCCGACGTCATGCCCAACGTCAGCGCGTTCGTGAAGGATGCGCAATATTTCGAGGAACACCATAGTGCTTCCAGCAGCACGCGCGGCGGCGTGTTCAGCCTGTTCTACGGACTGCCACCGACATACTGGCTGGAAGTGGTCAATGAAGGTGCGGAACCGGAGCTGATGCGTTGCCTGCGCGAGGCCGGTTACGGCTTCGCCATTCACGCCAGCGCGCCGCTCACCAACCCCGAATTCGATCGCACCATATTCGGTGGCGTGCCGGAGTTTGACTTGCGCACACCGGGGGACACGCCTACGGAACGCGACGCGGAGATCACGCGTCGCATGGTCAGTTTCCTGCGCAGTGACGCTGCCGCACAGCCGTTCTTCGGTTTTCTCTTCTACAACGCCGCGCACGCCTACGAGGTGCCGGAAGAACAGCCGTTGCTGTTTCAGCCGAGCTGGGACGAACCGGATTATCTGCGGCTGCGTAGCGGCACCGATCCCACGCCGATGATCAACCTGTATCGCAACGCGGTGTATTACGTCGATCGCGAAATCGCCGAAGTACTGGCCGCGCTGCGCGAGACCGGCCGCATGGACGACACCATCGTGATCATGACCAGCGATCATGCGCAGGAGTTCAACGACAACGGTCTCAATTACTGGGGACACAACGGCAACTTCTCCGATGCGCAGACGCGCGTGCCGCTGATCGTGCACTGGCCGGGCCGGCCGGCCGGCGTGATCAGCCACATGACCACGCATTACGATCTGTCCGCGACGCTGGTGTCGCGGCTGTTCAATGTCGCCGAGCCGTTCGATTCGTACACGGAAGGCAGCGATCTGTATTCGCCCGAGCCACGCCTGCCGTTGCTGATGGCCAACTACAAGGAACACGCACTGAAGCTCGACGACGGCTACCTCGTCGTCGACCGGTACCAGCGGTTGCAGCGGCTGGGGGACGATTACCGGCCGCTCGGGGATGACAGGATCAGCGCCGACGAACTGCAGCTGCTGTTGCGTGCCCGCGCGCGTTTCATGGAAGCGCCGCAGACGACCGCGAACAGTTCGCGCTCCGGCGCGCGATGATTCGCGCCCCTCGGCGCGGGGTAACTCGCGCCATCGGCGCGGCATGGCAATGGAGCGTCAGTCCCGCTGTCGCGGAAGCCAGAAGCTGACCTCGACACCGCCGCCGGTACGGTTCGCGATGTTCAATCGTCCGCCGTGCGCCTCGATGATTTCACGGCACAGCGACAGGCCGAGGCCAGTGCCGGATTTCTTGGTCGAGTAGAAAGGCAGCAGCGCGTTGCCGAGTACGGTTTCCGACATGCCGCTGCCGCGATCCCGCACGTCCACGCGAATACGCAACGGTTCGGCGCGCACCTGGACTTCGATCTCTTCCGGCGCTGTGCCCGACTCCGCGGCGTTCTTCAGAAGATTGAGCATGACCTGCTGCATCTGTACCGGATCAAACCAGCCGGGCGCGTCGGGCAGCGGCCCCTTCAGCCTGAATCCCGTCATTTCGCCGACAGATGCGATGAAATCGTGCCAGTCGACCGCTTCCAGTTGCGGCGCCGGCAGTTTCGCGAAGCGCGCATAGCCTTCAATGAAATGCTTCAGGTATCCGGCTCTTTCTTCAATGCTCGCAAACACCCGGTCCAGGCGTTCGCGGTCACCGCGGCGCAGCAGTTCGCGGCCCGAATGCGCGAGCGATGTGATGGGCGCGAGTGAGTTGTTCAGCTCGTGGCTGATCACGCGGATCACCTTCTTCCAGGTTGCAACTTCCTGACGCGTCAGTTCCCGCGTCAGCTGCTTGAAAAGATACAGACGGTGCGGGCGCGCGTTCAGCGTGAAGTGGCCGTTCGACAGATGAAAGATTTCATCCTCGCCGGCTTGCGTCACGGTAAAAAGACCGTCGCGACCGTGACGCACCGCCGGCAGGAATTCCGGATGGTGTTCTTCCAGCAGCGCATCAAAGGTGAAACCTTCCATGCGCCGTCCGTTGATGAACAATCGCCGCGCCGTCATGTTGCTGTAAACGACATGATCGACGGCATCGGTCAGCACCAGCGCAGTCGGTGATGATTGAATGACGGTGTCCAGCAGCAATTCGCGTTGAAACAGGTTCTGCCGTTCCGCGCGGAGCACGTCGCCTATTTCATTGAACGATTTCACGAGCGTGCCGAGCTCGTCCTCGCGATCGGTACCGAGGCTGACGCTGAAATCGCCGTCCTTGAACGACGCGACGTTGTCGTTCAGCGCCAGCAGTACGCGCGTTACCGATCGCGTCACGCGACGCTGTATCACGAGCATGAGCGGCAAGGCGATGACGATGCCGGAGAGAGTGCCCAGCCACACCGATTCGGTCCACTGGGTGATGACTGCGCCGCCGGCGATTCCCGGCAGCGCGCCCGTTGTTGCGGCAAGCAGGAAACGGGCTTCGAGCGAAAGCGGGATCAACTGTTGTTCTCTGTTCGCGACGGGTCTTCGCGTGGGTCCTCTTTGCGCGAATGATCTTCGTGCGGGTCTCCGCTCCGCAGGCCGAACTTTTCCATTCTTCGATACAGCGCCTGGCGGCTCATGCCGAGTTCCTTGGCCGCCGCCGCAATGACGCCTTTGTGTTTTGTCAGCGCGGCTTCGATGCCGGCAGCGTCAGGCTCATCGATACTCGCGGACGGCGCGCGTGGCAGATCCAGGTCGCCGGGTTCGATGGTATCGCCGGCTGCCAGCAGCAAGGCGCGCTGCACGTGATTGCGAAGTTCGCGGACGTTGCCCGGCCATTCGTACGCCGCGAGCGCACGTTCCGCGCTTGCGCTGAAGTTGCGGCCCGGCGGAAGCATGGCGTGCGCGATCAGCAGCACATCCTCGGGACGATCCTTCAGCGCGGGAACGCGCAACTCGATGACGTTCAACCGGTAATAAAGATCCTGTCGGAATCGTCCCTCGCGGATCAGCTCCGGCAGGCTGGAGTTCGTCGCGCTGATCAGGCGCACGTTCACCTTGCGGGTCTTCGTACTGCCCAATCGCTCGAACTCGCCGGTCTGCAGCACGCGCAACAGTTTCACCTGGCCATCAAGTGGCAGGTTGCCGATCTCGTCCAGGAACAGCGTGCCACCGTCGGCCGCTTCGAAGCGGCCTTCGCGCGCCTTGTTCGCGCCGGTGTACGCACCGGCCTCCGCGCCGAACAGTTCGGCTTCCATGAGTTCAGCCGGCAGTGCGCCCGCGTTCACTTTTATATACGGACCGTCTTTCATCGCGGAGTTCCGTTGCACGATGTCCGCGATCATTTCCTTGCCTGAACCATTCGGTCCCGTGATCAGCACGGGCAGATCGGAGCGCGCAACGCGCACGGCGAGACTGACGACCTCGTGAGTCGCATCGCTGTCGTAAAGAAAACCGGCCAGATCGTAATCCTGTGCGAGCCGGTCGCGACGAGCGCGCCGTGCCGAATGCAACCGGCGGTTTTCCTTCGACAATCGTCCGAGCTGAACGAGGTTTCGCACCGTGGCAACCAGCTTCTCGTCGTCCCAGGGTTTCGAGAGGTAGTCCGCTGCGCCGCTCTTCACCAGATCGACCGCGGTTTCGAGATGCGTCCACGCGGTCAGGAGGATCACCGGCAGTCCCGGATGCCGTTCGCGAATCGCGTTGAACAGCGCCACGCCTTCCTCGCCGGACGTGGTGTCTCCGGAAAAATTCATGTCCTGGATGACGAGGTCGAATTCTTCCTTGGCCAGCAGTGCAAGACCGGCCTGCGGCGTCTCCGCGCAGGCGGTATCGATATCGTGCAGGGAAAACAGCAGGTCCAGCGCTTCACAGACACTGCGATTGTCGTCGATGACCAGGATATTCGGCATGTGCGTACCCGCAAGAAAAAAGGGCGGGTGTCGCCACCCGCCCATGCATTCTAGACAAAAGGACCGGCCGTTGCTTCGTCAGTCGAGGCCGGCGTGGTCAAAGCTCAGCACCCGCGCAAGCTGCCACTCGCCATCCTTGAGCAACCACAGCATCGTGAACTTCGCGATACCCGTCGGATGCTCCGGCTTGCCAGGATACGTTTCGTGGAAACGGTGTTCGCCCGTTTCGATCACGCCGTACAACTTGCCCTGGTTGCGCAGCGGAAAGATGTCCATGCTGTCTTCGACCAGCTCGCGGCGTGCCTTGTAATCCGGCTTGCAGATACCGTTCTCCATCGAATCCAGGAACGGCTGCTTGCCGTACGTCGGCCCGCCCTGGTCGTGGTAGAACTCGAGGTCTTCGTCGATGACTGTTGCCAGTTTCCCGATATCGCAATTGTTGTAACCGGCATCGAACACGGCGGCATCCAGTTGCTTCACGGTTTCCCGCAATGCCGGGTCCACTCGGGTGCCGGGACTTCGTCCGGTTGCAACTTCACCTGCCGGCTTGCTCTGGTGGTCAAAGCTCAGCACGCGCGAAATGCGCCACTGTTCATTCTCGAAATGCCAGAGGTGAATGAACCGTGCCAGCGTACTCGTTGCCGCACCTTCCTCCACGAACCAGTGTTCGCCCATCTGGATGGCGCCGTAGCCTTCCATCGGGTACACCTCGAGCGACTCGGGCACCAGCACCCGCCGAACGCCGTCGTCACCAGGACAGCCTTTCAGCGTCCACACGTCTTCGCGGTAAGTCGCGCCCGTGACATCGTGGTAGAACTCGGCGTCTTCGGTAAACAGCGAGCGGAACTTGCCGGCATCGCACACGACGAACGCCGTCTCGAATACGGACTCGTCCATTCGCGCAAGTTCGTCAAACAGCGGGCCGGAGTTCGCGGAACCTGCGTGTTCGGCCGGCGCGGTTCCGGCAACGCCGGCGTGTACCGAACCTGCGGCCAGAACCAGTGTGACAATCAACAGCTTCCTCATTTTTTCCCCTGATGTTGTTTCAAACGCTTCTTGTTGCGAGCGCCGGTGAAATTCTGCTCGCACGACGCGCCGGCCCGACCACGGCGAGCTGGCTGATCAGGAACACGCCGAGTACGACCGGTGGCAGGTAGCGCCAGTCCAGCTGCGGCAGGTTGAACTGCGTTCCCAGCCACCAGCTCATCACGAACGTAAGCACGATACCGAGCGCCACACCGATAGCCGTGATGATGACGGACTCGGTGAGAAAGTAGCGCAGGATATCGAAGCGCCGTGCGCCGAGTGCGCGCCGCGTGCCGATCTGCTTGCGGCGCTGGTTCACGTTGAACGCGGCAAGACCGACGATGCCGAGCGCGGTGACGGCGATCAGCAATACGCTGACACCGGCAAGCATGCTGATCATCGCCGAATCGTTGGAATAGCTGCGCGCCATGTATTCGCTCAGCGTACGCACCGAGAGCACGACGCGGTTGCGATTGATTTCCTGCAGCTTCGCTTCGATTTCCGGGACGAGCCTGTCCTTCTGGCCGGGTTCGACACGAATGGCGTAGGTCGCCGTTGGCGGTTCCTCGTAGGCACCGAAGATCACCACGCGATTCAGGCCGCTCCAACCGACCCATGCGCCCTGCATGTGTTCGATCACCCCGACGATGCGCGAAGAGTGACCGAGTTCGTTATACAGTGGCTTGCCGACGATCGGCTCGCCCACACCGAACGCTTCGTCCGCCCACGCGCGCGTAACGACAACCGATGACGGCATGGTGTAATCGCCCGGCTTGTACTCAATTTCCTCGCGGTTGAACCAGCGGCCTTCGGAGATCGTGATGCCCAGCGCTTCCGCAGCGCGATGATCGGCTTGGTAGTAGTTGCCGTTCGCGTCCACGCGCTCCGGGTCGTCGCTCGGCAGTGTTGCGGAAAAGCCCGTGTTGCTGCCGCTGCCGGAAAGCGGAATCTGATCGATATAGCCCACGCTGACAACGCCGGGCATCGCTTCGAGCATATCCATGTCTTCCCGAATCATGCGCAGCTGGTCATGGCTTTCGCCAAAACCAATGCTGCGCGCGAAGATCAGGTTTTGTTCGTCCATGCCCGTCGGACGATTCATCTTGTCGTAGCGCTGCTCGATGATGAACGCGGCGTTCGTGATGATCGCCAGCGCGATCGCGATCTGCAGCGCGATGAGTATCGGGCCTGTCTTGTTGCGCAGCATCGCGGAAAGTATCGGACGTATTTCCATACATCACCTCGTTATTGAGTCTTGAGATAGCCGGCGGGCGGGACGCGGCAGATCTGCCACGCCGGCCATAATCCGGCAGCAATGCTGGCGAGTACCGCGGTGATGAACGCAGTGGCGATCATTTCGCCGTCCATCATCACGCTGCCTTCGAACCGGTACATGCTCTTCACGGCGATGAGGCCGAGGCCGGACAGGCCGATGCCGATCACGCCGCCAAGCAGGCCGATGAAACCGCACTCGACGAGCTGCTGGCGGAAGATATCCAGCTTCGACGCACCCAGCGCACGGCGAACACTGATCTCTCCCGCGCGGCCGAGGAACTTCGCCAGCAACAGGCCGACCGTGTTCAGCAGGCAGACGATCAGGAAGAGCGCGGACAATCCGACGAGCACGCGGTTGTCGTCACCGACGACTTCCTGGATTTCCATCCATTCTTCCGGCGTCGCCATCAAGTGCTGGTCAGGACGTGCGCTGCGCCCGAGCCTGGCCTGCTCCTGAAGGTAGGCGCCGAGAAAATCCCGGTACGCATCCTGCTGTTCCCGGGTGTCGAGCTGTACCCAGTATTGAATCCACGTGCATTCGCTGGCGATGAAATCCTGGAAGGACTGAATGTCTTCCGGCTTCCAGCAATTGTTGTTGCCTGAACGCTGCGGCTCCAGGGTTTCGAAGAGTCGTGCGGGCAAATAGAACGCTTCGCTTTCATGGAAAGGTCCGTTGTTGAGGTCGTAATACTTCGGGCGCGGATCCCATTCCTTCAGCACGCCGACCACCGTGTACTCGCGACCGTCGATGGCGACGCGCTTGCCGACACTGTCTTCGCCGCCAAACACCTTGTCGTTGGCGCGCTTGGCGAGCACCACGACCATTTCGTCGCGCTGATCCGCGCTGTCGGCCCAGGCGCTGCCGTACAGGAACGGCACATCGAACATCGGGAAAAAATCATTGAACGCCATGCGCCCGGTTTCGATGAACGGCGCCACCTCTTCGTTTTCCGGCTGGATCACGCCGGCGATCTTGAACATATAGGTCTTGTAGGTGGGAATGTCCGACTCCTGCAGCGCGTTCGCATCGCGGTACGTCAACTGCTCGGCCGGAAGCTCGGGGCGTTCGTCATCGTAGGGTTCGTCCGGATTCCACGTGTCGACGCCAACGGCAAACAGCACGTCGTTTTTCCACCAGATCGGATTGCCGGACACGATGTGGTGCATCGTGAGCATGGTCATGAACGCACCGATGCCGACAGCAATGGCCGCCATCATCAACGTACTCAACACGGGATTGCGGCGGATGCTGAGTGCGGCGAGTTTTATGTAGTAGGAGAACATGGACGTCACCTCACTTGTGAGCCAGCGAAGCGCCGTTTTCGCGCGTCTTCACGGCCTGCTCGAACTCGGTGAAGTCCGTGACCTGGCCGTCCATCACGTGCACGTTGCGGTGCGCACGGCGGGCGAGTTCCGGATCGTGCGTGACCATGACAATCGTCGTGCCTTGCTCGTTGATGTTTTCCAGCAGCTCCAGCACCTGGCGCGCCATCAGCGAATCGAGATTGCCGGTCGGTTCGTCGGCCATTATGAGGCGCGGCGTTCCGGCGAGTGCGCGTGCGATGGCGACGCGCTGCTGCTGACCGCCCGACAATTGCGACGGCACGTGTTTCATGCGGGAACCCAGGCCGACCATTTCGAGCGCTTCCCGAATGCGGCGTGTACGCTCCTCGGCCTTGAAGCCGCGGTAACGCAGCGGCACATCGACGTTGTCCCACAGGTTGAGATCGGGAATCAGGTTGAAACCCTGGAAGATGAAGCCGATCTTTTCATTGCGGATCTTCGAGCGCGCATTGTCGTCCAGTCCCGAAACGTCTTCACCGTCCAGCAGGTAGGTGCCGCTTTCGAAATCCTCGAGCATGCCGGCGATGTTCAGGAAGGTGGTCTTGCCGGAACCGGATGGACCGGTCACCGCGACAAACTCGCCTTCCTTCACTTCAAGACTGAAGTCGCGCAACGCATGCGTCTGCACGAGATCGGTGCGATAGACCTTGCTGATGTTCTGCATTTTCAACATTTTCTTGTCTCCCTTCGGGACAGGTTTGTATTCATTGTCCGGATTACCGGCGCGTAAGCCGGGAACGGATCAATCCGTCAGATAAACCGTTTCCGCGTTTTCAAACGAATCCGTCGACGAAATCACAATGCGGTCGCCTTCCTGCAGTCCTTCTGCAATTTCCACCCTGTTCACGCTGGCCGATCCGACACGGATGGGCGTGCGCACGGCGAGACCGTCGCGCACCAGGTAAGCCATGCGGCCGGAGCCGGATTCAAGGAACGGCCCGCGCTGCACGGTGAGCACGTTGTCCTTGGTCTCCATTACGATGCGTACCGAGACCCTTTGGTTCTGTCTGAGATCCTGCGGCGCTTCTCCATCGAAGCGCACGCGTGTGGTGACCTGCGCGTTCTGCACTTCGGGCGAAACCGCCGCAACGATCCCCTGGTAGGTGGACGTGCCGTATCTGATTTCGGCCGGCATGCCGAGCCCCAGCGCATCCGCGTACGACTCGGGAATCTGCGCTTCGATTTCCAGCGCCGTGAGATCGATGACCGTGAGCACGGGGGCGTTGGCGGCGACGGATGCCTTCTGATCCACCGCGACGTTGCCGACCATGCCGTTCACCGGTGAGCGGATGGTGAGTTCATTCGAGCGGCGCTGCAGGTTCTTCACCAGCAGTTCCTGCTGATCAACGTCCAGGCGCGCGGTACGCAGTTCGAACGCGAGGCTGTCCTTCGCGAGTGTTGCGTTTTCCACCGCATGCTTGTGTTCGACTTCCGTCGTCGCCAGTTCGTCGTATGCCTTTTCCATTTCCTGCCGGCTCATCACGCCTTCGTCGTACGAAAGCTTCGCGCGCTCGGCTTCGCGCTTCGCGGCGTCGTAACGCACGCGGGCGAGATCCACCGCCTGCTGGTTCTGCAGTTGCGCGGAGCGCGTTTCGATCTTCTGGCGTTCCCACGCGACCGTCAGACTTTCGAGATTCGATTTCTCGCGATCCAGCTCGTTGATGACTTCCGGACTGTCGATGACCGCCAGCACCTGGTCTTTCTCGACCGTGTCACCCGCCTGCACCTGTAAGGTGACCGTTCCGAGCGCGGAGGCATACAGCGTGGGCGAGACCGCCGCAATGACGCGGCCGGTCACACCGACATCGCGCACGAAATCGGTGCGCTCGACTCGCGCTATGCGCAGGCGATCCAGCGGTACGGAAATCTCCGCGCTGGACCAGCGGTTGTAGGCGGGCAAGGCGATGACGAGCAGCAGCAGCAACGCGCCGCCGGCAATGGCCATCGTCTTCAGCTTGCGAAGCCGTGTCGGGCGCGCGTCGATGACTACATCCTGGGCAGAGGTGTCGCGAATCATTGCAATCAAACCTTTTTATTCGTGAAGACCCCCTTGTGATGCAACGGCCGTGCCAAGGGTTTGCAAACGACGAACGGGTAGTCGGTAAACGCCGGTTGGAGCGGATTTCGAGGTGAGGACAGGCCGGAAGAATCCATGGCCAGAGCGCCGAACCAGACAGAAGATGCTGTCCGATGTGTCCGTTGCTGTCCGCCGGACAGCGAGTGAAGCTCACGAAGGGTACGAAGATGGAAATAAAGAAGGGCGCCCGTGGGCGCCCTTCAGACATGCAACAACAGTATTTGCGGGATCAGATAACGCGACGGCGGATTCCAGTTGCCGCCAGACCGAGCAGTAGCCAGCCGAAAGCGCCACCACCTGATCTTTTGCCGGAACCGTCACCACCGGCGCCATCGCCGCCAGTACCATCACCGCCGGTTCCATCGCCACCAGTGCCATCGCCGCCAGTTCCATCGCCGCCAGTTCCATCGCCACCGGTTCCATCGCCACCGGTTCCGTCGCCACCGGTGCCATCGCCACCGGTTCCGTCGCCACCGGTGCCATCACCCAGGTCGACTTCGTCCGGCATGCCGGCAAGCGTTACGGGGATAACGAAGGTGTCATCGCTCGCGTCGTACTCGATCCCGTCGCCGAGACTTTCCAGCGCAATATGAATGTCATCCACGCCAGCGGTAGTGGAAGCATTGTCATTCCTGACAGTAAAGCTGAAAGTCTTCGACTCGCCCTCATTCAACGTTATCTGAGTTGTGTCGCCGGAGAATCCGGTTTCGATGTCACCGGTCGCGAGCAGTGGATCGACCTGCGTGACCGTGAGATTCTCCGGCATTGTTAGATGCAACCGATACGAGCCACTATCAAATACCGTTGCCGGCACAGTGCCGGTACCAGGGTGAGTATCGCTGGGACCGTCCAATACACCCCCGCTGCGCGATATCGTGACTAGCAGGGTCGATTCCGCGCCAACAGAAATTTCAGACTCACCTACAATCTCAGCAGACGTGGAAAGATTCATCCACGCGAGATTGATCTTCTGCACGTCAATTCGATTCTCCATGCTCGTGACTGCGAATAACGAATTGCCATCGAATGATCGAATGATGTGAGCGGACGCACGACTTACCTGCCCGTCACTCAGAGGAAGGTCCTTCACCGCAGCGTGGAGGCCTCCTGCGTTTTTCAGGCTGTTGCCGAAGAGATAACAATTTAGAGAGCAAGAACCCCAGACGTTCAGAAAACGTGCCACTTCGGGTATCCACAGACCTTGAGATTCCAGCTTGTGTTCCGCAGCTGTCTGCGGATGGTTATTGCCACTGAGCAGTCGGTCGGCGCCGGTTGGCGCGTTCATTGCGTCGGCGCTTGTTGTTGTGATGCGATGAGACCACAGCTCGTTCACGCGCAGCCTAGGCAGCGGATTCGGTACTCCAGGACCGATTCCTCTGAACGTAACCAGCCAGTTTCGGGTGGCAGAGTTCTCAGCCAATGGCCCCATGATGAGTTTTGGAGAGTGCGCCGTCCAGTTATCTGGGCCGGTTTGAATGTTCGTGCCAATAACGATCGTGTCATTGAAATGGTTTTGCGCGCTTACCTTGCGGAGCGTTGTGGCCCCGTTCTCCGTCAGCAGCGCTGGCCCGACGATCTGTCCGACGATATCTGATCGCTGGCGAACGGAATAACTGCCTGCATCGGGATCAACGCCGACCGTCGCTTCAGCGATGGTGCTGACAAGAACAAAATGATTGAAGGCAGCGTCGTATTCAGCTGCAAGATCCGTCATGTAGAACGGGCTTAAACCATTGCCGGGCACGACGTCTGTCAACTTCATGACAGTGGCCGGTGAATTGAGATAGTTAGCCGCCGCGTTACCGGTTATGCCTGAAACGATTTGTCCGCAAACACCACTGGTGCGTACGGGGTTGCCATGATCGAGCAAGTCAATGAGCGGCGGACGGTCTGGTCCAAATGTCCGAAAGACATAGATGAAGTTCGTTCCCGGCCGATGAACGGCACGCAATCCTTCCGCGTTACCTATCGCCTCGCAATCCGGCATCCTCGAAAATTCAATCAGCTGGATGGTTTCGAGGTTTGCGTGCACAAAACCCGCATAGGTCTCATTAGACGCTCCGTTCTGAGATCCGTCAGGGTGCGCGCTTGTAAGGAACGCCGCGAGAAAATATCGATTTCTTGTGTTGTCCCAAACAATGTCGAAAGAACTAAGAGCACCAAAATTGAGATTTGGATTATGGGGGTTCGCCCCTCGCGCATCGAGAAGTACGGATGACGGCTGCCCGGCGAACGGTTCCAGTGTGTTGCCATCAAGACGTAGCGCATTAAGGACGTTCGAGGGGGACTCCCAGACCGCAAGGTATTCGTTCGCAGTCGTGTTCGGAACGAGCCGGAAAGATTTCGGGCTGTCGTTCGTCGCATCGCCGATCTCCAGATGAGCGACGGGCCCGATACGCGGATACCGTTCCGGATACGCATTTGCGATTGGGGAAAGCAGTGTGATCAGAAGAATAAGAAAAAGGCGAAGCGTTGGATGACTATCCATATTGTTCCTCCAGTGAACAGTGTTCAGTCCAATACGTGCGCAGCTTAGACGAGCCACGGATCGCGGATTACCGGATGTGCATCACGCTTTCAGCAGTTGGAATAAAATCAGCAAAAAAAAGCGCCGACCAAGGGTCGGCGCTCGATGAGGCAAGGAAAACCCTGAGACGCGTTACAGCAGTTCTTTTACCGCGTCGCGTTCTTCACGCAGTTCTTTTTCAGTCGCACTCATCTTCTCGCGCGAGTAATCGTCGATGTCGAGGCCCTGCACGATTTCATAATCGCCATTCTTGCAGATGACCGGAAAGGAATAGATCACGCCTTCCTTGATGCCGTACGAACCATCGGACGGCACGGCCATGGAAACGACTTCGCCGTTCGAGCCCAGCGCCCAGTCGTGCATATGATCGATCGCAGCAGATGCAGCCGACGCGGCGGAGGATGCGCCGCGCGCCTTGATGATGGCCGCACCGCGCTGCTGCACGGTCGGGATGAACGTTTCCTTGTACCAGGCATCATCGACGAGGTCTTTCGCCGGTTTGCCTGCGACCGTGCAATGCGCGATATCCGGGTACTGCGTGGAGCTGTGGTTGCCCCAGATGATCATGCCCTTGATGTCGTTGACGTGCTTGCCGGTCTTTTCGGCGAGCTGTGCCATTGCGCGATTGTGGTCGAGGCGCGTCATGGCGGTGAAGTTGCGCGAATTTGCGCCCTTTGCGTTCGCTTGCGCGATCAGAGAGTTGGTATTGGCAGGGTTGCCGACGACGAGCACCTTGATGTTCTTCGAGGCGTGTTCCGCAATCGCCTTGCCCTGCGGCCCGAAGATCTTGCCGTTCGCTTCGAGCAGGTCCTTGCGCTCCATGCCCGGGCCGCGCGGACGTGCGCCGACGAGCAGTGCGTAATCCGAATCCTTGAAGGCCACGTCGAGCTGGTCGGTCGCAACGACACCAGTGAGCAGCGGGAATGCACAGTCGTTCAGTTCCATCACGACGCCATTCAGGCCGTCCAGGGCGGGCGTGATTTCCAGCAATTGCAGGATGACGGGCTGGTCCTTGCCGAGCATGTCGCCGGAAGCGATGCGGAAGGCGAGCGCATAGCCGATCTGGCCGGCGGCGCCGGTGATGGTGACGCGAACGGGTGTCTTCATGAGCGGAATCCTTGAATGCGGTGGCGGTGAGTGGAGTTTGAAAGGCGCGAATTTTACCACCGTCGGCGTCTCGCCGCAGGCGGCGCTTATTCCAGAATTTCGCGGGTGAAACCCAACTCCAGCGCGAAATCCGGGCCGAACAGGCCCGCAGGCGTCTGGAATCCCGCTTTCGCCTTGCCGTCCAGTACGCGTACTGCAACCGCGACCGCGGAGGTGGCGGTAAAGCTGTAGCCATTGGGACCGATCATTCGTGCCGCTACCCGTCGTCCGTCGGCAGCCACGGCTTCTCCCCAGACATGAGAGCTGCTGCGCTCGCGCACCTCAAGCTCGGGGCCGGGCCGTTTGCGCTCGACCTGCGCGCGCAGCAACTGCTTCACGAACCGGCGGCGCAGCAGCCAGCCGAGATGCCGCGACGCTTTCAGCCACTTCACGGCCGACGGCTGGACGGCCGTGTAGACACGAATGTCGGGAATGCCGGTGGTGTGAAACGCGGTCGACACGTCGCCCCATGGGATGGTGACGACCTGCCAGGGGCCGCGGCCGAAATCCACCTTGCGCGTCTCGAATGCCGGCGGCACCGGCACGATCCTGCCGTCCCGGCGAATCGCACCGGGTTCGCCGAGGTTGTCGATCATGGTATTCAGCGTGCCGCGCGAAATTCCGCCGCCGCCGGAAAACGCGAGACGCAGCCGGCCGGCGTCCGGCAGCCTCGAGGCGAGGTGCGCGGCCATGCAATCGGTGGGCACGACATCGAAACCGCAGCCGGGCAGCAACATCACGTGCTTCTGCCGCGCTTCGTCGTCGCGCGCCGCCAGCGCTTCGAACACGTTTATTTCACCGGTGATATCGAGATAGTGCGTACCGGTCGCCAGGCACGCGTCCGCCATCGGTTTGCTGGTGCGGTGAAAGGGTCCGGCGCAGTGCAGGACGGCGTCGACGGATTCGAGCGCGCGGCACAATGCTTCATGGTCGTCGAGCGACAGCGTGATGCCGGGCGGGCCGAGATCGCGTGACATCTGCGCGATGGCGTTGCCGTGGCGACCGGCAACGGTGGGTCTGAGGCCGGCGCGCAAGGCTTCCGAGACGATGAGTTTTCCCGTGTATCCGTACGCGCCATAAACAAGGAGCCGGTTATTCATCGTTCATGGCTCATCACTCACCGGTTCCTGTTCGAGGTCATCGAGCGTGTAGGTGTCCGGCCGGTTGAAACGTTCGTGGTAATCCTTCAGCAATGCCTGCGCGACCGTTTCCTCGCCCTGTTCGCGCAGGGCCAGCAGGCGTTTGCGCCAGGCGGGTTCGTCGGCGTCCGCGAGTTCGGCGCGAATGGCGTCGACGTGCGTGTCCGAGCGTTCTGCATGCTTCGGTGAAATGCGTGAACCGGTCACCTGCACGCGATCAAGATCCGCTGCGGAAGATGGCGCTTCAACGCTTTTGTCCATGTCCGCGTATTTCGCACTGTCCGGCATTTCACGCATGTCGTTGTCGATGACGGGTTTCGAGATTTCCGGCATCTCCGGTGCAGGTTGTTCGCGCGCGATCCCTTTCTCCTGCGCCGCGGACACCAGGGTTGTTTCTTCCGCAAGAATTTGCGGCGCGGGCGGTGCCGTGCTCTCGCGCATCGTTGCCGTCTCGCGATGTTTCTGCTGTACGGCGCGTTCCGTCTCGGAGCGTTCGGCCATCAGCACCGTTTCCGTCGTGTGCAGTTGCGCCGCATTGCGCGGCGCTTCGATCAACAATACCGGTACGAGCACGACAGCCAGGCCGACGCACGCGGCAAGTCCGGCGGCGGCACTCCATACCGGCCAGTTCCGCTGGCGTGTATGACGTTCGGCAGCGGCGCGTATGGCGGCGTCCAGTTCGGGACCCGGCTCCTGGCGCGACAGTGACGCATGCTCGCCACGCAATCGCGCGAGATCGGCGTCGTGCTGTGGGTCGTCATGCGTGCTCATCGATTACCTCCGCCAGCAGTTCACGCAGTTTCGCGACACCGTAACGCAGCCGGCTTTTCACTGTTTCGCGGCCGGTTCCCGTGATCGCGGCGAGTTCGTCCAGGCTGAAATCGTGCTCCAGTTTCAGCAGCACGACCTCGCGCTGCAAGGCGGGAAGTCGTGCCAGCGCGCGCTCCCAGCGTTCGCCGATCTCGTCGCTGGCCAGACGCCGTTCCGGATGAAACAGTCCATTGCTGCTCGCGCCCGACATGGCAATGTCGTTCGAGACATGCAACGTTTCGACGGTGGAAAGATAGCGCCAGCGGTCCACCAGGCAATTGCGCGCAATGCGGTACAGCCACGGCGCGAACGGTTGCGATACGTCGTACTGCTGCGCGTTGCGTATCACCTTCAGCCAGGTTTCCTGGAAGACCTCGTCGACTTCCTGGCGCCGGCGGCGGCTTTGCTGCAGCAGGAAATTGAACAGCGGAACGCGAAAGCGGGCGTACAGGGTATCGAAAGCGCGCATATCGCCCTTTCGATATCGCGCCAGCAGTTCTCCATCGCTTGCCGTCTCGTGCATGTCCGCAGCTTAGCCAAAGGCTGCGATCCATGCACGAGAGACAAACATTCATTACCGGCGATGACCTAACGGCTGTCCTGCGCCGGGGTGGTCTGGCGGACGGCCTCCAGCGACTCGGCAAGCGCGACGAGTTGCAGGAATTCGCCGCGGTAGCCGTGCCGGTCTTCGCCGCGCGCAGCACGAGCAAGCTCGCCAATTTTCGTGTAATCAAGGTCGCCGCTGTATTTTCTGCCGCGCAGTTTCTGGCCAAAGGCTGCGACTGCGGCTGCGAAGCGGAAGTCTGCATCCGCGCGTTCAAAGGCGACGCGTTCTTCGAGAAACACGGGCTGGCTCATCAGCCGGCTGTCGGTTTCGTTCGGCAGCTTGTAACGCAGCTTGAGGAATGCGAGTTCCGTCGGCCGGTTGCTGGTGACCGTCACACGTTCCAGGACAGCCGCTTCCTCGCCGTTGGAGGCCATCGTCGTCGTGGTTGTGTTTTCGGTCGCGCTTTCGGTGGCGTAGCGCAGCGGATCGACACGCTTTACTTTGCTGTCATTCAGCACAATTTCATACAGCGCCGTCACCGTGTGTCCCGCACCGATATCGCCGGCATCCACCTGGTCGTTGTTGAAATCCTCACGCGCCAGCACGCGATTCTCGTATCCGATGAGACGGTACTCCGCAACGACGTCGGGATTGAACTCGATCTGCGCTTTCACGTCCTTCGCAATCACCATCAGCGTGCCGGATGTTTCCTCGACGAAGACCTTGTGCGCTTCCTTGAGGGTGTCGACGTACGCGTAATTGCCGTTGCCCTTGTCGGCAAGCTGCTCCATCAGGTGGTCGTTGTAGTTGCCGGTACCGAAACCCAGCGTCGTCAGGGTGATGCCCGAATCACGGCGGCGCTCGACCATGTCCACCAGTTCCTCGAAATTGACGGTGCCGACATTGAAGTCGCCGTCGGTGGCGAGAATCACGCGATTGATGCCGTCCTTGATGAACGCCTGCTCCGCCATGTCGTAGGCGAGCCGGATGCCGGCCGCACCGTTCGTCGAACCACCCGCCGCCAATTGCGTGACCGCGGCACGAATGGTTCCCTTCGCGTCACCCGGCGTAGGGCTAAGTACCACGCCCGACGCGCCGGCATACGCGACCAGGCTGATGCGGTCCTGCGCGTCGAGTTCATTTACCAGCAGGCCGAGAGCCTGCTTGAGCAGTTCGAGTTTGTCGGGCGATTGCATGGAGCCGGAGACGTCGACGAGAAACACGAGATTCGCCGCCGGACGTTCGGCGCGCGCGACTTCATAGCCCTTGATGCCGATGCGCAACAGCAGGGCGTCGGGGTTCCAGGGCGCGGAGGAGAGCGCGGTCGTGTAGCGGAACGGCTGCTTGCGATCGGCAGGAGGCGCATAGCCGTAGTCGAAGTAATTCAGCATTTCTTCGACGCGCACCGCGTCCTGCGGTGGCAGGCTGCCCTGGTTAAGCCAGCGGCGAAGGTTCGTGTACGACGCGGTGTCGACATCCACGCTGAATGTGGATACCGGATTTTCGCCGGCGAGATGCACCGGGTTCTCGTCGAGATGCGCGTAGTTCTCGCGACTGAGCGGCTCCGCGGGCCAGCGTTGCACGTCGGGTGCGATTCCAATCGCATAAGGGCTGCCCGTAGCCGCCTGCTGGACGAATGGCATGCTGTCCGCCATTTCGTTGTTCTTCACGCGTGATTCGGGCACCTGTACCTCGCGCAAGCGCGGATCAGCTCGCCCCGTGTGTTCGGCCTCGATAGCCCGTTCCTCCAGCCGGTCTTCGTCGCGTTCCACCAGCGGCTTCGAGCAGGCGGCGAGAACCAGCAGCGTCAGCAGGCAACTGGCCGCAAAGCTCCCGGCCAAGATTCGAATGTTCATTGTTGTTCTCCTTTGTTTACCCGTGGAAAGGCGGGTCTTCAGAAGGGATTACGGCTGGCAAAGGAGAAAAGGGTTAAAGGCAGTGACCAGTGTTCAGTGATTGGTGTTCAGTAACAGCGGAAAGCGCCTGCGGCGCTTCCTGGGCACGGGTCACTGAACACCGAGTACTTTACGAACTGATTCCTAATTGATTGTTTTTAAAAGATTTCCTTGCCATTTGAAAAAATTCTTTCGGACGGCCTTGCAATCCGGCATGTTGGTGTTATAGTTAGCTACAACACCGATGCGGTTAGAGCGGAAAAACCGCTCAAGGAGCGAAAGATGAACACCAAGACCCTGTCACTGAATCTCGCAGCAGTTGCGTTGCTGCTGGGCGCCGGCGCAGCCCACTCTGCGCGCCCCGTGCCGCTGGCCGATGCCATTCGCCTGCAGGCGCAGGACGCCGGCACGCGCATCCAGATGGATGTCGGCGCGACATTGAAAGCACAACCCCGCGTCCTGGATGTTCCGGGCGTGGAAGTCGGCACGATCAAAATGGTCGAAGCCCGTCTGCCGGAAGGTGCGCAGCCGAAGGCGCTGCTGGAATCGGCAGACGCCGGCATCAATGCGGCCATCCGCCGCGACCTGTTGAACAAGGCACGTGAAGTGCCAGGAATGTTCGGCGTCTACCGCTACGTAGCGGACTCGTCGTCGACAGTTGCCATCGTCATTGTCGATTAAGACAAGCGTGGCGAATAAAGCCGGCGGAGTCCGGCCCATGACTGGAGGTCCGGACAATGGATCCGAACTGGAATGACAACCAGCCGATTTATCGGCAACTGCGGGACAAGGTGGTCGCCATGATTCTTGAAGGTGCTCTCAAGGACGGCGATTCGCTGCCGTCCGTACGCAGCGTCGCTGCGGATTACCAACTCAATCCGCTGACGGTGATGAAGGGCTATCAGGAACTCGTCGACGAGAATCTCGTCGAGAAACGCCGTGGCCTGGGGATGTTCGTGCGCGAAGGTGCGTGCGACAAACTGATGCTGGATGAGCGCGACCGTTTCGTGCAGGAAGAGTGGCCGAAGATCGTGCAGGTCATTCAGCGTCTGGGCCTGGATACGAAGAAACTGCTGGAAGCCGCGGATACACAGGGCAAGCAGCAAGAAGGGGAAGGGAAATGACTGCGCTGGTAAAGGCCGAAGGCCTGACAAAACGGTATGGCGACCAGGTTGCGCTCGACAACGTCAATTTTCAGATCGACGAGGGCCGCATTGTCGGCCTGATCGGTCCGAATGGCGCGGGCAAGACCACGGCGTTGAAAACGATACTCGGGCTCACCGATTACGACGGCGAGCTGGAAGTGCTCGGCATGAATCCGAAGCGCAACCGCGCGGCGATCATGCAGGAAGTGTGCTTCATCGCGGACGTCGCGATCCTGCCGCGCTGGATAAGCGTGAACCAGGTGATCGAATACGTGCGTCGCGTGCATCCGCGCTTCAACGAAGAGAAATGCCGCGAGTTCCTGAAGAAGACGACCGTGCGAGAGAAGGCGCGGATCGGCCAGCTTTCAAAAGGCATGATCGTGCAGTTGCACCTGTCCATCGTCATGGCCATCGATGCACGCCTGCTGGTGCTCGACGAGCCGACGCTCGGTCTGGACATCCTGTATCGCAAGGAATTCTACAGTTCGCTGCTGAGCGATTACTTTGATGAATCGCGCACCATTGTCGTGACGACTCACCAGGTCGAGGAGATCGAGAAGATTCTCACGCACCTGATGTTCATCAAGCAGGGAAAGATCATTCTCGACGAAAGCATGGAAGTCGTCGGCGAACACTTCACCGAAGTGCTGGTCGTGCCGGACCGTGCCGTTGCGGCACGCGAGCTTGGACCGCTGCACGAGCGCGACGTGTTCGGCAAGAAGCTGTTCCTGTTTGAAGGCATTGAACGCGGCAGGCTGCGCGAACTCGGCGAACTCCACACGCCCAGCGTGGCGGATCTGTTCGTGGCGAAGATGAAAGGAGCATACGCATGAACATCACCATTAATTCGGCAATTGCATTACTCAAGCGGGAAAGCTGGGAGCACCGGAGTTTCTGGCTGGTGCCCGGTGTGCTGGCAGGGTTGATGATCATCATGTTCCTGTGGGCGATGCTGTACGTGATCCCCGACACCATCGGTTACGACCTGTGGGTCGACCGCATGATGCGCGCCGAGCCGGAAGCGATCGACCATCTCGGTTCGGTGTTCATTCCGAGCCTGGCATTGCCGTTCGTCATCATCATGGCGTTCATGATTCCGTTCTACCTGCTCGATTCGCTGTATGCCGAACGTCGTGACCGTTCGATCCTGTTCTGGAAATCGCTGCCGGTGAACGACACGATGACCGTGCTTTCGAAGTGGGGCGCCGTACTGCTGGTACTGCCGGCGATGGTGTTCGCTATCGTGATCGTGCTCTCGCTGATACTCACGTTCCTGACCGGCATCTTCGCGATCTTCGGCGGCGGCAACGCATGGACGCTCGTGTGGCAGCACTACGGATTGTTCTCGGGAGGCGCAACGCTGCTGATCGGCTTCTATGCCGAAGCCCTGTGGTACCTGCCGGTAATGGGCTGGCTGATGCTTGCTTCCGCGTGGGCAAAGAAGGCGCCGTTCCTGTGGGCCTCGCTGCCGCCGCTTGCGATCGCCATTCTCGAAGAAATGTTCTTCGATTCGAATCGCTTCCTGGAAATGGCGGGCGAACGCCTGATCCCGTTCGAAGGGACGGAAGGTTTCGATACACGCATCGAACGCGAATTCGAAATGTTCGATGGGCACCTGCAGTTCAGCGGCACGCCGGGTTTCGATGCCAGCCTGCTGGGTGACCTGTTTGCAACGCCCGGTTTCTGGTACGGCCTGATCTTTACCGCCGCGTGCACGGCCGGCGCTATCTGGCTGCGCCGCTATCGCGACGAATCCTGAGTTAAACGCATGAAAACGGAGCGAATGAAACGTATGAAACCGGACTGGAAGATTCTTTTGCTGCTGCCCGCATTTCTCGCCCTGCAGGGCTGCGTGGTGGTGATCGGCACGGATACCGATGACGGACTGTATTTTGCCGGCGAGTCCCGCGAGGAAGGCGGCATACGCCACGACGGCGATCGCCTCAGCAAGCAGGTTGCGCGGGCGATCGCTGCAGACGCGGACCTGGTGGCGGAGGATATCCGTGTCTCCAGCGAGGACGACACTGTCGTTCTGAAGGGCCGTGTCAGCAGCGTGGAATTGCTGCAACGGGCGCTGACTACGGCTCGTGATGTTGAAGGTGTAGAACGTGTGGTTTCAAAAATGACCGTGGACGCTGGCTGATTCGGCCCGGTCAGAGGCGGACACGGAAGTCTGCCGCTTGCTTCAAGACCCTCTCCCCCTGAAGATTGTCCCGGGCCAACCCCGGGATATTTTTTTGCGCAATCGCTTCCTCCACCAGCTGTATGTGATCGTTGCGCTTGCGGTTTTCGCAAGCGCCGTGTGCGCCATGCCGAACGACACACCGGACACGCGTCCGCGCGCCGACGACACGCAATTGCGCGAGGCTCTGCAGGACATCAGGCAGCGCCACGCCGTGCCAGGACTCGCCGCCGCCGTATTCGATCGCAATGGCGCACGCGTCTTTGCGGTTGGCGAGCTCGCCGCCAACGGCAATCCCGTCACGCCGGAAAGCCGCTTTCACGTCGCCCAGGTCAACCTGCTGTTCAATGGATTGATGGCGGCCACGCTGGTTGCCGACGGCAGCCTGCCTGCCGAAGCCGAATTGCGTCGCCTCGCGCCGGAAGTGGATCTGCACAATCCCTGGTCCGGCGAACGGCCGGTAAGAGTCGAGGATCTGCTTTCACATCGCGCCGGCCTGGGTGCGACACGCTTTCGCGACGTCTATGCCGAGTCATCCGGCCAGCCCTTGCTGGCCGGCATCAATCGCGCCTTCCGCGCGCTGCGCCTGACGGCGCCTCCGGGCGAGTCGGAGCGCTACAGCGTGGTCGGGCACGCGATCGTCGCCTATCTCATCGAAAAGGCCGCGGGCATGGCATACGAAGACGCCTTGCGGCGCCTGTTGTTCCAGCCACTGGAAATGGAGGCCACGCTCGGGCGGCAGCTCGGGCCGGAATCGTTCGACAGCGAAGGTCACAGCGGCCGGCCGCCGTCACGCGTTCCGGAGTTGCCGTTGAACCTGTGGGCGGGCGGCGACCTGTGGATTTCCGCGAAAGACCTCGCGCGGGTCGGACAACTGCTGCTGAATGAGGGGCGCAAAGGCGAGCGTCAGCTCGTCTCCGTTGCCGCGCTGCAGTGGATGGAGTCCGCACCGACGGGGGACGCCGCATTGGTGCCGGGACATCGCCGGGGCGTGGAAGTCGAGGAGTTCGACGGGTTTCTCTTTTTTACCCAGACCGGCGCATTGCCCGGCTTCGTTGCACGGTTCGCGTACAGCCGCGAACTCGGCAAGGGCTATCTCGTGCTGCTCAATCATGGCGATGCGACCGGCGCGCTCGCGGACGCCGAAGCCCTGCTCCGCGGGCAGGCGATCGCGGACGCCATCGCGCCACCCGTTCCCGCCGCCGCGCCGGAGGCGCTCGATACGGATTCGCTCACCGGCTGGTACCGGAACGTCACGCCCGAACAGGCGCCGCGCGAGTTTTACCTGGCGTGGTTCGATTTTGCGCACGCCGCGATCTGCGAGACACGACTGTGTTTCTCGCACCTTGCCGGCGAGGAACGGCTGGAAGCATTTGACGACCACCGGCTGCGCGCCGAAGGACGCTGGTATCCAGGGTGGAGCACGCGAAACGCGCAAACTGATCTGTTGCTCGAAACACAGGGCGCGTTGTGGCAGCGCGTGGCGGGCTGGCAGGTTCTGTTGCGGGCTGTGCTCGCCGTCTTCGCGATCAGCGGACTTGTCATGGCATTCATCCTGCTGCCGGCGTGGACGTGGTCGCTGTTGCGACGGCGGATAGCGAAATACCACGAACTTGTGCCACGCCTCCTGCCGTTGAGCGCGGTCTTCGCAGTTTTTGCGTTCCAGGTCACGCTGTTCACCACCGACTATCCTGCGCTCGGTATCGTCAGCCCGCAGAGCATCGCAGTGCTGGTGTTGTCGCTGCTCGCGCCGGTGCTCGCGGTTCTTTCGTTGCCCGCCGCGATCGCCGGATTTTTCTGGGGATTGTCGCGACACCCGGCGATCATGTCGTTGTACCTTTCATTGGTGGCTTGTGTCGTCGTGCTGGTGATGGCGATGCATGGATTGATTGCCTTTCAGACGTGGAACTATTGAACACAGCGAACAGCGAACATTAAAAAAAGCCGGACATTGCCCGGCTCTTTCTTTTTTTCGAATCGCATCGATTCAATATTTTATGAAAATACTTTCCGCGGCACGGCGGGCTTTTGCGCGCGCCGTGTCGATATCCTCGTCCAGCGCCAGTGCAACGCCCAGCCGGCGTTTGCCACCGATCTCCGGCTTGCCGAACAAGCGCAGTTGCGTATCGGGTTCGACAAGCGCCTTTTCCACGTTTGCATAGGCGATGTCGTTCGACTCGCCTCCGCCGAGAATCACGGCGGACGCCGCCGGGCCGCGTTGCCGGATGACGGGAATAGGGAGCTTGAGGATGGCGCGCAAATGCAGGGCAAACTCGGAAATATCCTGCGAGATCATGGTGACCATGCCGGTGTCATGCGGCCGTGGCGACACTTCGCTGAACCACACTTCATCATTCTTCACGAACAGCTCGACGCCGAAAATTCCGAACCCGCCGAGATTGTTGGTGATGGCACCGGCAACCTGCTGGGAACGTTTCAGCGCGATCTCGCTCATCGGATGCGGCTGCCACGATTCGATGTAATCGCCATCCACCTGGCGGTGCCCGATCGGCGCGCAGAAACTCGTACCGTCGTTGTGACGTACGGTCAACAACGTGATTTCGTAATCGAAATCGATGAACCCTTCGACAATGATGCGTCCCTTGCCGGCACGGCCGCCTTCCTGCGCGTAGTGCCATGCAGGGTCGATATCCGCATCGCTTTGAACCACGCTTTGCCCTTTTCCCGACGATGACATCACCGGTTTCACCACGCAGGGCATGCCGATTTCTTCAATGGCCTGGCGGAAGTCCGTCTCGTTGCCGGCGAAACGGTACGGCGATGTCGGCAGGCCCAGGTCTTCGGCCGCAAGGCGCCGGATGCCTTCGCGATCCATGGTCAGCCGCGCGGCACGCGCGGTGGGAATGACGCGATGCCCTTCATTCTCCAGTTCAATCAGGGTCGCCGTTGCTATCGCCTCGATTTCCGGAACGATGAGGTCGGGGTCTTCCTCGAGAATGACCGCGCGCAAGGCAGCGCCGTCCAGCATGTCGATCACATGACTTCTGTGCGCGACCTGCATGGCGGGCGCATTCGCATAGCGATCGACGGCGACGACTTCCACGCCCAGCCGTTGTGCTTCCAGCGCCACTTCCTTGCCCAGTTCGCCGGCACCCAGGAGCATGATCTTCGTGGCGCCCGGTGCCAGCGCAGTGCCTATCGTCGTCATGATTGATGTCCATCAATGAAAGACAGGAATTTTACAGGCAGCCTGCATGCCGGGAAACAAACCAGCGTGGAGAATTGTCATGAATCGCCTGCTCATCGTCCTGTTCGTTCTGTGTGCGGGCTGCGCGAGCGGCACCGGCATCGAAACTCGTCATGATCCGGGTGTGCCGATGGCGGGAATGCAGACATTCCGCATCCTGCCGAACAGCTTCCAGTCACCGGCGGCGCCCCAGTCCGTCGCCGCGGCGAAACGTGAAATCGAACGCGCCGTCCAGAACGTGCTGGTAGAAAAAGGATACCGGCGGATCATTTCAGGAAAGGCGCCCGTCGATTTCGATGTCGAGTATGTGATGTACGTGACCGAGCGCATCCAGGAAGGCGTGCATGACCGCTATCTGTTCGGCGATCGCGTGCACTTGCTGGGCGGGGCCGAGTCGCGAATCGACGATCCCATCCGTGAAGGTACGTTGCACATTCATTTCCTGAAGGACGGCAAGCCGTTTCATGAAGCCATTGCGACGGGCGTGATCGAAACCGGAATGGCCGTGGACCAACGCATCCGGAATGTCGTGCCACGGATGTTGCGCGATGTGCCGCCTGCGGAATAAACCGCCCGCGATTCAGGCGCAGTACGACTGACATGCGAGGTTGATCGCCCTAGTGTTGCGCGCACTGGAAAAGACAACGCGAAGGAATGCAGCATGGTCGACTGGAAAACGCTTGTGATAGCCATCGGTTCGGAGTGGGCGCCGGATGGCGCAGTGGGTCGCGAGGTACTTCAGGTGGATGCCGGCGGCGGCTTCCGCTACGAACACCGCCATCAGGGCGAGGTATCGGCGACCGGCGGCGTCCTCGATGCGACGATGCTCGCCGCACTGGCGGCCGATCTGAAGGAAGCCGGTTTTCCCGTACTTCCGCAGCAGAACATACCGCCAGGCTCCAGCTTGATGGAAATCCGCAGATCCGACGACGCCGGCAGTCAATCCGTCTGGCTGGATTATCACGCTGCCATGCAATTGCCTGGCTACCGCGAGCTGTGCGTGCGATTCGAAAGCTGGACGAAAGCGCTGCGCGCCGGCGGCGTGACGCAGCTTGCCGGCGAACGTACCGTGCTCTCTTCTCGCGAACCCTGAAGAACGGCAAGTCACCCTATGCAGTGCTTCACAACAGAGTATTGTGCTTGCAGACTTCGGCGAGCGTTCCTGCGAGAAGACCTTTCCTGCCACGATGCCTCGTATACTCGCTGATTCGCCACTGTTCCGCTGTCGATAATCACGGGGGTTCTGCATGTATTTTCTGCTGATGTTGTTGCTCGGTACTCAAACCGGGCCGATGCGCTGCGGCGATCTGTTGATTGCACCGGGCGCCACAACACTGGAAGTGGTCGCAAAGTGCGGTGAACCGGATTTGCGCGAACGCGTCTCGGGCGCGGATATGCCGCTTGAAGAGATATGGATTTACGTGAATCCGTCGGCCGGTACGCAGAAGCTGTTGCATTTCAGCGGCGTCAAACTGGTGCAGATCGCGAATGCCGGTAGCGCCACGTGGACGCATGAACAGATGGCCACGTTTCGCTGTGGTGACAAGGCGCTGAGGGCTGGTAATACGAAACTCGACGTCAGAAAGGCGTGCGGAGCGCCGGAAATGGTGGAACGTGTTTCATCGAGCGCCGAAAGATCGCGGGAAATCTGGTTGTACCTGCGCGACGGCAGGACAGTCACCATGGAGTTCGCAGGCGTCGAATTGCAGCGCGTTGAATTGGGCAGCCTCTGACTTAACCTTTCAAAAGCCTGTCCTCGGCGCGCTCCAGATCCTCGGGCGTACCGAACAGGATGAGCGTGTCGTGTTCGCGCACTTCGGTCTCCGGGCCCGGCTGGCGACCCAGAATACCTTCGCGGCGTACGCCGGTGACGCTGACATTGAAATCGTCCAGTTTCAGTTCTTCCAGGCGTTTGCCGACCGCCTTGTCGCCGGCGTTGATGTCCACCGTCGCAAGCTGTTCCCGCAAGGTGTGTGTCGTATCGATCCATTGCGCGTTCTGGCCGCGGAACACCGACCGCAGCATGTCATAGCGATGCGCGCGCACTTCCTGGATGTCGCGCAGGATTCTTCTCACCGGCACGCCAAGCAGCGTCAACACGTGCGCGGCCATCATGAGGCTGGCTTCCAGCGTTTCCGGCACGACTTCCGTCGCGCCCGCCGCCTGCAGCTTGTCGAGATTCGTGTCATCGCGGGTGCGAATGAGAACGGGCAGACCGGGGCGCAGGTTCTTCACCTGTTCGAGTACGCGCATCGACGTTTCGAAACCGAAATAGCTCTGCACCAGCACCTTCGCGTGCTCGATTCCCGCGGCCTGGAGGATGTCCGGATGGGTGCCGTCGCCGAAGTAGACCGGGTCACCGGCCGCACGCGCCGTACGGACGCGATAAGGGTCCAGATCCAGCGCGACGTAATCGAAACCTTCCTGCTCCAGAAAGCGTGCGATGTTCTGACCCACGCGGCCGTAACCGACGATGATCACGTGATCGCGTGTCTGGATGTGATGCACCGAAACGTCGTGTTCGAGCTTGGCTCGCTCGCGCGCTTCGTTGTCGCGCGGCAGGAAGCGGTGCGCGATCGCTTCGTTGTGACGAATCAGCAACGGACTGGTGAGCATGCTGAGCAGGATGCTGCCGAGCGCGATCTGCGCCATCGGCGCAGGCAGCAGGCCGTTGGCGAGCGCCAGCGTCAACAGCGCGAAACCGAATTCGCCTCCCTGCGCCATCACAAGACCGGCACGGAACGCCGCGTTCCAGTCCGTCGCGACGAGTCGCGACAGCAGTGTGATGGAGACGAGCTTGAACACGACCAGTCCGAGCCCGCCGGCAATGACGTATCCGATCACGGGTTGCAGTTCGTCGAAATCCACCAGCATGCCGACGGTGACGAAAAACAGGCCGAGCAGCATGTCGCGAAACGGGCGTATATCGGCTTCCACCTGGTGCCGGAATTCGGTTTCGCCCAGCATCATGCCGGCAACGAATGCACCCAGCGCGAGCGACAGCCCGAACGCGTGCGTGGTCCACGCCGCCGCGAGCGTGAACAGCAACACCGCAAGCGTGAACAGTTCGGCGGAACGTGATTTCGCGATTTCGTGAAACACCGGCCGCAGCACGGTCCGGCCGAGCGCGAATACCACGGCCAGCACCGCAATGGCCTTCAGCAGCGCCAGGCCGAGATCCTCCCAGAGCGTGCTCACGCCATCGCCGGACAGCGACGCGATCAGGATGATGAAAGGCACGACGGCGAGATCCTGGAACAGCAGGATGCCGACCGCGAGTCGCCCATGCGGCTGGCTGAGTTCGACCTGTTCCTTGAGCTGCTTCGCGACGATCGCGGTGGACGACATCGCGAACATGCCGCCGATCACGATCGCGACTTCCGGCGAGACTTCGAAGAATCTCGCCAGCAGCACCGCGACGACCGTCGTCAACGCCACCTGCGTGCTGCCCAGCACCAGCACTTCCTTTTTCATCACCATCAGGCGCGGCAGCGAGAACTCGAGGCCAAGCGTGAACAGCAGGAACACCACGCCGAACTCCGCCAGCGTGCGCGTGTCTTCGGTGTTGTCGATCCAGCCCAGGCCATGCGGCCCGACCAGCAGTCCCGTCAGGAGATAGCCAAGAATCGGCGGCAGGCGCAGACGCATCAGCAGCGTCACGGCGAGAACCGCGATCGCGAGCAGCACGATGATCTGTTTCAGGGGCGTATCCATTTCACATCGCAAGAAATATCAGGGTTGGCGGGAAGCATGTCAGGGTATCGCGCATTCTCCATGTCGTACTGCGCCCGGAGCATCAGCCGACCTTGCGCGCTTTTGCGCATGAGACAAAGCCCTGGCTTCGGGGATTATGGAGGAAACAGCAATGAACGTGCGACTCACAAGGTTCTTTCTTATGGCTGCATTCGCCGGCCTCACCGCCTGTGGCGGCAGCAATACAGGCGGGATTGAACCGCCGCCAACGACTAATCCGCCGCCGGACGACAATTCTGTCGGCGCGGATGAGATCCGGCTCGCGGGACGGATAGCTGCGCTTGAGGGTGATGGCGAAGTCGCGGTTTATATCAATGACAAGGAGTTCGCGGCGGAAGTTGCCGCCGATGGAACGTATATCGTCGACATAAGGAAGGCCGACCTTGTTGCAAATGCTGCCATGAGAATCGAGGCACGCGGTGTCGGCGAACAGGATGGATTGCGGCTGCTTTCGGTCGTGCCCGACGCCGGAGTGATCAATGGGCTTGCGGGTACGGATCGCATCGTGGAGGAAGCGGAACTTTCCGCAGTCAGTCCTAATGAATTGACGACCGGTCTGTATGCAGTACTGGTGGCTGCTGCCGACGGCGAACACATCGCGCTGACCAAACAGCTCAACGAGTTGCAACGCGACCGATTGGATGGCGAACTGGCGATCCAGCTGGCAGCGGCGGTTCGCCTCGCAAACGAAGGTGCGGCTTTCCCCGCTGGGACTGACGATACCTGGTCGTTGATCCAGGATCTTGACCGGGTCAAGGCGTTCTTCGACGGGGTTCGCGCGACGGAAGCAGCCGACAAACGCGATTTCGACGTCAAGGCGGGCGATGAAGTCGATCGCGTCACCGAAACGGTTGCCGCAATCGTCAACGACCCGTCGCTTGGTGTTCCTTTCGCTGCCGATTCGCCGCCATCGTCCTTCTATCGCACGACAACCATTTCCCGTGACCTCGACAAGCTGATGGGCCTGATGCTTTTTTTTGACGGCGACGGCACGGGCGAGATCCGCAATGAAGGCGGCGACGATACGATGACCTGGTCGATCGACGCCGATGGCCGGCTGACGATAGTGCCCGACAACGGCTTGCCATTCATCGAGGCGGGAACTGACGGATCGGGCAACGATTACGAGATCGGAACGTTTACTGACCGGATTCTGTTCACACGCTTGCAACAGGGACATCTCGCCGACCTGCTGCATGCGCAGATCGAACGGCGTCAGGCATTTTTGGATGAAGCGCACGCCGATGATGAGCCGCCATTCCCGTTCGTTGAGCTTGCTCGCAGCATGATCGCCGTTCGTCCCGGGGGGCAAATCAACTGGAATCAGGAAGAGCCGGTCGGTACCTGGGCGCTTCCGGGCGTCATGGGTAGCGAGTATCAGGTCAACGCGGTGCAGGTGCCGGTACAGGTCGATGATCTGTACGAGTTCCGGATCGACGAGGACGGCGTAGGCCGCGGGGCAGCGTTGCTCACTGGTGAAGGGTTTACCTGGCAATTCGATGGTGATGCCAGCAGCGACAAGGCGGGCTTGCTCGTCAATTTTGATTCGGACGGATCGGGGGTGACGTTCAAGAAAGTTCGCGTCGACGGTTCGGCGTTCGACATGACCAGTCAAGGTGCCGTAATTCGGCCAGGCGCAGGCGAGAATCCCACGTCGGATGACCTGGTCAAGTTCACCAGCGGGTCGCTTGGATTCAAGCGAGACGCGGAATTCACGTTCACCGAAACAAACGTAGCCGGCGAGTGGTTGCTGTTCGGCGCGGCGAATCCTCTTTTCGATCGGGCAGCGTTCAAGTTGCGAGTGAATGCCGATCAAACGGCGAGAACCATAAATGTGGAGGCGGACGGCTCCGAAACGGTCAGTCCGAACGTTCGACGCTGGGATATTGACGCCCAGGGGCGAATGATTGTGACCGCACGGTTCAACACGAGTACTGCAGAAGATGATCCGTTCTGTACCGATACCGCGACATGTTGGACACCTCATGAACGAATCACGTACCCGGTACGCCGCGATGGAAACCGAATATACGTTATTGAGCAACAGTTCAACTACGGTCGCGATGATTCCAACACGAGTGACTTTCTGAAGGGTGAGGTGCTTGGGAAACAGACCCACATTCGCTACTGGGATATAAGTCCAGCATCCGTCGACTGATCGTACTTATGCTTCAAGGCCGCCTTCGGGCGGCCTTTTTTTGAACTTCACCTTCTCCTGCTTGTCTCGAACCCATTAATGTCCGAAAAAAATACGGACCGGCTTGCATGGCAAGCGGATGCGCGCCGAGAATCGGCAATCTTCGGAGTTCCATTTACTCCGGTACTGAGGAGGGGATTTTCCATGACACAAACAACAAGAGAGCGCCTGGCGCTGCTCTTCCTGCCCGTTTTCGCCCTGGCCATGGCCGGTTGCGACGCGGTCAAGGAAGACCAGTCGGGCGAAGCGGAAACGTCGGACGCCTTTGCGTCCACCTACCAGCCAATGCCATCGGAACCGGTGTTGATCACGAACGCGACGATCTACACGGGTACGGGCGAGAAAATCGAAAACGGCAGCTTGCTGATGCGTGATGGCAGCATTGCTGCCATCGGCAAGGATGTCGCGGCGCCAGAGGGCGTGCGGGTCATCGACGCCAAGGGACGTTTCGTCACGCCCGGCATCATCGATGTCCATTCACACATGGGCAATTACGCGTCTCCCGGCGTACGCGCGCATGGCGATGGCAATGAAATGTCCGAACCGAACACGGCTCACGTCTGGACCGAGCATTCGGTGTGGCCGCAGGATCCGGCATTCGTTACCGCGCTCGCCGGCGGCATCACCTCGATGCAGATACTGCCGGGTTCGGCGAACCTGTTCGGCGGACGCGGCGTCACACTGAAGAATGTGCTGGGCCGTTCGGTCATGGACATGAAGTTCCCGGGCGCGCCCTACGGCCTGAAGATGGCCTGCGGCGAAAACCCGAAAAGGGTCTACGGCGGCAAGGGCGGCGCGCCTTCCACCCGCATGGGCAACGTCGCCGGTTATCGCTCAGCCTGGATCGACGCCAAGGAGTATCTCGACAAGATCGAGAAGGCCGAGGGCGGCGAAGGCGAAATGCCGAAGCGCGATCTCAAGCTCGAAACATTGGCGGGCGTGCTGAAGGGCGAAATCCTTGTGCATAACCACTGCTACCGCGCCGATGAAATGCTCGTCATGCTCGAGATCGCGGAAGAGTTCGACTACAAGGTCGGCACCTTTCATCACGGTGTCGAGGCTTACAAGATCGCCGACAAGCTTGCCGAAACCGGCACCTGTGCCGCGCTCTGGGCGGACTGGTGGGGCTTCAAGATGGAAGCCTTCGACGGTGTGCGTGAAAACGTGCCGCTGGTCGACGCCGCCGGTGCGTGCGCGATCGTGCACTCCGATTCCGAAGTCGGTATTCAGCGGCTCAACCAGGAAGCGGCGAAGGCCATGGCTGCCGCGAATCGCGTCGGCATGAACATCACGCCTGAACACGCGATGCGCTGGCTGACGCAGAACGCCGCCATATCGCTGGGGATCGAAGAAAAGACCGGTACGTTGGAAGAAGGCAAGATGGCCGACGTTGTCATCTGGACGGGCAATCCGTTCAGTGTGTACGCGCGTGCCGAGAAAGTCTTCATCGACGGCGCGCTGGCCTGGGACATGAACGATCCCGCCTTCCAGCCGAAGACGGATTTCGAACTGGGAATCATCGAAGTCGGAGGTGAACTGTGATGAGACATTTCATCATTACATTGCTGGCCGCCTTCGTGCTGTCCAGCCCCGCGCTTGCGGAAACCTGGGCGATCACCAACGGCGTGATTCATACCATGGGCAACGATGGCGTGCTCAAGAAGGGCACGGTCGTGATCGAGAACGGCCGTATCGTCGCCGTGGGCGCAGACGTCAAGGTGCCGGCGAACGCGGAAGTCATCGACGCCACCGGCAAGGTCGTCACGCCCGGTTTCATGGATCCGTCGTCGTACTTCGGGCTCGTCGAAGTGAGCGCCGAGGACCCGACCGTGGATGCGACGACCGAGAGCGAACGCATCACGGCGGCGCACAGCGTGGCGGACGCCGTGAATCCGCGCTCGACGTTGATTCCCGTCAATCGTATCGAGGGCGTTACGCGCGCGATCACGCAGCCGGCCAGCGGCAAAAGCATTTTTGCCGGTCGCAGCGCGCTCATCTCGCTTGGCAGCGTCGATAATTTCCTGCTGAATCGCAACGCGGCGATGCACGTGACGCTGGGCGAATACGGCAGCGAATTGTCGGGTGGCAGCCGTGGTGCCGCGTTGACGAAATTGCGCGAGTCGCTGGAAGACGCACGTGATTTCGGCAACAACCGGCGCGCTTTCGAAAGTGCCGGACGTTACGAGTACTCACTGTCCCGTCCGGATCTCGAAGCCTTGCAGCCGGTGCTCAAGGGCGAGCTGCCCATGGTCGTGGAAGTCGAGCGCGCTTCGGATATCGAAGCGGTGCTGCGCATGGCGGAAGAGTTCAAGCTGCGCGTCGTCATTCTCGGCGGTTCGGAAGCCTGGATGGTCGCGGGCAAGCTGGCGCGTGCCAACGTGCCGGTGATTCTCGATCCCTTGCAGAACCTGCCTTCGAGCTTCGAGCAGACTGCTTCCACCCTGAAGAATGCCGCGGCATTGCATTCGGCCGGCGTGACGATTTCGTTCACATCGGGCGGCTCGCACAACGCGCGCAACCTGAAGCAGGGCGCGGGCAATGCGGTTGCGCACGGCTTGCCGTGGACGGCAGCACTGGAAGCATTGACGGTGAATCCGGCGAAGATCTTCGGCGTGCCCAACTACGGCCGTATTGCCGCAGGGCAGGATGCCGACGTGGTGGTATGGGATGGCGATCCGCTCGAAACATCGACGTTCGCGGATCATGTGTTCATCCAGGGCCGCAATATCCCGATGGAATCGCGCCAGACGAAATTGCGTGACCGTTATCTGAATCTCGATGAAGACCGGCCGCAGGCTTACGACAAACCGTAATCATCGAAATCGTTCACAATGAAAAGGCCCGGCAACCCAGGCTGTGTCAAAACGCCGTCTCGCTTGGCAAAATGCCCATCAGGCAACTGATGGGCATTTTTCGTTATGCGTTACATACAAGGCGAGTCGCGAGACCAACTGGCGCTGCTGCCGGC